>Ga0256405_10007163_pt1 | contig 17087 bp, 13 predicted proteins | sample RumenRJG_02DNA_FD_189096 | JGI IMG/M metagenome (GOLD analysis project Ga0256405, IMG submission 189096) | Bovine rumen microbial communities from Lethbridge, Alberta, Canada - RJG_02 | ecosystem: Host-associated > Mammals > Digestive system > Stomach > Rumen | place: Canada: Alberta...
CGTCTGAAAAATATTTTTCTGTTTGAAAATATCCGCTTATACAAGCTGGTGGAGTTACTTCAAACAGTTCAGACTGGTATCCGACCCCCATTTTTTCGCTGTATTGTGGTGCAATGATTTTTAAATCGGTAATTTTGTTTCTCAAATTTCTGAATATAATAATTTTTCTTAAAATTTTATTCCATAAAGGTTTATGTATTGTTTTTATGTCTTTCATTAGGTTAAAACAGCCGAGTTTTAGTGTTTCTCTGCTGTCATCAAAAACAGGAGTTATACCTTTTTTTGCTTCCATAGCTCTGCCAAATGCCCATTGAAACATTTGATTTCCCATTCTTCCGTCAAGTTTTATAATGATTTCATCTTTTTTATTCTTTTGCATATTCTAATCCTCCGGCAATTTCCATAAGTTTATTTTTTTACCGAATAATATAAGTGTTTTGCGATTATCAATCCAATTATTTGTAATGGCAAATAATTTAGGTAAATTATATTTCAAAAAATATTTGATTTTATCTTGCATTGCAAGTTTATAATATTTAATTTCAAACCCATGCTCTTTTATAGAGTTAATAACAAATTCCTTTAGAATTTTATCGTGTTCCAGTAATTTTGAATCTTTCTTCCTTGTTACATCCCAAGCATTTAAACTGTTACTTTCTGGGGTTCTGTGGCTTACGATTTTTATTTCACGGTTTAATTCTTCATGATTTATCAGATTGTACTGATCCCAAGCTAAGAGTGCAAACTCTTGTCCTTGTCTGTAATTTTTCAAATTTTCATACAATTCATTTAAATCATTGGCAGTTGCGCTATTTGCATCAAGATTAATCAAAAAGAATACAAAATGCTCACTTGTAGACATTTTTTGAAAATTTTTAATCCTTTGAGAATATCTTTTAATCATTTTTTTATGATAATGTGGTTTATCGTGAAAATCGTGGTAATAGATAACTTCATCATCAAAATTCGTCCAATAGTATCTATTTCCAGAACGATAGCCGTATCTTAATTTGTCTAAGTATGTGCTAAAATTATTTTTTATTAATTGATTTACAATATCTATGTTATGTACCGATAAATCAAAAGGTAGTGATAATCTTCCTTTTGTCTTTGTTGGAATAAGATTCCAGGCTGTTAAATACCCTCTGGGTTCGCAATTACAGCCTAGTGTTATTATTTCGTATGATTTTTTACTCATTTGTTGACCTTTGTTTTTCTATTTCTTTTATTATTTTTTTTGCTTTATGCGGATTGTACGTTCAATATTTTGAATTTAAAATCTTTTAAAAAAGTTCATTTTATCCCACTTTTATTCTTAATCCTGCTATGTGCAGAACTTTATGCATTCCTTTAGTTTTTATCGGCATTAAATTTTTCTCTATAAATCTCACAAAGCCATTTCGTTGACGAACATAAGGTTGGTTGCCTTTTTCAATTATATTTATCAGAAAATCTGTTATTTTTCGTTTGTAATCAAAATCGTAAGTCGTTTGCATTGCTGGTTGACGCAGCATTTCCATATATTTTTCGTCATTGTTATCAAGTTCTTTCACGACTTCAATAACTTCGTCTAAATTTTTGTAATCGTTGCAATTGATAAATGCTTTTGGATTGAAATCTCTTGCAACATCAGGATTTCCCATATAAATCGGTATTGAATTTGCAATTAACGGTTGATAAAGTTTTTCTGTAGTATAGCCATTTGTGAAACTGTTTTCAAATGCAATTGTAAATTTGTAATTGCGTAACAATTCAATTTTACTGTCGACCCAATTTCCTTTTCGTGGAGCAATATCAATATCTATGTTGTGTAGAACTTTTCCAGGGCAATCAACAAACTTATATCCCTGTAATTTTTTACAAAAATCTACTCTTAATTTGGCACCTTCACCGTTTTTGCTATTTGAATATATAAAGTTGCAGAACTTTCTGTTTGCCAGTTCATCGCTTAAATTAGAGCGGTCTTGAACTGAAGCAGATAATTTGTAAAAATATTCTGGAAATCTTAAATATCTGTCTTCAAATTGTAAATTATGAAAACCTAAGCCGTAATCTGTTTCATTAAAATCAGGAATAATATTTTCGTTTGTGAAAAATATTTTTACGCAATTTGAAAAATTCTTATAATTATCTCCGAAACAGGAATAAAACAAAAAGTCCGGTTTATCGGATATTTCAACGTTGTAATGCTCTTTCAATATATCAAGAAAGAGGTTGTCATCGTTATTAAAATAGCCTTTTTCCGTATCAGTAAATTTAATTTTTATTGTCTTTTTGTCCATTAATTTTCTCTGTATTTGTCAATCCATTTTGTTGCTTTTATGTATCTGAAACCGCATTTGCCGAAGTAGCCTTTTCTTGCCTGATCAGGTGTCGGTTTTCCGTGAAAAATTACGATTTTGGCATCTTGCGGGTCAACAGGCTCTTTAAACCAGTTCATAGGAAATTTTTGCAGACAGCAGCGTTTAAAGCTTGGTGTCCATTCTTCAGGCCAATATTGTAAAACTCCTCTTTCAAACATTTCGTAAGATAAAAATGCCTGTTCATTTTGAAAGTGTTTTCTTATGGCAGTTCCTAAACCATAAAAATGGTCTAAAATTTCAGGATATTTTCCGATTTCAAAACGAAATACGGAAGAATTACCAATAATATCATTTGGGAAATCCCAATCTTTAATAATTCTGAAATCACCGTCAAGTTCAAAAAATGGGTCAAGACTTTGTCTTATAACTATATCTAAATCTAAAAATAGTGCTGTACCTGTTAAGTCAGACAATTCTTTGTTGAAGACAGTTAATTTTTTCCACATTCTGTCAGGAATACCATCTTCGTTTAACGGTGGAATTGGTCTTGTTTCAATACCTTCAGCAAGACCTTCGCCATTATCAGTAAAACATACAAATCTGTGAGGAATTGAAAGATTTTTTTCAACCATTTTATAAAGTCTGTTTACGTATTCAGGGCCGAATTTGTCGCCCCACTTCATACAGATAATATTTTTGTCAATTGTCATATTTTCTCCTTCGCTTTCTTAATTAAGCCATAAAAAAACTTGTTTGTAAAGAAATCAACTGTTATAATGTTACTATGGATAAAGTTTATGCACTTGTTGATTGCGATTCATTTTTCGTTTCTTGCGAGCAGGCTGTTTCTCCTGAATTAAAAGGAAAGCCTGTTTGTGTAACGGGTGGTGTAAACGGATGTGTTGTATCTCGTTCAAAAGAGGCTAAACGGGCTGGTGTACCTATGGGGTATCCTACTTTTATGGCAAAGAAAGAGTTTAAGGATGTTATTTATGTTGACGGAAACCATGAAAGATATAAAGAATTTTCAAATAAAGTAATGAATATTTTAAGGGATTTTAGTCCTTGTGTAGAAGTTTGCTCTATTGATGAGGCTTATGTGGATTTTACAGGGCTTTGTAAACTGTATAAAAAAAATTACTATGAACTGGCAGTATATTTAAGACAAAAGATACTTGATGAAGTTGATATTCCTGTATCTATAGGAGTTAGTAAATCAAAAACTCTGGCGAAATTTGCAAGTGATTATGCTAAAAATCAAGGTGGTGTTTACTTAATTGGTAAATCGAAATTAAAAGCGATTTTGCCGAAAACAAAAGTCGAAGATATTTGTGGTGTTGGCAGAAGAATGAAAACGGCACTCAACAAAGAGGGGATTTTAACTTGTTCGGAATTCGTTTCAAAATCTGATGAATGGCTTAAAAGTAAATATTCGATTACTTATCAGGAAATTAAACACGAACTTTTAGGAGAATGTGTTTATAAAATTTCTGCTGAATACAAAGCACCTAAATCTATTCAGGAAACAAGTTCATTCGCTCCGTCAACAAACGAAAAAGATTTTCTTAAAAACGAAATTAATAAGCATATAAAAGATGCTTGCAGAAAATTAAGAAAGCATAACCTAAAAACATCAAACATAGGAGTAATGCTTAAAACTAAAGATTTTGTAGTATATTCTGACAGTAAGAATACAGAACAGGCATTGAGTCTTGAAATAGATATTTCAAAAATTGCTTTTGAAGTTTTTGAAAAAATTTATAATTCAAACTTGCTATACCGTTCAACAGGAGTTTTCTTTTCAAATTTGAGTAACGCTGATATTATTCAGGGTAATTTGTTTGATGTTGAAAATTCCGAAAAATCTGATAAATTGTCAGCTTCAATAGATAAGATAGAAGCAAAATTCGGTAAAGGTTCTATAAAGACAGGATTTGTTTAAAATTACCATTTTTTGAAAATGAAGAATGCCGCAAGGACAATGAATATAAAACCTACAAGATAATTCCATTTGAACTGTTCCTTTAGATAAAGAACCGAAAATATTGAAAATACGATAAGTGTTATGATTTCCTGTATTGTTTTTAATTGTGCTGCCGAAAAATATTCCGAGCCAAGCCTGTTTGCAGGTACTTGAAAACAGTATTCAACAAATGCTATGCCCCAGCTTACAAGTATTACTATCCAAAGAGCAGTACCTTTAAATCTCAAATGACCGTACCATGCAAATGTCATAAAGATATTTGAGATTGTAAGCAAGATTATTGGTAAAAACTGACGAATACTATTCATACTTTATAACCACCAAATTTCTTTCATAAGTTTCCGCTAACGGCAATTTATATTCTATCACGTCAATAACTTTTGCCTCATTTTTTTTCAAAAATCTTTCAGCTTCTTTAATTTCTTCATTAACCGTTTTTGATTTATAAACAATTAAAAAACTGCTTTTTGTCATCAATGGCAGAGCATATTTTGCTATTTGTTCCAATTTTGCAACGGCTCTGCTTGTAATTAAGTCAAATTTTGCATCTTTTAAATTTTCAACTCTGTCTGCTATGCCTTTAAAATTTTTTAATTCTAAATTTTGTGCAATATCGGAAATAGCGTTAATTTTTTTTGTTGTACTGTCTATTCCGGTAACTTGAATTTGCGGGTATTTTATGGCAATAGGTAATGCCGGAAAACCCCCGCCTGTACCTATATCAAGTAAAGTTTTAAAATTATTGCCGTATTTTTCAAAAAACAGCTTTATAGAAAGTGAATCGAAAATGTGTTTTTCATCCAAAAATTGCTCATCATTTTTAGAAATCAGATTTAAAACTTTATTTTTTTCTAAAAAAAGTTGTTTGTATTTATTAAATAATTCCGCTTTGTCCATTTTTATATTCGGCTTCTATTTTCTGGAATGTTGATGTACCAATTCTGAATTTAATATCATCAATACGCATTTGAATTTTGCTTAAATTATCTTTGCTAAAATTATTTTGTGCAATATCATAAGCACTAAAATATTCTTTCAGAGCATCTTCATTAGATTTTTGACTATAATAAAAATCTCCTGCTGCAAGAGCCGCTGATGCCATATAGAATGTATCATTTAATTTTAATGCGCATTCTTTTGCTTGATTTAAGTATTCAACAGCTTTTTCAGGGTATGTTTTTTGAGCTATTTGAGCTAATTTTGTAGCTGAAAAATACATACCATCATAATTGTTATTTTTTTCGTCAATTTCGTATGCTTTTATAAAGTTTTTAGTTGCTTGCTCTTTATCGTTTTTTTCCAGATATAATGTTGCAATGTTTGAATATGCTGCTGAAAGATATTTGTTAAGCGCATCATCGTCGCTAAGGTCTATACATTTTTGATAATATTCTTTTGCAACGGATGTGTTGCCTTTATCATCAGCAATTAATGCGTATTTAAAATATAATTCCGACAATGTTTCAGTATCCATTGTTTCATGTGAAATTGAAATCGCTTTTTTATAATATTCATAAGCACTATTGATATTTGAAAGACTGTCTTCAATATTTGCCATTGATATGTAAGCTTTAGTTATCAGTATTTCGGGCATTCCGTCTGAGTTTATTATATCCATTAACAATGCTTTTGCTTTATCAGGTTTGTACGTTTCATAATAAATATTTGCAATACTTAGTTTTATGTAATTTTCTTTTGCTTTTTCTAAAGTTTGTTCATAAAACTCTCTCGCAAGCTCATAGTATTTTAATGAATTTTCCCAATCGGACATTTTTTGATATGCAAATCCGAGTTTTGTATAAATAACAGGCAAATAGTTATAGTATTCATTGTCATCTTTATATGTTAGTGCAACTTGATATAGCTCAATCATTTTTGGATATTGATATTGAGTTTCCTGTTCTTTTGCATAATTTATAATATCTTCAAGCTTTAATTGTACGGCTTCTTCTTCATTGTTAGCATTTGTAGTTTCCGGTTGATTTTGAACATTTGTTATGTTTGGAGTAAGTTCTTTTTGATGGGCTTCTTGAATACTTGCTACACTTGCCGCAAGCATTTCCATTTCTTGCGGTGTAAGTTTAAACGGTAAATCCTTAACATCAAAACCAAGTTTACTTAAATCAACGTTTATATTTACGTTTTGAGGTGCTTGTACAGGTGCATTTCTATTGGATTCAATCCATTGAGGTTCTTGTTTTACCGGCTGAACCGTCTGTTGTTGATTTTGAATATTTTGTACAGGCCGAGTCTGTTGTTGAGTAACTTGTTCTTGAGTATTTTCTTGCTTATTTGTAAACGAAGTAGGAGCATAAGTAAGATTTTTCGTGAAATCGGCTGTATTTATTTTTTTAGGTAAGAAAAGACTATGATATTCTATTTCTTTTCTCATCGTTTGTCGGGAAAGCAATATAGTTCTTTCAAAGGGTTTTAAAGGTAATTGTGCTTCATATATATCAATAATGTTTTGGTGTAATTTTAATGCAACATTTTGAGGAATTGAAACATCTACCTGTTCTTTAAAATAATCTTGAACATATACCTGGTTATTATCTTTAGTTAAAATCTTGTGATTAACAAGAGTACTTATGGTATCTTCGTCATACATTCGCATTTGTTTAAGTAATTGAATACTCATACCGTGTCTGAATAAACATAATAACCAGAAAAATCGAATTGATATTGTAGGAATTAAGTCTACTGACTCTTTCTCAAGGAACTCGTAATAATTCATGAAACTCTTTTGGAAATTTTCTAAAAAAGTTTCGGGAGAAAGTTGTTTTACTTCCATAATTTTTAGAGTTAACGCTATAAAATAGTGATAACCCCTTGTATATTTGTATAAATCGTCAAGTATTTTTTGGTTAAATTTTATTTTATTGGCTTTTAAATACTTCTCAAAAAGATTTTTTTCAAGAGGATTAGTTGTAACTCTGTCCAGAGGATAATTTTCAGGGAAATAAGAAGATTTGAATGTTCTTCCTATGAGGATTGTTTTAACTTTTTGGAAAGTTACCAAATGCAATATAAAGTCAATAATTTCTGTTCTGTTTTCATCCGTAAGAGCTTCAAATGAATCTAAAATGATAACAATGGGCTTTTCAATTGTTGAAAAATATGAGTGAATTTTTTGATTAAAATTTTCCGATTTAATTTTGGGCGGCGTGATGATTTTTTGTGTTTCCAGCTTTTTAAACTCTTCAAAAAAAGTTAGGAAAATATCATCTAAAATGGTCGTTTCAAAACAGTTATATTTTAGTACGATGGTTTCTTCCGAAAGAAAATTAGTTGAATAATTAATCAGTTGAACTTTGCCTGTACCCAAAAACCCATTTACATATAAAATGGGGCGTTCATTTTTATAAAATTCGTAAATATCTCCAAGCTGTGAAACGTTATTGTCAATCAATACAGAGTCTATCATCTCACTATTTTGAGATAATATATCTTTTTTATCTAAAAAGAAATTCAAAAACTTGTATTGCATAACTTTATATTAAACGATTTTAACTTTTTTTGCAAATTGTATCTATTTAATTGCAAAATTTGCATGTTGAATATATTATATTTATAATAGAGGGGTGGAAAATGGAATTTTTTAGACGTCATCAAAAAGTTATAATATTGATAATAGCAATTACATTTATTGCGTGGACTGTCGGATTATTAATGCTGCCACTTATGTTGCGATAAAGGTAATTTAGTGAAAAAGATTTTGAACATAAAAAGAATAGCTGTATTACTGTTAGTTTTTGCGACAGTTCTTTTTAATATGTCCATCGCAGAATCATCGCAAGTAAAAACAAAAGAGCAGGCTCGTCAAAAAATAAATCATTTAAAATGGCTTGAAAAAGTAGAGCATAATAAGCTGTACAAAAATCAACAAAAACTTGAAACAACGGCATCAAATTTGGCAACAACCAGAAAACAACTGGATAGTGCATCCAATGAGCTTGTGGGTATGGAATCTCAGTTAAGCAGGGCTCTTTCGGAATTTTCTGCTCTTGATTTCAGAATGAAATCAAGGATTAGAAAGATTTATAAATCTCAACGTAGAGGATTTTTTATTGTCTTGTTTTCAGCAACAGATTTTAATACATTTTTGGACAGAATATATTTTGAATCAAAACTTATCAAGCAAGATTACGTAAGGATGAAAACGGCAAGAACTAAAGCTCGAGAAATAGCTCTTTTAAAATATTCAATAGAAGAAAAGAAAAGAAGTATAGCTCATTCTATAAAAACAATTAATTATCAACAGCAAACGATACAAAGAGAAATTGCTCAGAACGAAAATATGATTCATAAACTTCGTACCGACAGAGTTGCGTATGAAAGAGCAGAAAAAGAACTTGCAAAACAATCTGCAAGTATAGGAACGATGATTAATCGTTCGGCAACAAGTGATGTAAGGGTTGCATCAGGTTTTATAAAACCTATATCAGGAAAAATTACATCACCATTCGGTTACAGAACTCACCCTATATTTAACAGCCGTACATTCCATTCAGGAGTTGATATAGGAGGTCAATTCAGAGGTGCCGTAAGGGCATCAAATTCGGGTAAAGTTATTTATACAGGTTGGTATGGCGGCTACGGCAAGGTTGTTATTATTGACCACGGGCAAGTTAACGGTAAACCGACAACAACTTTATATGCCCACTTAGATTCTATTTCGGTGTCAAACGGAGCTTATGTAACACAAGGACAGGTTGTGGGTAAAGAGGGTACAACAGGGTACAGTACCGGGCCTCATTGCCACTTTGAAGTTCGGGTTAACGGTAAACCTGTAAATCCACTCAACTATATATAATCTTTTGAAAGGCTATCACAATGTTAAGATCTAAATTTATAATACTTGCAATATGTTTCTTCTGTCTTGCTTTACCTGGTATTGCAATAGAAGATACGGTTGTACTTCAAGAAGATTCTACAAATATGACAGGTATTGAAGATTACACAGGTGAAACTTTTTTTAAATCCTATTTTGAAATACAAGAGGAACGAAAACTTAAAAATCAAGAATTAAGAGATAAATATTATAGAAGTTTCAGACCTGAATATAGTGGTGATTTGGCTCAATACTTTATCAGAAACAGTAAAGCTCCCGGCAGAGTTATGAGAGATTCGCTTCGTGCTAAAATTACAAAATTTAAAGAAAACAGAGCAAATAAAAAATCCAAAGAAAATCAGGAAGTAGTTGTTGATGCAAACGGTGTACCGGTAGAAAATTCAGAAGAAATAAATGAAGTTTTAGAAGAAGAAAATGAGGCAGTTCAAACACTTATAAAATGTAAATTAACAAAATATTTACCTGAAACAGGTGAAATTGAAGGTGTCGGTGATGTAAGTATATTCTTCCCTGAAGATGATGTTAAAATGTATTCTGATAGGATGACATATAATACTACAACAGGTATCATTCAGCTTTTTGACAATGTGCAAATTATACAAAACGGTGAAACTGTTTACGGCGAATATATGAAGATTGATACCAATGATGAGTCAGGTTTACTTAAAAAACCATCCTTAAGTAATGGTGTAATAGACTTGGTTGCGGAAAATGGTTATATGTTTGGTGATACTATAGTTACTGAAAACGGTAGAATTACATCAACGACAGACGATATATATTATATGCGTTCAGCAGGTTTTGGTGAGGCAGTAAAAAGACTTGTTATTCCGAGAGAAGAATTAAGTTTTGTATTCAATGATGTTGATAATAACAGATACATGGTAAAAGTTAACGAGATAAAAATAACTTCTAAAGCTTCCCATGATACAATAAAACTTAAGCAGCCAAAAATATATTCAAATAAAACCGGCAAAAAAATCTTATCGTTACCTTCAATGACGGTTTATACCAATAAAGAAAGAGATTATGCAGAAGCCAATTATCCGGAATTAGGTTCATTTTCCAGCTTTGGTATGTATGCAGGTCCGGGCATAGTTTTTGAAGCTCCTTTTGGTTCAACTTTAAAATTATTGCCAACGGTAAACTATAAAAATAATTTCGGTTTTGGCTTTTTGGGAAGATTGCAGAGCGGCAGCAATAAAACTGAATTTGGTTACAGTACAGCATCAAGTATGTATTTATTAAAAGGTTTTCAACGACTTGATGATCATTTACTTTTACAATATGGTGCAAATACATACATGAATGATTGGTTTTTAGGTTCATCTTGGGTTGGACAAGCTGCTGAAATGATTTATGAAAGGGGATTCGATTACGACGACTTTTTATATGAAAATGGTGATTTAAATTTTAGACATAGATTTTCTGCAGGTTATATAAAAGAAAATGATAAAAACCGCAGTAACAAAACCAGAAGAGGCTATCATAATATGTCTACGATGAGATTTCAATATATGCTTCAATTAACACAGAAGTTGTATTCTATGTTTAACGAAGAGGATAGGACCCATTATGATGGTTGGAGGAGAGCAAATTTGTATTTGATTGCTCAAGGTGCTGCGTCTTTGTATGGTACAGGTGATACACAATTTATCGGAAGAATTGGTCCACGTATTTCAACTCAGTACAAAAACTGGGCACAGGATGTAGGTGTATATTTCTCAACAACAGAAGATAATACCCCATTCAGATCTGTTGATCAATACAGATATGGTCGAGCATCAGTTTATTTGAGAGAATATTGGCGAGTTCACAGATTGCTAACTTTGGGCTTGTATACAACATATAATCTTTCAGGAAGTGTTTATGATTATCAATCAGGAAGAGAAAATTTAAGAGAAGCAACTTTCTATTTAGCTTTAGGTCCGGATGATTTTAAAGTAAACTTAGGTTATGACTTTATCAGAGAAAATTCTTATTTTGGTGTTTCAATGGCATTAGTAACAAAAAATTCTACTGTAGATTATAATAGATTTGAAATTAAAAATCCTGAAACATTCGGTAAAGTCAAGGGTGAACCGAATGATGTAGTTCCGCCGGAATTTACACCGCCATCAAGTCCATATAGGTCAAGAGCTGTAGTAAGTGATGTGGATGATAAAACTACATATATGCAAGGAGAGCCATTATGACGACAAGAAAAGAAATTGAAGATTTATTAATATATTACGGCAGCTTAATGGGTAAAAAAGGACTTACTCCGGGAACATCAGGAAATATGTCATTCAGATATGGAGATAAAATCCTTATAACGTCTTCGGGAAGCGCAAATGAATTTTTAAAAAATGAAGATATTGTTTTGATTAATTATGATGGTTCAGCAGAGGATAGTGAGGCTAAAAAACCTTCAAGTGAAAAACTTTTGCATATAGAAATATATAAAAAACGTCCTGATTTGAATGTGATATTGCATGTTCACTCACCATACTTATGTTCATTTGCTGCGGCGGGTTTAGCGTTAGATAAACCTGTTATGGCTGAAAATACGTTTTATTTCGGAAAAATACCGTTGGCGGAATATGCAATGCCGTCTTCAGTCGAGCTTGCTGAAAAGACAGTCAAATTTTTTGACGAATACGATGCCGTATTAATGGCAAATCATGGTTTTGTTGTTGCCTCCAAGAGTATTGAGGATGCGTTTAATAAGCTGGAAATAGCGGAATCTTATGCACAAATTGTCTTAAATACTTATATTTTGGGCGGAGCTAAGCTTCTCTCTAAAGAACAGGAAAATGCAATATTAGCATTAAGAGGCTAGTTTATTTTTTCAAAACTTTTGTTTCGGAAGATAAGACATACGTCTTTATGACGTTTGTCTTATCTTTTTTTGTATTCTTTATAGGCGGAGTTTGGAATTTATACACAATGTAATTATATAATGTAATTATGTTAAGTTTCATCAGTATTTAGTGTATTTAAAGGTTATTTTTTGATAAAATAAAACTTAGTTATAGGTTGGAGATATGAATTTAAAACAAAAATTAATATTAATTATTGTAATAATTTGTTCAGTAATCGCAATAATAATTGTAAATTCTTGGAATAACATGCGCTCTGAGTCAGACGGTTTGCGTACATACGCAAAAGCCCTAGAATTATACAAAGCTGAGGATTATCATAAAGCTTATAACGAATTTGCACATGTTTCTTCAAATTCTGCCCTAAAGCCTGCGGCAATATACAGACAGGCAAAATGTGCAGAATTTATGCACTCCCCTAAACTTGTAATGAAACATTATAGGCATCTTATAAGAAGATACCCCGATTTTACTTTATCTATTAGAATTAAGTACCTTTTAGCTCAAAATATTTATGAGCAATCTCCTAAAAAATCAAAAAAATATTTTAAATCAATTATTAAAAAATATCCAAAAAGTGAATTTGCAATTGCTTCAAAATATTATTTAGGTTTAATTCAAATTTTGGAACTTGACGGTGTTACAAATCAAACAAAACTTGCTCTAGATTTACAAAAGGCGGAAGATTATTTTAAAGATTACTTAAAAGATGCGCCTGCAGGTCGTTATGCTATTTCGTCAATTAATAAATTAAAGGAGCTTAATACGAACACTCTTACGGGTGAAGAAAATCTTATCATTGCACGTTCTTACTATGCATTAGGCGAATTTGTACTTGCTGCAAAACATCTTGATAAAACTAATATTGCATACAGTTGGTGTGATATTGTGAAAAATTACTATGAATTAAGAAACTATGCAAAAGTTAAAGAAATAACGGAAAAAGGAATTGCTTCTTATTCGCAATATGTTAATAAAGAGGATTTATATAAGGCAGTAGACTTATATTTACTTACACAAACAGGTAACAAAAACAATGCAATTGTTTATTTGAGTGATTTGTCAAAAGGTAAAGACGGTGAGGATTATATTACATATATTACTTGTATAAATTCACCGTCAGATTTAAGAGATTCTTGTTATGCAAATTTGTATAATAAATTTCCGAAAGGAAGATTTGCAGCGGATGCACTTTCAAATGTAATGCTTGCAAATATTAAATATGGCAGATATGCAACAGCAAAAAAACTTGGGCAAGAACACTTGAATAGATTTCCTAAAGTTAATTCAACTCCGCTTGTAATGTTTTGGCTCGGTAAAGCAGAAGAACGTTCAAAAAATTATGAGGGCGCAAGATATTATTACAAAAAAGTTATGGACATATACCCTGACTCATATTACGCATATAGAGCGTATATTGATATGTATAGAGTTGAAGAACCTTTATTTATAAAAGATTTAGTTAATAAGCCTGTAGTTTTTCCTTATGAACAGTCCAGAGACGGAAATTTGGTTGTAAAATTGGCATTGTTAAAGGATTATGGTCTTGTAAACGAGTTATGTAAAAATGATAAATTTGTACAAAGCTGGTTAGCCTATGAACGTGGCGAATATAATAACTCAGTTGTTTTGGCAAGAGATGCTATGGAAAAATTGGATAAAAAACCGCCTAAATCTGATTTTCGCTGGCGTTTAGTATATCCTGTTCATTATTATGACACAATAAAAGAATTTACTCTTAATAATAATCCATTACTATTATTGGCAATGATTAAAGAGGAAAGTCATTTTGATACAAAAGCTGTTAGTTCTGTGGGAGCAAGAGGGCTAATGCAGTTAATGCCGCAAACTGCGAATGAATTAAAAGTTTCGTATGGTTTAAAATTCTCTGATGATAACTATTTATTTAATCCTCGTTATAATATTCAACTTGGAAGTATGTATATGTCTAACTTAAAGAAAATAAATGACGGCAGTGAATTCTATGCAATACTTTCGTATAACGGCGGTGCGGGCATGGTTAGATTATGGAGAAATAGTCTTAAATACTCAGATAGAGATGACTTTTTAGAGCAAATTCCATATTCGGAAACTCAAAATTATCTTAAAAAAGTTTATAAAGCATATTGGAATTACGCAAGAATTTATGGTGAAGATGAATAGTTTATTTTAGAAACATACAATCACCGTAAGAGTAGAACATGTATTTTTCTTTTATAGCTTCTTCATAAGCTCTAAATATAAAATCTTTGCCCTCTAATGCGCTTACCAACATTAAAAGAGTTGATTTTGGCAGATGAAAGTTTGTTATTAGGTTATCTACAACTTTAAACTCATAAGGTGGATAAATGAATAGTTGAGAAGCTGATTTGCAGGCTTTTATTTCTCCAAATTGCTGATAAGCAGTTTCAAGTGTTCTTACTGTTGTTGTTCCTACGGCAACAAGTTTTTTGCCCTGCTTTTTGGCATTATTAATTTTGTCTGCGGTTTCTTGTGAAATTTCAAATTCTTCCGAATCCATTTTGTGGTCTAAAATGTTTTCGCATTTCACAGGTCTGAATGTTCCCAGTCCTACCGTTAAATTTACATAAGCTATCTCAACACCTTTATCTGCCAGTTTTTTTAGTGTTTCTTCCGTAAAATGCAATCCAGCGGTTGGAGCGGCAACAGAGCCTTCATTTTTTGCATAAACTGTCTGATAACGCTCATAATCTAAGTTTTTACGCTCGTCGTCTGTCATTTTTCTTTCAATATAAGGTGGAAGCGGAATATTTCCTACTTTATCTAAAATTTCATATAAAATTCCATCATAAATTAACTCAATAAGCCACTTGCCATCACCCAGATTTTGTAAAGCTTTTGCGCTTAAATCTTCTGAAATTTTTATAATAGTTTCCTCTTTAATTCTTTTAGACGGTTTAATTAAGGCTTCCCATTGCTTATTACCTTTATCTTTTAGTAAAAATATTTCTATGAGAGCTCCTGTTTCTTTATGTCCGAAAAGTCTTGCAGGAATAACTTTAGTATTGTTTAGAACGAGAATACAATTTTCATCCAGATAATCAATAATGTCGTAAAAATGCTTATGTTCAATGCTCTGAGTTGCTTTATCCAACACCATCATTTTGCAAAAATCACGTTTTTCACTTGGTGTTTGTGCGATAAGTTCTTCAGGTAAATCGTAATCAAATTCGCTAACAAGCATTTTATTCTTTATTTTCAACCTTTTTTGCTTTAGCTACAACATTATCATCTATTTTTTGCTTTTTTAATTCATCTTCTTTTTCAAGTTGTTTGTTTATTACAACAGTTTGAATTACTTGAATAATGTTACTTGAAATTAAGTATAACAGAACACCTGCCGGAATTGGGATGAATACAAATGTTGCAGTTAACATTATTGGCATAAATGTGTTCATTGATTTTTGAATAGCTTGTTGTGCCGGATCTTGGTTTTGAGTTTTTGTAGTTGCCATCATAATTTTTTGTGTGGCAAACATTGTCAAACCAAATAATACAATCAATATTAAAACATCAATGTGCAATGATGATTTAACTTCCTTTGTTGGTACGTTTGCAACAAGTAAGCCGTCTTTTCTCTCAAATGTAATAAGTTCAGATTCTTTTGTTTGTAAATCTGTTATTGTCATTTCAGCTTTTTGAATTTTATCTAATTGGCTGAATTTTAAATCTAAATTATCAAGACTTACTTTGAAATCAACAGGCTGTCCGGGAGTTAATTCACCTTGTATTTCAACAGCTTTGTTTGGTTTTGAAATTTTAACGTTATCTAAAACTTCATCTTTATCCAAGAAAACTTTTGCAGTTTTGCCAAGCATAAAACTATCATATTTAGATACGCCCAATACACCGTCATTTGATATTCCGGCATTTGTTTTTAGAGTTGCATCAAGTCTGTTTATAAATAAAAATTGAGCATCACCTGCAATTTGAATAAATTGAGGACTCATTAAAGCGGAATACAAAAGAATGAAAATAGGCATTTGAATTAATAATGGAAAACATCCTGCCATTGGATTGAATTTGTGTTCTTTATAGAACTCCATCATTTTTTGCTGCATTTGTTGAGGATCGTTTTTGTATCTTTCTTGAATAGCTTTCATTTTAGGCTGCAAAATTTGCATTGTTCTCATTGAACGTTGTTGAGAAACTCCTAAAGGCCACATTGCAAGTCTTACAAATACTGTTAATAAAATTATACCTACTCCGAAACCTCCAAAAATAGATAGCGATTTAAGTATTTCAATTGTGATAGTTATAAAATCCATAATTTATCCTCTAATACTGTGTAAATCTAAAAAAGAACCGTCTTTTAGGACGGTTCTTTTAAAATGGTCGGGATGACACGGTTCGAACGTGCGACCCCTTCGTCCCAAGCGAAGTGCGCTACCAGCTGCGCTACATCCCGTTGTTTGTTATTCAGTTGTCAAATTTTGAGGGAACGCTTGACGGTAGCTTTGCGCTACCCCCTCCACCGCAACAATACTTAATTGTTGCTCTCGGAGTCCTTGCTACATCCCGTTGTTTGTTATTCAGTTGTCAATTTTGAGGGAACGCTTGACGGTAGCTTGCGCTACCCCCTCCACCGCAACAATACTTAATTGTTGCTCCGGAGTCCTTGCTACATCCCGTTGTTTGTTATTCAGTTGTCAAATTTTGAGGGAACGCTTGACGGTAGCTTGCGCTACCCCCCTCCACCGCAACAATACTTAATTGTTGCTCCGGAGTCCTTGCTACATTCCGTCGCCATTTCCTGAGAATATTTTATAATAAAGAAAATTTTTCGTCAAGCTCTATTCTTTTATGACTTCAATTTCTTCATAATCTGTCAAATAAGGCAAATGGGCTTCCGTTATTAATTCTCCTGGAAGTAAAATTGCAATTCCTGGTGGACATTCTGCAATAACTTCACCAGAAATTCTGTCTATCGCATTCTCTTTTTTTATAATTTCTTTTTCCATATAAAATGCATCTCTTAATTTGTATTTTATATTTGGAAGAAGCATTGGAGTATGTTTTTTATTTTCAAGATGACAAATATCCGAGTAGTCGGTTTGTGTAATTTT
>Ga0256405_10007164_pt1 | contig 17083 bp, 10 predicted proteins | sample RumenRJG_02DNA_FD_189096 | JGI IMG/M metagenome (GOLD analysis project Ga0256405, IMG submission 189096) | Bovine rumen microbial communities from Lethbridge, Alberta, Canada - RJG_02 | ecosystem: Host-associated > Mammals > Digestive system > Stomach > Rumen | place: Canada: Alberta...
TTCTGTTTGGGCGGCAACTGAAATAGGAGCGACTGATATGTAAACTCATTGGAACGTAAGATGTTGGCGATGGCCGTCTCCATCATCTGGTCGGTACACTCTGCACCCTGAGGCGTCAGCGAAAAGAACTCGTTCATGACACGCTGAACATACCACGTCACGCCCTCAAAACGCTCATAGACGCTAGAAACGACTGCCTCAGAGACATACTTACCAGACTCTTCGAAAAGATTCTTCGCAAAGGGCACGTATTTATCTAATGGAATACTGCCGAGGCTCATCATCGACGTACTCTGATAAAACGGACGCGAGGGACTGAGAAACATCTCGCTCATCATGGTACGCTGGGAACCTGAGAAGATGAACTGGGCATTCCGGCAATGCTGTACGTAAGTACGCAAGATAGCTTCCATATTCCCGCCGGCATAGCTACTTACGGTCTGGAACTCGTCGATAGCCACAATGCAAGGCTTATCGGCCTCACTGATATAATGGAAGATCTCATCAAGGGTTGTTCGCGGCTGGCGAACGTCACCAATCTCAACATTCCACGAGGGATTGCCGACAGCATCGAAACTGATGCCCGTCCGTAGTGACGCCAGGAAATTGACAAAGCGCTGTGCAACCTTGACACCACGGGGACGCAAAGATGCAAGCATGGAAGCTCCCATCGCTGCCACCAACTCCTCAATGTTCTTGGTTGCATAGATGTCAATCAGAAACGTGTAGTACTTTCGCTCTATGTCGCGCTGGTGGAAGAGGTTCTCTATCAGTCCGGTTTTGCCAATACGACGAGGCGCCACCAACGCCACATTATTCCCATTAACGAGCAAGCGCTTCAACTCCGAGGTCTCCCCCACCCGGTCGCAGAAATACTTCGGCGACTCATAGCCATACAATATAAACGGATTGTTTATCATACCTAAATTTATATACTCTCACAATTGCCACAGCAAAGATAATTATTATACTTCAATTATCATACTATAATAATCATCTTATAATAATAATTAACTAAACCGCTATGAAGGAAACGGGCGAAATGGTAAATTATCCTAAATAGGATTATCCTAATTTGGATAATTGCCGCAAAAATGCTATCTTTGCCCTCAAAATAAGGAAGATATGGACAATCCGTTTGTAACAAAAGGCTATGCAGGCCCGGAGTATTTCTGCGACAGAGTAAAAGAAACACAGCAATTGGTGGAACTGACGACCAATGGAAACAACATGGCGCTCATTTCGCCACGTCGTGTGGGGAAAACCGATTTGATACACCACTGTTTCCGACAACCGGAAATCAAAGACCACTACTACACTTTCCACATTGACATCTACGCCACGACAAGCTTGCGCGACTTTGTAAATGTCTTTGGACGTGCTATCCTTGACGAGCTGAAGCCCAAGGGAAAGGCAGTATGGGAAGGTTTCCTGAATGTCCTCCGTTCCCTACGCTCAGAAATCACCTATGACATCAACAACTTCCCGACATGGAGCCTCGGCCTCGGCGATATAGAGCACCCGGCGACAACACTTGATGAGATATTCGAATATCTTGGTCAGGCCGACAAACCCTGTATGGTTGCCATCGACGAGTTCCAGCAGATTACCCGATACGCGGATTCACCCAATATTGAGGCCATGCTGCGTACCCACATGCAAAGGTGCATTAACGCGACCTTCATATTTTCCGGTTCTAAGCGTCATCTTATGGGTGAGATATTCACGTCTCCTTCTAGACCTTTTTATCAGTCGGTTCTGATTATGAACCTGCGTCCTATTTCCGTTGACAAATACACCGAGTTTGCCCAAACCCAGTTCAAGAAGTATGGAAAAAGTATTGATGCAGAGGTGGTAGAGGAAGTCTACAAGCGTTTTGACGCTGTCACATCTTGCTTACAGAGAGTACACAATGTTCTGTTTTTAAAGACGCCATCAGGTCAATGTTGTACGACAGACATGGTAGATGGAGCTGTGACATATATTCTCGATATGTTCACAGAGACTTATGTCGATCTGCTCGACAGGATTCCGGAGAAACAGCGTGAGGTATTTATAGCCATAGCCCGTGAAGGCCAAGCCAAAGCCATCACAGGCAAAGCCTTCATCAAGAAGTACCATCTCCAGACTGTCAGCGTCATCACAGCCGCCATCCGCGGACTACTTGAAAAAGATTTAATTACGGTAGACAAAGGAGTATATACCATCTACGACCCCTTCTTCGCCCTCTGGCTCCAACGGAATATCACTTAGACTCTTGGCTCAACTCTGCCGCCACAAGATTCGTCAGTTCGACGAACTGGGGGATGGTGAGCTGTTCAGGACGTAAGGTGAGGAGCGAAGCGTGAAGAGTAAAGAGTGAAGAATCTTTGTCTAACAGCTGGCGCAGCGAGACGCGGAGCATCTTGCGGCGCTGGTTGAAGACGGTCTTGACGACACGGCGGAAGAGGGGCCAGTCGCAGCCGAGGTCGGTCACCTGGTTGCGCGTCATGCGGATGACGGCACTCTGCACCTTGGGCGGCGGGTTGAAGACACCCGGCTCGACGGTGAAGAGATACTCCACGTCGTACCACGCCTGAATGAGTACCGAAAGGATGCCGTACTGCTTGTTGCCGGGCTGCGCAGCCATGCGGACGGCCACCTCGTGCTGTATCATACCCGTACAGCAGGGTATCAGCTCCTTGTTGTCGAGCATCTTGAAGAAAATCTGCGACGAGATGTCGTAAGGGTAATTGCCCGTCAGCACGAACGGCTGACCGCCGAAGACCTCGGTGAGGTCCATACGGAGGAAGTCGCCGGAGATAATGTTCTCGCGGAGACGCGGAAGATGCTCATTGAGATAGTCCACCGACTCGCGATCAATCTCGACAACTTTCAGCGGACGGGGCTTCTCGGTGAGGAACTGCGTCATGACACCCATACCCGGTCCCACCTCCAAGACGGGCAGGTCGGCAAACGGCGCATCAACGGTGTCAGCTATGCGCTTGGCGATATTCAAGTCAACAAGGAAGTGCTGACCAAGGTTCTTTTTAGGGCGGACTTGTTTCATGGGTGCAAAGTTACGAAATATTTCTTAATTCTTAACCTCTGTTTCCAAATTATTTATTACCTTTGCACCAATGGAAAAGAAATCCATAGGCACAAATCTGCTGAAAATAGCATTGCCGCTCCTGCTCGGCGGGGCTATCCTCTATTGGATGTACCGCGACTTCGACTTCAGGACGGTGGGACACGTCATGCTCCACAACATGAACTGGACGTGGATGCTGCTGTCGTTCCCCTTCGGCATCCTGGCTCAGATGATACGCGGCTGGCGGTGGAAGCAGACGCTGGAGCCGATTTTAGAGGAGAGAGGAGAGAGGAGAGAGGAGAGAGAATACTCTAAAGGCGGTGTACGGTCGTCCGTATGCGTCAACGCTGTTTTCCTGAGCTATGCCGTCTCGCTGATTATCCCCCGTATCGGCGAGTTCACCCGCTGCGGCGTGCTGAAGCGCTGGGAGGGCATCTCGTTCTCGAAGGCACTGGGCACCGTCGTCACCGAGCGCGCCGTAGACACCATTGTCGTCATGCTGTATTCGGGACTTATCCTGCTGATAGAGATGAGCGTCTTCGGCTCTTTCTTCCGCAAGACGGGCACATCGATAGACCGCATACTCAGCAGTTTCTCGCTGACGGGCTACCTGGTGACAGCCGTCTGTGGCGTGGCCGCGCTCATACTGCTCCACCTGCTACTGAAGAACCTGTCTATTTATAATAAGGTGAAAACGACGCTCAGTGGCATCTGGGAGGGTGTGCTCTCCCTACGTGGCGTCAAGGACCTGCCGCTCTACCTGCTGTTCTCAATAGGCATCTGGGTGTGCTACTTCCTGCACTACTACCTGACGTTCTTCTGCTTCGACTTCACGGCAGACCTCGGCATCGGCTGTGCGCTGGTGTCGTTCGTCGTGGCCAACTTCGCCGTCATCGTGCCGACGCCCAACGGTGCCGGTCCGTGGCATTTCGCCATCAAGACGATGCTCATCCTCTACGGTGTACAGGACGAGCAGGCTCTCTTCTTCGTACTCATCGTCCACACCGTGCAGACGCTGCTGGTGGTCGCCTTGGGCATCTACGCCTGGGTGGCACTGTTGTTTTCGAGGAGAAATTTAGAGGAGAGATTTAGAGGAGAGAGGAGAGAGGAGAGAGGAGAGAGATTACTCCAGAATCAGAGAGAGGAGAGAGATTACTCCAGAATCAGAGAGAGGAGAGAGGAGAGAGATTAGTTTTTCCCGTATATTCTATCAAACAACGTATTATGGCTAACGATTTCTTTTACAAAAAAGTAGAGGCATACAAGAAGGCAAAAACTTTTATCATCTACGTATATTCTTTGGTCCGGAAATTTCCTGCATACGAGCAATACGCCATCTGCGACCAAATTAGGAGATCAGCTGTTTCTATACCTTCAAATATTGCCGAGGGACTGGGGCGAATGTCCATCAAGGAAAGAATCCACTTTCTCGAAATAGCATACGGTTCTCTCACGGAAGTAACATGCCAGTTGGATATCGCCCAGTCATTAGGATATTTAACAGACGAAGAACTAAAAACAGCAGAAGACATGTCTATAGAAGTAGGCAGAATAATGTCTGGACTCAGAAAGTCACTGATTGACAAACAAAATAACTGTTACTAACTGCAGGACAGTGAAGACGAGCCGCAGCAGGAGTATTCTCTCTCCTCTCTCCTCTCTCCTCTCTCCTCTAAAAACAAAAAAAACTATGAACAACAACATTCAAAACCTACAGCCGCAGTGCATCTGGAAAAACTTCTATGCACTGACACAGGTGCCCCGCCCAAGCGGACACTTAGAGAAAATACAGCAGTTCCTGCTGGAGTTTGGCAAACAGGCTGGCGTAGAGGCGTTTAAGGACCCCGCCGGCAACATCGTGTTCCGCAAACCCGCCACACCGGGCATGGAGAACCGCAAGGGTATCATCCTGCAGGCTCACATGGACATGGTGCCGCAGAAGACACCGGAGTCTACCCACAACTTCGAAACCGACCCCATCGAACCGTGGATCGACGGCGAATGGGTGAAGGCTAAGGGCACGACACTCGGTGCCGACAACGGACTGGGCGTAGCCTCGATCATGGCCATCATGGAGGCTAAGGACCTGCAGCACGGTCCCATCGACGCCCTCATCACCGCCGACGAAGAGACGGGCATGTACGGTGCCAACGACCTGCCAGAGGGCGAACTGCAGGGCGACATCCTGCTGAACCTCGACTCCGAACACTGGGGGAAGTTCGTCATCGGAAGTGCCGGCGGCATTGACGTCACCGCCACGTTAGACTATAAAGAGGTGGAGACCGACGCCGAGGACGCCGCCATACGCGTCACCGTCAAGGGACTGCGCGGCGGACACTCCGGTCTGGAGATCCACGAAGGACGCGGCAATGCCAACAAACTGCTGGTGCGCATCGTCCGCGAGGCCATCGAGGAGCTGGATGCCCGCCTGGCCACATGGCAGGGCGGCAACATGCGCAACGCCATCCCCTTCAAGGCCGAGGCCGTGCTGACACTGCCGAAGGAGAACGCCGACGCCCTGAAGGAGCTCTGCGCCGACTGGCAGAAGGACTTCCGCGACGAGTACAAGCAGATTGAGACTTTAGGCATCGAGGTGCTGGCAGAGGACGTGGAAACGCCGAAGACGGAGGTGCCCGTGGAGATCCAGGACAACCTCATCGACGCTATCTACGCCTGCCACGACGGTGTCATCCGCATGATTCCCTCCTACCCCGACGTCGTAGAGACTTCCTCGAACCTCGCCATCATCAATATCGGCGACGGCAAGGCCAGCATCAAGATTCTGGCTCGCTCCAGCCGCGAGGATATGAAAGACTACGTGGTGAAGACGCTGGAGAGCTGCTTCAATATGGCCGGCATGAAGGTGGAGACCGCCGGCAGCTACGGCGGCTGGGACCCGAACCCCGACAGCGAGATCCTGCACCTGCTGCTGAAGGAGTACAAGGAGCTGTTTGGCCAGGACGGCATCATCCAGGTTGACCACGCCGGACTGGAGTGCTCGGTCATCCTCGGCAAGTACCCGCACTTAGACGTCGTCAGCCTCGGCCCCACGATGAAGTCGCCGCACACCACCACCGAGCGCGCCCTCATCGCCACCGTCGACCCCTTCTGGCAGCTGCTGAAGAAGACGCTGGCTGACGTGCCGGAGAAGTAACTTTTTCTTGCTGGGACGGAGTGGGACTGGTTGGGACGGAGTGGGACGTGGTGGGATTGCCGCCCGTCCCACCCAGTCCCACCCAATCCCACAAACTCCCACCCCGTCCCACAAACTCCCACCCTCGTCCCACAAACTCCCACCCCGTCCCACAAAAAAACTCCCACCCTAAACTCCCGCCCTATGCCCACCCCTCAATCCCCCAACGGCTTCCTCCCCAACGAAACCAACCCCGAGAAACTGCTCTTCTACCCCAAGCTGGTAGCACTCTACGACATCACCTACCGGTTCATCACCACCTACCTCGAGCCGAAGGATCGTACACGCGACCAGATGCTACAGGCAGCACGTTCAGGGAAGCAGAATGTCATAGAGGGGGCTGCCGACGGACTGACATCAAGCAAGATGGAGATTTCACTCACCAACTGCGCCAAGGGCAGTCTGCGTGAGCTGCAAGCTGATTATGAGGATTATCTGCGTACTCGGGAGCTACCACACTGGGGGCAAAACCATCCCAGAACGCCAGCACTGTCACAGTTCTGTAAAGATCTCGCGCATCCAGAGCACCTCATTGTCACATGGAAGAAAATGAACGACGAAGAGCTGTGTAACCTTGCCCTGACGCTGATTCACCAGTCAGTCTACCTCATCAAAAACTACCTCAAGATGTTAGAAAACCGATTCGTAGAACAAGGCGGCATCAGTGAGGCTATGACACAGGCTCGCCGCAACCACCGTCACTTTTGACGACACGAATGACGGGAGAGAAAGACAGAAAAGAATAGCAGCTGCAATCGGAATAAAGATTGCAGCTGCTATTGCTATAGGATAATAGGTATTAGAACCTATACACGGTCGAATGCTTACGGTTATTCTCTGCCTCCGTTGTCTTCAACGCTCCATAAGTCGTCGCGGCCGAGGACCTCGACGTTGGTGGCTGTATCACCGTAGGGTATCGAGTTGGCTATAAACGCAGCGGTCTGAATCTTTTCGATGCTGCATGCAGGGCTTTCATATATCTTTTTCATAATCGTACAATAGTTTTTTGAAGTTCTACATTGTTGCTTATTTTACCATCACCTTGAATGTCTTTCCATTCTTGTTGACGATATTCATGCCCTTCTGCAGGCGGTTCTGCTTCACGCCGTTGAGGTCATAGATCTCGGTCTCGCCAGTTGTCAGCGCATTGATGGCGTTGATAGCTGTTGTCTCCATATCGAAGATGAAGGCACGGGCTGAAGAAGGTCCAGTGAAGTAGCAGCGGTTGGCTGCGATGGTAGGCTTCACTTCTGCACCTACCTGATAGAACCCGACCTTACCTCCGTTATTCTGCAGCACATACCATCCCTCTTGCGAAGCGGTTGCTTCGTAAACGCCCGTCATATCGTTGGCAGTGTAGGTGGTTGCGCCAGCAGTGCCAAAACCGGTTAGTGCATCGCCAGTGTAACCCGCTTCAGCAAAGAGAATGTACGGAGTATTGGCGGCAGGATCAGCCACTTCGGCCAGTGTAATGACACCGTCGGCAGCACTCTCTATGCTATAAGCCTTGATACCGGCGGGCAGTGCAGGCTTGAAGGGGAAGATGCGTGTGGCAAACTTTACATCAGCAGCGATGGTCACGTTGACAGAAGCCTGAGCGGCTTCGGCGATGGTGAAGTTGCAAGTATTTGCCGTGTACATATCGTTATTATTATTGTTTGCAATGACTTTATTGCCATCGGAAACATTCAGCAACTTGAACTGACCATCAGTTGAGGTAGCCTGAATCTTAATCCAAGAAGCCTTACTTGCATCGTCAGTAGTGCGAATTTGGGTATTGTTACCGCCATCATACGTGCTACCAGTAGTGATATAGCGCTCACCACCGTCAGCGACATTAATAGCACTTACCTTATAAGTGTTTGTCTCACCATCTACGGCTGTGAACTTCAGAGCCTGATTCAGATTTGCGTTAGCGGGAGCAAGATACTTAATTCCATAACCACCCATGTCAGTGCGTGCACCTTCAATAAATGTCACTGCGTTTCCGTCCCAAGCCTTACCATCTTCTACGATAGTCAGGACATAACGCTTTGAAGCATCAGGAGCATTAAAAGTAGCACCTTCGTAAGTTGTCTTTGCAGTATTGATTGCTGTTACAGCGTCGGCAACCTGTGAAACAGTGGCCTCTGCATCGTCATAAACAACCTGAGCAGTAGAAATAGCATCAGCAAGTGCTGAACCAGCAGCAGCAGGTATCTGGAATACGCCAGTACCCTCATTTGCAGACTTGCGAGCAGCAGTAGCTTCTGCAATAGCGGTGTTTAGAGTGCGCTTATCTACAACAACGTTGATGGTTACTGTAACATTGTATGCAGGCTGCTGATAGGTGTAAACATTTTCGCTAGGATTAGCAACATCAAGGTTCTTTACTTCACCGTCATTATAGGTAGCTGTAACGTTACCAACTGCATATCCTTCTGTATAGTTAGAAACTGTCAGTGTTACGGTCTTTAGAGCCTTAGCAGAAGTAGCGGGCTCGCCATCAACGGTTACAGAAACATCACCACCGTTGATATTGGTGGTAATAGTATAGGTATTGTTGTCTGTGTATTCTTTGTAGAGTTTTACATAGCCGATACCCATCCAGTTGCGTGTATTACCGGTTTGAGTCTTCAGACCAATCTTAACCTCCTGTTCACTTTCATTGATGAAAGATATAGACTGTTCAGAAAGTACTGTACTTGTAACTGCAGAGCCCTGAGTGTCGTTTGCATAGAAGAATACACCATTAACAGTTTCTGCTGCATGTTGGTTTTCTGCAAATGCATAGCAAGACATTGAATAAGTACCAGCAGGTAGAGTTACCGCATTGTAAAGAGCAAATTTGCCACTTGCTTTAGCACGATCTGACCAGTACTCGTAGAAGTGGTCTTTGTCACCAACGGTTTTTGAATCATTAACCATTGCCTGATAGTTTCCGTCTGTCTCTTCTGAATCCCAGCCTGGAATATTCTTAGTCCATGCTGCGAAAGCATCAAGGCTTGGGTTTGTCATCATAAAGGTCAGATCAAAACGATTGCCACTTGTAGGATCAGCTGCGCCAGCGTAGGTAATCATTGCGGTCTTCAAAGTAGAGATAGCGGTGCTGATTGCGTCTGCTGTTGTAGCCTCTACTACAGCAGTATTCTGAGTGCTGATGGCAGTAGAAAGTGTGCTGTTTGCCTCTGCGTTAGTATTAGCAACAGCCACGAGTGCATCAGCCTGGCCCTTCAGAGTATTGAAATCTGCAAAAAGTGGAATGCTGGCATTAGCATTTTCAATAGCATCGTTGATATTTGTTGTTGCGGTATTATATTCGTCTTCTGTTGAGTAGCTCTGTCCTTTGTAAGTGCTAATCACTGTTGCAAGTCTTGTTTTGATTCCTGTAGGCAACTTTGACTGATCGATAGCTTCTGCAGCCACTATACGTGCATCCATAGCATCCTTTAGAGCATCAAGGTCAACACCAAGATATGATAGGTAGAACTTATCAACTATCGTCCAGTCACTTCCAACGGCTACAGTCTTCTTGACACCAATACGAAGCGTGTTGTTTGTGACAACAGTCCTCACGGTCTGCCAGTTGTACTTGTCTCTAATAAAATAAAGGGCTGCACCAACTTGAGAATCTGGAATGTAATAGGTAGTGCCTGATACTTCCTTTGACACGTCTTTACCGTTCTCTATCGCGCTACCATTATAGCCAACTACGATTGACTGCAAAGAAGTCTCATTGGTATTTGCATAAATCTTAGCGTTATCTGCAAAAGTACCAGCTGCATAGTGATCGATAGCAGTTGTCCCATCGCCATCACGATAGAAGCCCATTACGCCAAACTCATAAACTCCATTAGGGATCTCGGTAATTTCAATGTAGTTGTCATATGTTCCATTCCATACTTCTGCATTATTGTCTTTGCCATCCCACCAATCATTGTTAGCGCCTTTGATATCCCATCCTTTGTCGCCACCTTTGGTAAAGGAATTGGTGGATGAATAAATATTCGTGAAATAAGTAGTATTCGGGTTTTGGATATACTTATAGGTGATATCAAGCGGTTTGTCCTCAGATGCATTCTTTGCGGTAAAAGCTGCATCTCTTTGTGCTGTGGTCACAAGCTGCCACTGAGAATAGGTGTTGTTGGTATTTGCACCAACCCCTAACCTGTCTTGTGTTTCGGCTGTGTTATAAAACAAATACTTGTCATCACCAATGTGGATGTTGTAGATCTTCTTTTCGTTATCTACAAGCGTGAAAGTCCATGCTGTTTTGTTACCATCCACATAGCCATCAGCTTTAAGAGCCTTGCCGTTTTCAACAACATTGGTAACGATATTAAAGCCAGTACCATTCACTTCCAATGTAACAGGAATACCAGCATGACTAACTGTTGCTTGGGTTCCCCACGTCGCACCAAAAGCGAGATACTTATCTGTGCCAACATTATAGAGATAGAATTCTCCGTTGGCTGGTTCACTACCTACCCAATCGGTTGCAATAGCATTACTCCACCCTAACAATAGGGCAAAAGTCGCCGTAATTAGTTTTAGTTTTTTCATAAACGTTTTGTTTTAGTTATAAATGATATAAAAGTAATATGTATAGTTCTATCTATCTGCGACCATCTATTCTCCCGAAGGATATATTCACATATCGCTACAAAGATACATATTTATATTTATAAACAGCTTCATAATCATAGATTTTTAAGACATGTACAACGTTCTTTAACTTAAAAGTATTACTTTTTACATTGCTTAACTGACACAGAAGCCCCTGTAACCATTCAGGCCGATAGAGTGTTGCTATTAGTCACCTCACTGCATAGACATCATTATTCTTTTTTTCTGCAACAACCTGCGTAATTCGTGCAAAAAAAATTTGGTGTTTTAGTCGCTTATTCGTACCTTTGCACCCGATAAACCAAATTATTAACAAAATTATGGACGATTACCCGGCGGATAGTAACAAACGTTAGGCCAGGGGATGGCGAGCAAGGCTGCTAATCCTCTTGCCGCTAAACAATTCTCGTACCACGTACCTCGTACCACGTACCACGTACCACGTACCACGTACCTCGAAAAAGAAAGGATTAGCAAAGATGAAGACATTCTGGAACACCCAAGGCGGACTGACCCAGCTCACAGAGTGGCAGCCCAATTGTTGGATACAGGTGACGTGTCCAACGGAAGACGACCAGCGGCAGCTGGAAGAACAGTTCAACATACCCGACTACTTTCTCTCGGACATCAGCGATACCGACGAGAGGGCGCGTTATGAGTACGACGACGGCTGGATGCTCATCATCCTGCGTATACCCTACGTCAAGGAGGTACGCTCGCGAACCCCCTACACCACCGTGCCCCTCGGCATCATCCACAAGCGCGACGTCACCATCACCGTCTGCTATTACGAGACGAACATGATGATCGACTTCGTCTCGTTCCAGCAGAAGCGCGGCACGGGCTTCACCGACTATGTCGACATGATCTTCCGTCTGTTCCTCTCGTCGGCCGTCTGGTACCTGAAGCGCCTGAAGCAGATTAACATGCTGATAGACAAGGCCAAGCGCAACCTGGACCGCGAGGTGAACAACGAGAGCCTCATCGGACTGAGCCGACTGCAGGACTCGCTAACCTACTTCCAAACCTCCATCCGCGGCAACGAGACGCTGCTGTCGAAACTGAAGTTCAAACTGCAGATTGACGAGCTGGACGCAGACCTCATCGAGGATGTCAACATCGAGATGACGCAGGCCCGCGAGACCACGAACATCTACTCCAACATCCTGGAGTCGACGATGGACACCTACCAGAGCATTATCAACAACAACATGAACCAGGTGATGCGTACGCTGACGTCGGTGACCATCATTATGATGTTCCCCACGCTCATCGCCTCGCTCTTCGGCATGAACCTGGTCAACGGCATGGAGGAGAAACCTTGGGGCTTCGTCTTCGCACTCATCATCTCCGTCCTCGTCTCCGTAGGCTGCTGGTGGATATTCCGCCGCAGGCGACTGGTGTAAATTGTTAAAAAACAATAATAAGTACGGAAAACTTCGGTGTTGTTGGGTGCAACTCCGAAGTTTTTTGTAATTTTACGCCCTAAAACGTCGATGTGTGCAAACCCACGACGCTGAAAATTATGTGTGTACTCACCATAACAGTAACTTAAAACAGTTAATTATGGACTCTCAAGAAAACATCCTCGAAACGGGGATTAGTGAAGAAATCAAGCAGGAACAAGCCGTTCCTGAAGTAGTAACCGAGGAAGCAGCCTCGCCAGCCGAAGAGGCGGCCGAAGAGCAGCCAGAGCGCAAGGTCTACGAGACCAAGAAAGAGGTGCTGGACCGTGTGAAGGAGATTGCCCACGGCGAGGAAATTCCGCAGAAGGACGAAGTAGACTATCTGAAAACGGCCTTCTACAAGTTGCACATTGCCGAGCGCGAAGCCCGTCTGAAAGAATATATCGACGGCGGCGGCGACCCGGAGCAGTATCAGATTACTCCCGACGAAGACGAGGAGGTGTTCAAGGCCGAGATGGGCATCATCAAGGAGCGCCGTCAACAACTGTTCCGTGAGCAGGAGGCTGAGAAAGAAGAGAACCTCAAGAAGAAACTCGAGATTATCGAAAAGATAAAGGCCATGGTCACCTCGCCCGAGGAGGCCAACAAGACCTTCCAGGAGTTCAAGGCCCTGCAGCAGGAGTGGCGCGAGATCAAGGCCGTGCCGGCTGAGAAGGCCAACGAGCTGTGGCGTAACTACCAGCTCTACGTGGAGCAGTTCTACGACCTGCTGAAGCTGAACTCCGAAGCCCGCGAATATGATTTCAAGAAGAACTTAGAGCTGAAGACGAAGCTCTGCGAGGCAGCAGAGAAGCTGGCAGAAGAGGACGACGTCATCAGCGCTTTCCACCAGTTGCAGAAGCTGCACCAGGAGTACCGCGAGATTGGCCCTGTGAGCAAAGACCTGCGCGAGGAAATATGGACACGTTTCAAGAACGCGTCGACCATCATCAACAAGCGTCACCAGCAGCATTTCGAAAGTATCCGCGCCCGTGAGGAGGAGAACCTGCAGAAGAAGACCGAGCTCTGCGAGAAGGTGGAAGCCATCGCCGCCGAAGAGAACAAGGGCAGTGGCGACTGGGAGCGCCACACGAAGGAGATTATCGAACTGCAGGCCCAGTGGAAGACCATCGGTTTCGCCCCGCAGAAGATGAACGTGAAAATCTTCGAGCGTTTCCGCGCTGCCTGCGACGACTTCTTCGGCCGCAAAGCCGAATACTTCAAGACTCTGAAAGACACCTTCAAGGAGAACGCCGAGAAGAAGCGCGCCCTCATCGAGAAGGCCAAGGCCCTGCAGGATTCTACCGACTGGAAGTCGACGGGCGACAAGCTCATCAACCTGCAGAAGGAGTGGAAGACCATCGGCATGGTGCCCAAGAAGCTGGGCGACCAGCTGTGGGAGGAGTTCCTCGGAGCCTGCAACAAGTTCTTCGAGGCCCGCAATGCCGCCACTGCCGGCACCCGTGGTGAGGAGCAGGCCAACTTAGAGAAGAAGCGCGACGTCATTGCCCACTTGAAGGTTGTCGCCGAGGAGGCTGGCGACAACATCCAGGAGAAGGTGCAGGAGCTGGTTGCCGAATATCAGGCTATCGGCCACGTGCCCTTCCGCGAGAAGGATAAACTGTACGAGGAGTATCATGCCGTGCTCGACAAGCTCTACAAGGACTTGAACATCAGCGTTGCCAAGAAGCGTCTGAACAACTTCAAGCAGAACCTGAAGCAGGTAGCAGAGCGCGGTGAGAACGCCCTCGACAACGAGCGCGCCCGCCTGTTCCGCCAATATGAGGCTATGAAGCAGGAGATTCAGACCTACGAGAACAACCTTGGCTTCCTGAGCGTCAGCTCGAAAAAGGGCAACTCGCTCATCGACGAGATGAACCGCAAGGTGCAGAAACTGAAGGACGACATGAACCTGGTTCGTGAGAAGATTAAGGCCATCGATGCCGAGAACCGCGAGAAAGAATCATGATAGCACCTTCCTGACTGTACTTTTGTTAATATGAAGACATTAGTCAAGACTATTACAACGGCTGCACTGTTGCTCACCATCGGGCATAGTGCAGCCTTTGCTTTGGAAAAAGACACCGTCGACGTCAAGGCAGACACCGTCATGGTAGAGAAAGAAACCGCCAAGAAAAACGAGTGCTGCGAGGACTCGACAGTCAAAGACCACAAAGACCCGTACCACAAAGTGGTGAAGGAGGGCGGCTCTATGCGCCAGGGACTATTCACCGTGCGCCACATCAAGGACGACTGGTACCTCGAAGTGCCCGACCGCCTGCTGGGACGTATGCTGCTCTGCGTGACGCGCTTCACCAGCGTACCGCAGGATTTCAAGAAGTTCGGCGGCGAGGAGGTGAACCGCTCGGCCGTCTACCTGGAACGCTACAACGACAAGACGCTCTTCCTCCGCGAGTACGTGCAGTCGAGCTATGCCAAGTCCGGCGACCGCATAGCCATCTCGCTGAAACAGGCCACGGTAGACCCCATCGTCTGTAAGTTCGACATCATCGGGCGCAATCCGGAAACAAAGGATATGCTCATCAACGTCACCAAGTGGCTCATGTCCGACAACAAGGTGACCAGCTTCTCGGCCAACGACCGCACCACACTCGGCATCGGGGGCGTGATGGCCGACCGCACATTCATAGACAGCATCAAGACCTACCCCATCAACCTCGAAATACAGACGCTGCGCACATACGCCATGAACGCCGGCCGCTCACCGGCATCGAAGACGGGCGCTGCCACACTGTCGCTGAACACGAGCATCGTGCTGCTGCCCGAAGAGCCGATGCAGCCCCGCTATGCCGACGAGCGTGTGGGCTATTTCAACAACAAAATCACGGAGTTCAGCGACGAACAGCAGACCACCAGCCATGAGTCTATCATCATGCGCTACCGGCTGGAACCGAAGGACGCCAAGGCTTACAAGGCCGGCAAACTGGTAGAGCCGAAGAAGCAGATTGTCTACTATATCGACCCGGCAACACCGAAGAAATGGGTGAAATATCTCATTGCCGGCATCAACGACTGGAACAAGGCGTTCGAAGCTGCCGGTTTCAAGAATGCCATCGTGGGTAAGGAGTGGCCCGCAAACGACTCCACCATGTCGGTCGACGACGCCCGCTTCTCCATGATACGCTACCTGCCCTCAGAGACGGAGAACGCCTACGGGCCGCGCATCGTAGACCCACGCTCGGGCGAGATCATCGAGGCGCACGTCTGCTGGTATCACAACGTGATGAACCTGGTGAAGAAATGGTATATGATACAGTGTGGCCCGTCGGACAAGCGCGCACAGAAGATGGACTTCCCCGACGAGCTGATGGGACAGCTCATACGCTTCGTCTCCAGCCACGAGGTAGGCCACTCGCTCGGACTGCGCCACAACATGATTGCCTCGCAAGCCACACCCGTGGAGAAACTGCGCGATAAAGCCTGGGTAGAGGCCCACGGCCACACGAGCAGTATCATGGACTACGCCCGCTTCAACTACGTGGCACAGCCCGAAGACCATATCAGCGAGAAGGGACGTTTCCCACGCATCAACGACTACGACTGCTGGGCTATCAAGTGGGGCTACCAGTACCGTCCGGAGTTCAACGACCCGGCCAAGGAGAAGAAAGTCCTGCGCAGCGAGGTCACCAAGGTGCTGGCTCAGAACCGCCGACTCTGGTGGAGCGGCGACGAGGGGCGCGGACAGGACCCCCGCTCACAGACGGAAGACCTGGGCGACAACCAGATGCGTGCCAACGAATACGGCATCAAGAACCTGAAGCGCGTCATGCAGAATATCGAGAAATGGACAGCACAGCCCGACGAACAGTATGACGACCTCGGCGAAATACACAGTGCCGTTCGTGCCCAGTACCAGCGCTATGTGGGACATGTCCAGAGATACCTGCACGGTCGGTATAGCAACATGACACCCGGCCAGCGGGCCAACGACTACGTGCCACGTTCGTTGCAGCGCGAAGCCATTCAGTGGCTCGAACGCAACGTTACGGAAGCGCCGCTGTGGCTCTATCCTAAAAGTGTCATCGACAAGCTTGGCACTGACTACGCTGATGAAATCCGCAACCGTCAGCAGGGCGTCATCGCCGTGCTGCTGTCGCCGGGGCTCATATCTACCATGCACAACGCCGAGCTGCGCTCATCAAGTCCCTATCCCGTCGAGGAATACCTGAACGACGTCTTTGCCATGGTATGGAAGCCACTGAACGACAAAAACGAGGAAACGAACGACTTCCGCCGCTACCTGCAACGCACCTATGTTGACCACATTGGTCAGGGGCTCAACCCGTCGCAGGACAAAATAGCTTCTCTGACAAGCGCTTCGGGCTATGCCGTGCTGCGCTCCGACGCCATACTCTATCTGGAACAGCATCTCGACAAGGTGGAGAACTACCTGAAACAGCAGGAGCCTACACCCCACTACCGCAACCTGCTGTTGCGAATCAAGAAGATACGCGAGAAGTACGAGTCTGGGAAATAACACAAAAAAAGCCAACCTACGGGTTGGCTTTTTGTTGGGGTACCCGGACAACAAAGCGTTAAATCCTATCGATTTCTGTCTAATCCAAATGTTTGTAAATCACTGAAAATAAACACATTATATAATTATATAATTTAACAATTATCGAACTTCTTCCCTCGCAGTCGTACCCGTTTCATCCGATACGAAGGTGTTGACGAGAAAGTTGGCGCAGAGATGAATGTCATCAAGGACGTCATCTTTGAGGGAACCATCTTGAACCAGGTCAAGAA
>Ga0256405_10007165_pt1 | contig 17083 bp, 18 predicted proteins | sample RumenRJG_02DNA_FD_189096 | JGI IMG/M metagenome (GOLD analysis project Ga0256405, IMG submission 189096) | Bovine rumen microbial communities from Lethbridge, Alberta, Canada - RJG_02 | ecosystem: Host-associated > Mammals > Digestive system > Stomach > Rumen | place: Canada: Alberta...
GACCATGGCTCAAAGAGGAGAAGTGTTATCGTGATGGAACTTCAAGATGTGTATATAACTCAATTATGCATTCGGAAGGTAAGGCATCTGAAAGATATCATGATTCCAGTTCCGTCCCCCGAAAAACCGGATAAGAAGCATCTTATCATTACAGGGAAAAACGGAAGCGGAAAAACAAGTCTCCTGGAAGCTCTTGCACAATATCTCAATATTTGTGGATCCTGTATCAACAAAAGATGTCTATTTGGATTTGCAGGAGTCTTTGGATCGGAAATCTGCATTTGCAGGAGTCTTTGGATCGGAAATCTGCATTTGCTCAGATAAAACGGGACTATATCAGAATGCATATGGATCTTTATCCCGGGCTGTCAGATATACTTACATAATTTGTTGAAGAAACAGCATTACCCATGAATATTGGGAAGCCCATGCATATGCAGCCAATCTATCGGACAAGTCCATTCATCACGGTTGAGGGTAACGGCAGAGGCCACACAAATGCTTATATCAATGGATCAGGAATCGACGTCGGAGCCGATATTTTCCGTCGTGGACTCTGCTTGCCGAGCGATAACAAGATGACGGAAGAGCAGCAGGACGTAATTATCAAGATCATTCATAGGTACTTTATTTAGGAGGAAGCAATAATGATGGAGGGAGAACTTGCAAGAATTAAGGTTGATGGAAAGTATTCCTTCTTCACATTCCGTGATAAATGTATTAAATTTCGAACATCAACCAAGCTGAAGAAGTATTTACGGGTTAAAGAGTGGGATAATGGTTACCTGGTTGTAGATGTTGATTATTCGACGCTTGGAGTAACCGAGGAATACATCGATATAAAATCCATCCTTGATGATTTGTATATCGACGCCCCAAAGTTTCTTAAACCAATTAAGGGGGTAATGATTGAGAATGTATGACCCGAAAATGATTGCTGATGAAGCGGATGTAATAATCGACGGATACGCTTTTATCCAAAAGGATGAAGGAAGAATTACTGTTGTTAATCTAAACCGCGAAGGGCATGCGGCTCTAGTATTTCCATCCGGTGAGGTTGTGGAAAGCAGTATGGATGAGATAGAACTTGCCATTGCAATGGATTATCTAATCCGGGCAAAAGCATACATGGAGGATAGTCATGCCCAAGTATTATGAATTTAAGGTTTGCGGTTACTACTTGTACTTTACTTCAAAGTGTATTGTCGAAGCAATGCATGTCCATGCAAGTGATGAGCAGCTTACTGAAGCCTAGCTCAGGCAAGTTTTTTGTAAAAGAGAATGGCGATTCAATTGTTCAGAACAAAGGGAAAATCAATGACAGATGTATTCGAAGAATTCAGAGATTCATAAAAGATAACTACAAGGAAATGTATAGAAAGTGGGCGGCCATTAGCGATACAGGGTACTATAAAGGGGAATGAGAAAGGAAAAGACAGGCCTGAGATATCACTTTTTATTTGATCCTGACTATCTGTATGGGTTGGAATACGCTGAGGATCCGATCGCTGTGTGAAAATGTCAGACAGGAGCAGTCATGAAGTGCATGAAATGTGGCAAAGAAGCGTTTAAGAGTACGACGACGGAAGCGATCGAGCTTGGCTTTGGCGTACTGGTTATTCGTAATATTCCCTGCTATAAATGTGTGGAATGCGATGAGATCTTTTACACAGGAGATGTTGCCCAAAAGATTGAGGAGATTACGGAGCGTGTAAAGCAGTTTATTCAGGAAGTCACAGTTGTTGATTTTGAGAAGGCGGCATAAAAAAGAACCACCGACCAGGAATTCATCCTAGCCGGTGGCAGGCGATCAGGCGGCGATACGCTTTAGTGTAAGCATGGGATGCTTTTTTTCCCAGCCTGAAGCGAATCAACAAGAATGCACTCATAGCGACCGGAACCATCACGCAGTTCACATCCTTCAGAAAGGATGAAGTTCATGCGATCCAGTTCACGGAATGTCTCGTAGAGGAATGCAATCCTGGAGTCACCTTCATCCAGAAACCTCGCATGAAGTTCACGGATGTCTTTTCTGTCGACGTTCTTCGTGACAGAATTAGCGATCCAGACCGGAACGAACGCAAATTCGTCCAGTGCCTCGAAAGTGATGGTGTTCATATTGAACCTCCCATGTGATAAAGATCGGACATCCCTTTCGGGAGCCGACAATTGGAGCATCCCTTTCGGGAGTCCGCATGTACAGGAGGCAACTGAATCGCCACATCCATTATACCGCCGTAAAGGCTTAAAAATCAATAAAACAGCTGTGACGTTGGCGTGAACAATAAGGCGAATCTATTGGTTCTAACATGATGCGTCGAAAGTGTCGACGGAAGCACATGCATATGCAGCCGATATATAGGACGAATCCCTTTGTCACAGTTGAGGGCAACGGCCGAGGCCGTACAAATGCTTACATAAAGGGCTCAGGAATCGATGTAGGAGCTGATGTTTTCCGTCGCGGGCTCTGCTTACCGAGTGATAACAAGATGACGCCGGAGCAGCAGGACCGGATTATTGAGATTATTCATCGGTGCTTCCGGTAGCAAGAGCATTGTTTGTGACGTGCGATAAGGAGAAAACCACGATGTACTTATATAGGGGCGTTTACGAATGACCTGAAAATGGAGGATATCCAAAACTGGTGCGTCCAGATGGACTTTGCCAGCTATCAGAGAAAACAGGAGATTGCAGAATACAAAGCGTTTCAATCGATTGTCAACCAGTTCGTCTCCCTGATAGATGAGAATGCCACCAATCCTAAGGTTTATTATTCTTCTGCTGCAGGGGCTATCGTATATTTCAATGGCAGCACGGAGCAACCGATTTATCAGCTCAGCGCAGGATATCAGGCAATATTGTGTATGGTGCTGGAGCTTGCATATCGTTCCGTCCTTCTGAACCCTGCGATGGAGAATATCGCGGCAGAAACCGAAGGCGTTGTACTGATTGATGAGATTGAAATGCATTTGCACCCTGCCTGGCAGTGGAAAGTTCTGAAAGTATTGCAGGAAACATTCCCAAAGGTACAGTTTATCATCTCCACACATTCTCCGATTGTTCTCTCTTCTGCAAAAAACGCCACACTGTATTTAATGAAGACCCCGAATGATGTGAGCGTGCTGAATAATGTATATGGCTACAGCGTCAATGATATACTGACAATCTTGCAAAAGAGCGAACAACAACCAAAAGGAATTGAAGAGTATTATCGTGAGGCGGAACGTCTTTTAGATGAAGGCGATAAAGAAGATTTGGACAACCTCCATAAAAAAGCACGGGAAGAATTGCGGGATTATCCGGCAGTACTAAAGGCTCTAGAGGGTTTTGTTGAAGTGAACCTTTGGGTGGAGGAGGCATAAGCAATGCTTTATATCCGGAAAGAGCCTCCATCTCCTGAAGTGGAACAGGAAATCAGCCGCGTAAAAAGGGATGTTCAATGAAAACAATCCGGACAACCGGATTCAGCCTATGCCAGAACGGCATTTAACCTTCTTGATAAATCCATCATCCGTAAACAGTTGCTTCGGGAACAACACGGGCTTTGTGCATACTGTATGCGTCGAATTGAAGAACACGAAAATTTATCGAATATGGTCATTGAACATTGGAAGCCCATAGATGCAGATTGCAGGCAGGCGTTGGACTACAGCAATATGATGATCTGCAGTGATGGAGGCAGATTGAACGATGACGCGCAGAGAGTCCTGCATTGTGACGCATCCAAAGGAAATCAGATTCTTTCCATCAGCCCGTACAGCAAGGAACAGATGGAGAAAATTCGTTACGATAGAAATGGGAGAATACACACAAAACCAGAAGATAAAGAGTTGGATAAGGACATAAATCAAATACTGCATTTGAACAAAGCAATAGATCTTGTCTATGGAAGAAGACAGACGTACAGTAACTTTGAGACCTTTATAAAAGGATTAGACAAGAAAGGAAAGTCAATTGGCGCGGCAGTACGAAAGAAAATAGAAAAGATCACAAATGCAACTGAATATGACGAATATGCCGGGGTTTGGCTCTATCTTCTGAAGAGAAAGCTGAGACAGACCATATCTTTGTGAAGTAGAATAACATGATGACAAGGCTTGAAAATGGTCTACCCAGAGCCGGAAGGCCGCGCCATGGTACCAGCACGAGAAGATTGGATACAATTACCGTATCTCCAATATCGTGGCCGGCGTGATCAGGGACCAGATCCCCTACATGGACGAGTATATCGCCCAGAAGCAGGCAACCTATGAGCGATACAAAGAGGGGCTGAAGGATCTTCCCGTCACGATGAATCCCTATGACAAAGAGAACAGCGAGCCCAACTTCTGGCTTTCCTGCTGTCTGATCGGATGAAAACGCCATGGCTCCCATGGTCCGCGGAGAGCAGGATTGCCTCTACCATAGCGTATCCGGCAAAAGCTTTCCCCAGGAAATCCTGGAAGCCATCGCCGCCTTCAAGGCGGAAGGGAGACCGGTCTGGAAGCCCATGCACCTCCAACCAATTTATAGAACAAATCCGTTCGTAACTGTACAAGGAAATGGTAGAGGAAGATCGAACGCCTATATCGCCGGTTCGGCTGTTGATGTTGGAGATGATATTTTCCGTAGAGGCTTATGTCTGCCCTCGGATAACAAGATGACTCCGGAGCAGCAGGATAGGATTATTGAGATCATTCACAGGTGTTTCCTGTAAAAATGGGAACATTGGCTGAATGTTCATTGGTCACAAAATAGTGTAACAGATTGAGAGCCACGGGAAGGAGAGAAAAACTTGAAAGTATTTAATACCACAGCAGTGTGCATACCGGAAAAGCATTATATGGTTGATCTCTCCGAAAGAGTCAAGGAGATCAAAAAACTGGTTGATGCCGGGAAGTATTTCACCATTAACCGGGCCAGGCAGTATGGAAAGACGACGACAATAGACGCGCTTTATAAGGTACTTAGGAACTGTAAAATATTAACATGAACAAAAGTATTGACTTTTGCAAATTCGGGTGTATAATGAAAGTTTATGCAAATTTGCAAATCTAATTTCAGCAGCCTAGAAACACCCGTACATTAATTATGTTTCCGGAATAAACGTTCGTATATAGGTGCCACAGATTGCTTGCATATATCAAAAATGAACGTTTGTCAAGATATTTGTTCAATTTAATATTTTACAGTTCCTTATTGCAGAGAATGTTGTTATTAGCCTGGACTTTCAGGATATTGAAGATGGAAGCTTTAAAAATGGAGGGGAGTTTTCCAAGGCTATTGTCAGAATTATACTGGATGCAGAAGAGTTTGATGGACTTGTCATTCCTGAGACGATTATTGAGAAATTTAAAGAACTGGCTGAAAAGTCATCTGATGATGTTAAGATGGATGACCTGTTTCGCGTTTTCAGAATGTGGTTTAAGGAAGAAAAAAGTCCGGTTGTCCTGATTGTTGACGAGGTTGACACAGCAACAAACAATCAGGTGTTTCTGGATTTCCTTGCTCAGTTACGTTCTTTATATCTGAAGCGAGAGAAAAATCACAGGATTAAAACGTTTCAGTCGGTTATCCTTGCCGGTGTAACCGATGTTAAGCATCTGAAGAGCAAGATTCGTGCTGAGGGTGAACATCGGGTAAAAAGTCCCTGGAATATAGCTGCCGATTTTGATATTGATATGAGCCTGTCTGAAGAAGGTATCAGGGGGATGCTGGATGAGTACGAGGCAGATCATCATACTGGGATGGACACCTCGTTTATCGCCAAACAAATCAGGGAATACACAAACGGGTATCCGTTCCTGGTCAGCAGGATTTGTCAGCTTCTGGATGAAACAGTTAGTGTAAAGATGGGACTTACATCCGCCTGGACAAAAAATGGGCTGGATGAGGCAATCAAGCTGTTGCTTTCCGAGAACAACACCTTGTTCCAATCGCTGACAAAGAATCTGAATAATTACCCTGATCTAAAAGCAGCAATCCGAAGCATCCTGATGGAAGGCACAAAGATTACTTATAATGCACAGCAGGATGAGATTGTCCAGATGCAGATGTACGGTCTGATCAGGAATGATCATAATACTGTGCGGGTTGAAAACAGAATTTTTGAAACGATGCTTTATAATTTGTTCCTGTCAGATGAGGAGCTGAAGAGTAACGTTTTTTCCCGGGCGGGTGATCTGGCAAAAAACATGTTTGTAATAGACAGAAAGCTGAATATGCGTCTGATTCTGGAACGATTTGCTGAAACGTATGTACAGATATTTGGTCCGCTTGAGGAAAGATTCAAAGAGAAGGACGGAAGAGAGCAATTCCTGTTGTACCTTAAACCGATCATCAATGGCACCGGGAACTATTATATTGAAGCCCAGACCAGGGATCAGACCCGGACAGATGTGATTATTGACTATCTGGGGCAGCAGTATATCATCGAACTGAAGATCTGGCGCGGACCACGATATAACGCCGAAGGAGAGAAGCAAATCAGCGAATATCTGGATTATTTCGGCCTGACCACCGGTTATATGCTAAGTTTTAATTTCAATAAGAATAAGAAAACTGGCATGAATCAGGTTCAAGTTGGAGACAAACTCCTGTATGAAGTGGTTGTGTGAACTGATTTGCACGGACGACTGAGCTGTTACGGAATAACACATTATGAAGGGAGATATCGGCCTGGCAGATTTTACGAAAAAATTCGCAATAAGGTTAAAAGAGCTCCGAACTGAAGCCGGCCTAAAGCAGGAAGAGCTCGGAGAAAAGATTGGTGTCCAGCGAATGACGATTTACCGTTGGGAGATAAAACAGCTCCCTTGATGTAAGGCGATGGAGGTGAAACTGTATGATGGACTATACTCCGGAAATAGTGCAGGTTGTTCCTCATGAGGATTATACAGTTACAGTCTATTTCTATGACGGCAAGATCGTGACATACGATGCCAGACCAAAGTTAAGCCAAGGCAAAGACATGGCGTTCTTTATAAATATTTGTAAAATCATGAATGACGCCCTTGCCTGGGATCTGACAGGAAACAATGACCCGTCAGAATGTATTGACATAGATCCTGACTACCTTTATGCACTGGACTATGCCGAGGAGCCGGTTGCTGTCTAAAGCATGAGACGGATGTGAGAAAAAAGAACCACCGACCAGGAATTCATTCTAGCCGGTGGCAGGTGATCAGACAGCGGTTCGTTTGAGGATCAGCCAAGGATGTTTCTTTTTTCCTGCCTGAAACGAATCAACACGGACGCATTCATAGCGGCCAGTACTATCACGCAGTTCACATCCTTCAGTGAGGATGAAATTCATGCGATCCAGTTCGCGGAATGTCTCGCAGAGGAATGCAATCCTGGAGTCACTTTCATCCATAATCTTCGCATGAAGTTCACGGATGTCTTTTCTGTCGACATTCTTTGTGACAGAATTAGCGATCCAGACCGAAACGAAATCAAATCTGTTCGGTGCCTCAAAAGTGTTGGTGTTCATATTGAACCTCCCATGTGATAAAGATCGGTCATCCCTTTCGGGAGCCGACATTTGGAGCATCCCTTTCGGGAGTCCGCATGTACAGGAGGCAACTGAATCGCCACAATTATTATAACGCAGTAGCGGATTAGAATCAATAAAGCAGCGATAGAACAGCTGTGGACAAATAGGTGTCATCTATTAGCCGCAGCATGATGTGTCATAAACTTCGACGGAAGCCCATGCATATACAGCCAATATGGCACATGGATAATTGGATGTTTAAACCTCTTGCAAATTGCAGCGAGGTTTTTTGAAGGGTGAATATGGAACTATCTGAGCTCAAGGGGCTTGGCCCCAAACGTCTTGCCGCGCTGGCCAAACTGGACATCACCACACCGGAGGAACTGACCAGGCTGCTGCCGGTCAGCTATATGGATGCGACTGCGCCCCTGGAACCGGATCAGGTGACGGGCGGCAGCCTTGCCTGTTTCACCGGCAGGATCTGCTGGAACCCCGCCAGCCACGGCAAAGCGGTGCGTGCAGAGGTGGGAAACGGCCGGGCAAAGCTGACCTGTATCTGGATGAATCAGCCATGGATGCGGGAAAAACTGCATGCCGGTACACAGCTGGTCCTTTATGGCATGGTACAGATGAACCGGACCGGGCCGGTGGTGTTCAATCCGAAACTGGTGGATAAAGGGCAGATACTTCCGGTATACCGGACAATTCCTGAAATTGGGCAGAAGACCCTGAGGGACCTGATCCGCTCGGTTATGGAGCAGATGGGAGAGGAGGACTGGATTCCGGAGGAAATACGGGACAGATATCAGCTGACCGGCCACCGGGAGGCGATGATGCATGTCCATTTTCCCGAATCTGCCGGGGAACTGGAACAGGCAAAGCGGCGGCTGGCATTTGAGGAACTGCTGCTTTTCCAGATGGCCGTTGCCGGCAGCGGAGGCGGGCGGAATGCAGTAGATCCGCTGCCGATTGATCCAAAGGGACTGGAGACGTTTCTGGGGGCACAGCCGCTCAGGCCGACGGGTGCCCAGATGAGGGCTATCCGGGACATTGAGGCGGATCTGGGCAGGGATGTGGCCATGGCCCGACTGGTTCAGGGGGATGTGGGCTGCGGGAAGACCCTGATTGCCTTTGCTGCCATATACCTGTGCATAAAGGCCGGCGGACAGGCAGCCATGATGGCGCCCACCGAGATTCTGGCCTCACAGCATTATGACAATGCACGGGCGACGTTTTCGGCATTCGGCATCACCTGCGGACTGCTGACCGGAAAGATGACGGCGGCAGAACACCGGCGGGCACTGGAGCAGATTGAATCGGGTCAGTGGCAGCTGGTCATCGGAACGCATGCACTGATCTCCGAGAGTGTCCGGTATCACAATCTCCGGCTGGTGGTAACGGATGAGCAGCACCGCTTTGGTGTCCGGCACCGGACCATGCTGAGTGATAAAGGACTGAACCCGCATGTGCTGGTGATGAGCGCCACACCGATTCCAAGAACGCTGTCGCTGATTCTCTACGGGGATCTGGATTTCTCGGTGGTAGATGAGCTGCCGCCCGGCCGCAAACCGGTCACCACACGGATTGTCCCGGAGGAGAAGGAGACGGGGCTGTGGCAGTATGTCGCCGGTGAGGCAAAGGCCGGGCATCAGTGCTATGTGGTCTGCCCGATGATTGGGGAGGACGAGGAGGCCGGCCCGATGAGCGCACAGAGTGTCTATGCGCGCCTGAGCGAGGCCTTTCCGTCCCTCCATGTCGGCCTGATCCACGGCCGGCTGCCACAGGCGGAAAAAGAAGAGCGGCTCAGTGCCTTTTATGAGGGACGGATGCACATTCTGGTTTCCACGACGGTGATTGAGGTCGGGGTAAATGTGCCCAATGCCACCATCATGGTGATTGTGGGGGCAGAACGCTTTGGCCTGGCACAGCTGCATCAGCTGCGCGGCCGTGTCGGCCGCGGAAGTGAGGCGAGCTGGTGTTTTCTGCTGAGTGAACCCAATGAACGCCTTCGGTTTCTCTGCTCCACCAATGACGGGTTTGAGGTGGCCAGGAAAGACCTTGAAATCCGGGGAGCGGGGGAGTATTTCGGCACCCGGCAGTCCGGTGCGCCGGAAATGCCGGCACTGGCGCTGACGGCCGACGGCCGGCTGCTTGAGGAAAGCAGGGAGGCCTTTCTGATTCTGTCAAGGGATCCGGCTTACAGGGACAGGACTGCGGAAATTCTTGACATCGCCGGGAAACGCTATCAGGGACGCAGTGCCGCCAGAAACTGAGAAAGCCGGTCACGGCAACAGTATACCGTCAATCTGTTTATTATTCCGCTGTAAACTTTGTGATATATGTCAAAGATTGAATTGCCTGAAAAAATGGCTTGTTTTCGGACCGATTGCGGCATATAATCAGCTATGTGCGGCCTTTTTTAAGGCTTTTCACTGATTGTTTCTACCAGACAGTATCGTTTTCTTATCTTAAGGAGGAAAAGCAAAGCATGACAAAGTATGTATACCTGTTCAAAGAGGGTAATGCTAACATGCGCAACCTTCTCGGCGGCAAGGGTGCAAACCTGGCCGAAATGACCAACCTTGGTCTTCCGGTTCCCCAGGGATTCACCATTACCACCGAGGCTTGCACCCGCTATTACGAGGATGGAAAAGTCATCAATGACGAGATCGTCAAGCAGATCTACGAGGCTCTTGCCGAGACCGAGAAGATCAGCGGAAAGAAGTTCGGCGATCTTGAGAATCCGTTCCTGGTCTCTGTCCGTTCCGGTGCCCGCGCTTCCATGCCTGGCATGATGGACACGATTCTGAACCTCGGTCTGAATGATGTGGCGGTTCAGGGTCTGGCAAATCTGACCCAGAACGAGCGTTTTGCCTATGATGCTTATCGTCGTTTCATCCAGATGTTCTCCGATGTCGTCATGGAGATCCCGAAGCCGCTGTTCGAGAAGGTCCTCGACGAGTTCAAGGAGGAGAAGGGCGTCAAGTTTGATACCGAGCTGGATGCAGAGGACATGAAGCACATCGTTGTGCGCTTCAAGGAAATCTACAAGGCCAACAAGGGTGAGGAGTTCCCGCAGGATCCCAAGGTTCAGCTGATGGAAGCCATCAAGGCTGTTTTCCGTTCCTGGGACAACCCGCGCGCCATCTACTATCGCCGCATGAACGACATTCCTTCCGACTGGGGCACTGCCGTTAACGTCCAGAGCATGGTCTTTGGCAACATGGGCAATACCTCCGGCACCGGTGTTGCGTTCACCCGTGACCCGGCTACCGGCGAGAAGAAGCTGTTCGGCGAGTATCTGATCAATGCACAGGGCGAGGACGTCGTTGCCGGCATCCGCACTCCGCAGAAGATCGCCAAGCTGGCTGAGGATATGCCTGAGGTTTACAAGCAGTTCGTTGAGATTGCCACGAAGCTTGAAAATCACTATCGCGACATGCAGGATATGGAGTACACCATCGAGCGTGGCAAGCTCTACATGCTGCAGACCCGTAACGGAAAGCGTACCGCTGCTGCCGCCATCAAGATTGCCGTTGATCTCGTGAACGAGGGAATGATCACGACGGATGAGGCTGTTCTGAAGGTTGAGCCGAAGCAGCTGGATGCACTCCTGCATCCGCAGTTTGACGCCGCGGCCCTCAAGCAGGCAAAGGCGATTGCCGAGGGCCTGGCTGCTTCTCCGGGTGCTGCCTGCGGCATGATCTACTTCACCGCTGAGGAAGCCGTTGCTGCTGCCAAGACCGGCAAGAAGGTCGTTCTGGTCCGTCAGGAGACCTCTCCGGAGGATATCGAGGGCATGGCACATTCTCAGGGCATCCTGACCGCCCGCGGCGGCATGACCAGCCATGCGGCTGTTGTTGCCCGTGGTATGGGTACCTGCTGCGTCGCCGGCTGCAACACCCTGCGTGTTGATGAGGAAGCCAAGACCGCAACCTTCGGTGACCGCGTGATGCATGAGGGTGACTGGCTCTCCATCGATGGTTCCACCGGCAAGGTTTATGCCGAGCAGATCAAGACGGTTGATGCAAGCGTTTCCGGCGATTTCGCTACCCTGATGGGCTGGGCGGATGCTGCACGCAAGCTCAATGTCCGCACCAATGCGGATAACCCGCATGATGCCGCTGTGGCTGTCAAGTTCGGCGCTGAGGGCATCGGCCTTTGCCGCACCGAGCACATGTTCTTTGAGGCAAGTCGTATCGCTGCCATGCGTGAGATGATCCTCTCTGAGACGGAAGAGCAGCGCCGTACGGCCCTGAACAAGCTGCTTCCTTATCAGAAGGCTGACTTCAAGGGCATGTACAAGGCACTTGAGGGCCGTCCGATGACCGTCCGTTATCTGGATCCGCCTCTGCATGAGTTCCTGCCGGCCAAGAACATGACCGCTGAGATCGAAGCACTGGCCAAAGAGCTGGGCACCACGACCGATAAGATTGTTGCCAAGATCGATGAGCTCCATGAGTTCAACCCGATGATGGGCTTCCGCGGCTGCCGTCTGGCTGTCCGTTATCCGGAAATCGCCGAGATGCAGACCCGTGCGGTTATCGAGGCTGCCATCGAGGTCACTCAGGAAGATGGCTATGACATCCATCCGGAAATCATGATTCCGCTGGTTGGTGCTGTGAAGGAACTGGCTTATGTAAAGAAGATCGTTCTTGACACGGCCCATAAGGTGATGGAAGAGAAGGGCGTTGAGCTGGATGTCCACGTTGGCACCATGATCGAGATTCCGCGTGCCGCTGTGACCGCGGATGAGATCGCCAAGGAAGCACAGTTCTTCTCCTTCGGCACCAATGACCTGACCCAGATGACCTTCGGCTTCTCCCGTGATGATGCCGGCAAGTTCCTGGGTGCCTACTATGACAAGAAGATCTATGAGAGCGATCCGTTCGCCAAGCTGGATCAGGATGGCGTCGGCAAGCTGGTGAAGCTGGCTGCCAAGCTCGGTCGTGAGACCCGTCCGGACCTCAAGCTGGGCATCTGCGGCGAGCACGGCGGCGATCCGAGCTCCGTCATGTTCTGCCACAAGGTCGGCCTCAACTATGTTTCCTGCTCACCGTTCCGTGTTCCGATTGCCCGTCTGGCAGCCGCACACGCTGCGATCCTTGAGAAGCAGGGACAGCTGTAAGAAACCCCAGACCGGAAGGGAAACCTTCCGGTTTTTTTCTGTTCCCGGACAGAAGCCCGGACAGTGCCCGGCGGGGAGCTTTTTTTCAAGAGTTGACATCTGTCGTCCAAAACTGGTATTATAGAACATACGGGATTGAATAAAAAAGAAACACGCCCGGTTTTAAATCAACGCCGGGAAGGCAGATTGAAAGGAGATTAGGATGCGGTCAAACAGATCGAGTTATACGCTTACACCGGCCGGATCCGCTAACGCGATTGAAAGGAAAGCAAAGCAGAAACGTCCGAAAAAAGAGATCAACCAGATCATGCTGATTGTCTTTTTCATCGTACTGCCGGTTTTGGGTTTGCTCGCGGTATTCTTCCAGCCGTTTCGCTTTCTCTTTATTCTGGGAGTTGTGGCATCGATCACGGCCATGTGGCTTTTGAACTGTTTCCTGCCTGCAGGACGGCTGCTCCTCTCGGGTGTTTACGGATTTCTTGCGGTCATCACCCTGGTTGCCGCACTCAGCCGGCAGGATCAGAGCGCGGGAACACTGCGGCAGAATTCGCTGCTGACCCCGATACCTTTGGCAGAGGCGACAACGACGCCGGCATTTGAAAACATGTACAATACCATGGGAACCAGTGTTCCGGCAGAGTATTATGCGGATCTGGAGAGTTCATCAGCCGGAGCAGAAGGCACGGAGGGGACCGAATCCGGTTTCACGGATCCGGGTTATCCGGAGGGCATGGAATCCGGCCAGCCTTCAGATGGCGCTTATGTACCGGATGTGAAATCCGGCGCGGAAATTGCCCTTGAGAATTTCATGGAAAAATGGTACAAGCAGATTACGGCGGACATGGTGGAGTATACCTCTCCCAGCTGGCGTGATGCCCAGACCGATCAGGATCCGGAACACAAGCTGTTCTGGAAGTTCCAGTCAAAGAAACTGGTGGACTGGCGGCAGATGTCAGCGCCGTCCGGGACGGATGCCAGTGATGCCAGAACCATCGCCGTTCAGGCGGATGTGGAGTACAATGGCGAGGTCCGGACTTACGAATATCAGGCCATTACCCTGCAGGAAAACGGGCAGTGGTATGTGGATCCGGAATCTCTTTCAAGCGGTCAGCTGGTAGAAAAGGCGACCCCGACACCGGATCCGAATCTGACGCCCACGCCGAGTCCGGAACCGACGCCCACGCCGACACCCGGACCGAAAACCAAGCTCTATTACAACAAGGACGGCGGAAAGAAATATCATCTGGATCCCAACTGTCCCTCCGTCGCCTCCAGATACCTGCCTCTGAAAGGGACCTTTACGTACAAGGATCTGAGCAAGAGTCCGTATAACAAGCTCTCTCCCTGTGATAAGTGCGGCGCACCGGTACGGCAATAGTCCGCAGCCGCTTAAGACCTGACAGAAAAAAAGTGTCAGCAGTGCTGACACTTTTTTCATATGGTTCCTCAGGAGATGGAAATCAGAAACATCTCATAGGGGTCGTCGAAGCAGTCGTAGGGCATGGGATTGCCGCCGTTGGTGGATTTCGTCTGATTGGATGAAAATTCCTCCCCGTCTGAGATGATGTCACCCGGGGTAAGGGCAAAACCGTATTCCCCGGCAATCCGGCAAAAACACTCCAGCGGGTCGGCCGCGTCTTTTGTCCCCAGCAGCGCCTGCCGGAAAACGGGATCGGTAAGGGCAAGCTTTCGCATGCTAAGCAACGTGTCGTTCATTTATCCTCCGCAAATTGTCCGATGGCCAGAAAATGACGCGTGGCGCCGGCGGAGCTGACCTCATAGGAGAAACCGTTTTCATTCTGTGAGAGATGGATTTCCAGTTCCTCTTCATCCCGGATTTCACGTTCATATCCGGCCGTCACCGAGCTGATATGACAGCCGTCAAAAGCGGCTTTTCCCAGCTGATCGCATAGCCAGGTGATGTACCTGGTATTGTTGACATGACCGTTGAGATCCATATCGGAATACTGAACCAGGCGTTTGCTCACGGTATAGGTGGAGACGATTTTTGAGGGCAGCCGGTTGGGCAGCTCGGTGGGAATCGGCAGATCGCTGTTGTCCGGGAAATGCAGATCGGCCTGAAGCGGGCTGACGATCCGGCGTGTTTTGGTATCCAGAATGACCCAGAGCGCACCGGCAGCTGCCAGCGGCGTTCCGTCATCCAGGGAGAAGACGTGGTAGCGCGGGCAGAAAAAGCGGTTCATGGTGCCAGGCCAGGTGGTATGACGGATATGCTGTCCAAATCGGGGCGGATTCAGAATGCTCACGTGAATCCGGGAAAGTGCAAAAAACAGCTGACGGTCAAGCAAAGCCTGATGTCCGATTCCCAGAAGGCGGGCATGCGTTTCTCCGCCTTCCTGCATGGCCGTGAAAAGGGCATCCAGCCGCATTTTTCCATACTGATCGCAGTCTATCGAGCGGATAGCCAGTGATTCTGTATAGGTTTTATCCATGACTTATTCCTCTTTCCTCTTGTCTTTTCCCGGTCCTCCGGGAAATTCCGGGATAGAATAGCACATTTTTCGCGGGAGAACAAGATTCCCTGACTGACCGGGCTCAGGAAATCCTGCTTGTATTTTCAGGGAAAATGAGGTATAAATTAGGGACAACTTTCACTTGAGCGTTACAGGAAACCAATTGGTGAGAAGAACCTGTTTGAAGGAACGGTGTAAGAGCCAAACCAATGAGGACTATACGGAGCCAAAAGATCTGACTTCGGATTAAAAGGAGAGATAGTGTGAGAAAGGTCGTGTTGTTCCTTTTTCTGATGCTGGTACTGACATGCGGTTTCGGAATGGCAGAGGAGCGTCAGATTGGTGATTATATCTATGTCCCTGCCGGCGGAACCCGGCAGGTGACGGATGTGGTCCACATGACGGTTGAAGGCGTGGGCTATTCTGCCGAGACGGGGGAACCTCGCACAGAGGCGAATCTCTCCGGCGCAGAGTTCGGTGTCTATGTCATCAATGCAGAGGGCGAGGTCCGTCCGTGGGCGAACCCCCTGTATCCGATGGAGCAGATGAAAATCCGGACCGGGGCAGAGGGAGCCTCCTTTACGCTCCCGTCGGGCATGGATTATTATCTGAAACAGGAGAGCACGCAGAGCGGGTATCTGTTTGACGCAGATGAACTGATTCCGGTCGTGGGAACGGAAATCCGGGTGCAGAACGTCATGCCCTCCCTTCTGGCTGTCAGCGCCTGTGATTCACTGAATACGCCCATCCCCGGGATTGAGATCACGCTGACCGGCGAAGACGGATCACAGATCCGGGAGAGGACGGATGAAACCGGCTGGGCCAGGTTCTATTCGGATACCGGTTTCAACGGGACCGTGGCCGAATCAGAACTGACCAGCGATGCGTTTCCGGCCAGGTCCGTGACCATCAACGGGGTCAAAGCCGAGACAGTGGCTGTTGCCGCGAAGCCGGGGGAATGTACCCTCATCCGGTTTGAACACCCGGCGACCGGGACGGTCCAGCTGAACGCCACACTGACCGCACTGGGAGATTCGGGTGAGCCCTTTTCACAGCCGCTTGCGGGTGTCACCATGACCATTGAAGCGGATCCTCAGGTGACCCTGGTGACGGATGAGACCGGGTATGCGGAGGCGTCCCTGCTTGAGGGAACCTACCCGGTCACCTTCAGCAGCCCGGATGCGGCGATTCAGCTGCCGTTTACCGAAGCGTCCCTGGAGATTGGCAGCGGCGGCTTTACGGGTGTTCCCGTCGAGGCGTTTGTCAATGAAGGACGAATTGTTCTGGAGGCGGATTTCGGCGGACAGGAGGCCAGGGGAACGGTCACGATTCTCAGTGAAACAGATGGAACCGTTGCCGCAACACTGGATCTGCCCAAAGACGGGCATCTCGTTTCGCCCTCTCTTGCTGCCGGAAATTACTGGGTACAGCTGGTTACGGGTGAGCAGACGCGCATCAGCGCGCTCACCTCTGAACAGATGACCGAACAGGACGAGGAAGCGATATGCCTCGAGGTCCTGCCCGGAAAACTCAGTCTGCTGGAAGCGAAAATTGCCGTTCCCCGGAAACAGCTGTATTCCCTGGCGTTCCGGTTCCTGACCGAGCTCGGCGAGACCGAAGTGGATGACCTGCGACTGGACGGCGAGGGGACGCTTCTAAGCGAGGATGGAACCGAGGAAGGAAAAGTTGAAATTGAAAACGGTGAACTGACCGCGGAAACCTTTTCGGGAACCTATATTCTTGAGATCGATGCGGAGACGGCAAAAGCAGCAGGCATTCGCCGTCAGTCGGAAGCATTTGAGCTGCCTTCCCAGGATGGAACGATTCTGTTCCCGGCAGCCGGCGGCCGGGTTCTGCTCTCGGCAACGGATGCCAAAGGCAATCCGGTGGCATCGGGCATGTACCGGATCACGGATGCGGAAGGTACGGAAAGCGTCGTCACGACAGATGAAAACGGACTGGCCATCTCCGCCGTCCTTGCCGGCGGACCGGCCGATATTGAGAGCG
>Ga0256405_10007166_pt1 | contig 17082 bp, 11 predicted proteins | sample RumenRJG_02DNA_FD_189096 | JGI IMG/M metagenome (GOLD analysis project Ga0256405, IMG submission 189096) | Bovine rumen microbial communities from Lethbridge, Alberta, Canada - RJG_02 | ecosystem: Host-associated > Mammals > Digestive system > Stomach > Rumen | place: Canada: Alberta...
TATTGAAAAAGGAACATTTTAGTCATTCAATATAACACTTTTGCCTTCCATAAGAAAAGAGAATCAATTAACTCGGCTTGATAGTACACGGCTTGGTTTAGTTTAATCCCATATTAAATATCTATAATCTAAACTAAACCTTAATGAAAGAATGTGCAAAAATCTGCGTTAAAAAGTGTAAACGTACAAACATCTGCAAAATCGATTTTCCAGTTCTTTACATTTTCTTTTTTTGACGGCAGTCATATTTGCAGATTTTTGCCTATTTTACGTCCCCCCACTGTCCCTCGGAGTCACTTTTGGAACCCATAAATATAGAGATATACTCTGTGTATCAACAACTTATATTTGCAGATAGTACTTTCTGCGTGGGATAGTAGATTCTGCGTGGGCAAGTAACCTCATCTAACGTACTGAAAAGCAATTAGTTACAAACTTCTCGAAAAACATTTTTTTAATTATTAACAAAAACGTAGCCACCTCATTATCAATGATTTACGTAATTTAAGCTTATTAAAAACAATTAATTTTGGACATTTTTTCTACCCTATTTCTACCTTCTAGAAAGTTTTTATTTTCATAAAACAACCCAAAATCGAAGCCAAAAGTATAAGAAAACGGCCTTAAAACACACGTTTTCACAATATTCATCGACCCAGTTCCTACTCAATTTAGCCCTTGTGGACTCATTTTATTATTTCTTTCTTCGCTTGGGATTCATGGGGAACCAGCCCTTCTCTACGCGTTTTTTCTGAGAGAAGAGTTCGCCGATGCCCCATAGGGCGGAAGCACCGAACACACCAAGGAATGAGGAGATATAGACATTGCTGATGAAGAGTGCTGCCACGCAACAGCTGATGCCAATGAGCAGATAGATCACCCAGGGACGAGTGCCAAAATAATATTCTGTCTTGATGACGATAGGATGCCAGAGATCTATCGTTAGAAAGGTCATCGCGGCTATGATAATACCTGTGAAATACATATTTTATTCTTTTGGTTAGATCTTATTTCCATGTTTCAGCAATCGCAGCGCCTTGATGGATGCGGTTACCCATACCAATACCGTCGCGCATGTTACCAGCCAACACCAGTCCCTTGTATTGGTTTTGTAGTTCCTCGATCAGTCTGAACCGTTCTCCACTGTCGCTCCAGTACTGGGGAATGGCATGTTGGTGACGGAAGATCCGGATGAAGTCGGGTTGTACATCTGACGGATATTTCAGCATCGAGTGGAAGGCTTCCAATACGATCTGACGAATCTCGTCGTCGCTCTTCTGCAAATAGTCGGTATGACGGGCACCTCCGATGAAGTATGAGTAAAGTGCTCCGCCCTCTGGCGCACGGCCTTCGAAGCATGATGACGGGAAGAGGATTCCAAGCACACGTTTCTGTTCCTTGCTGGGTACCAGACCACCGAAAGCGGGGAAGTCCAAGCCCCTGGCATCACGGATGCCGACACAGACCTGAATAATGGGCGCATAGAACAACTGGGTGAATGGTTTGAGTCGCTCAGCAGGGATAAATGGCAGCAATGCCGGCAGGGCATAGGAGCCCACGGTGGTGACCACGCGCTGGCATCTGATTTCCTCCGAGCCGTTGAAGGTGACAGACCACTCTCCCCCATCTGCAGGCCGTATTTTTACATTATTGGCATCGAGGATGATATCAAGTCCTTTGGCCATCGCATCTACCATCTGACTCAAGCCGCCCACAGCCGAGAACACCTTCTTGGTGGCCAGTCTGTCGCGATCCGTCTTGGGCTCTTTGGCCTTCGCCATCGCACCACGGATGAAACTGCCGTAGTTGGCTTCGAGATTATAGAGTTTCGGCAGGGCATAACGGGTGGTGAGCTTCATCGGATCGCCAGCATAGACACCTGACACAAACGGATCGACGGCATATTCGTAGAACGACTTACCCAGACGACGTTGCGCCAAGGCACCTACCGGTTCATCAGGATCAGTGCCTCGTTTGCGCCAAGGCTCTCCAAGGATTCGGAATTTGTCGGATAGACGGAACAGCGGTGTGGTGATGGCACTCAACGGACCCGACGGCAGCGCATGAAACTGGTTGCCCTTCCAGATAAGACGCCGTTTCGAGGATTCCCTGGCAATCTCCAGTTCACAGTCACCAGCCAGATCATTGAACAGTTCCACGACCTCAGGGAAGGATACCACACCCGTATTGGGGCCGCTCTCATACACAAAGCCATCCTCCTGATAAGTTCGGATCTGGCCTCCGATCCTACTTTCTTTTTCGACAATCACGACATCGTGGCCTTTTTTCTTCAGGTTGTGGGCCGTGCTGAGTCCTGTCAGACCGGCTCCTATAATGACAATTCCTCGATTCTGCATGATCAATAGCTTTTTTAAATGGGATTAGAAAAATGTTTGTCTGTATGCTGCATCAACGGGTCGAGGGCGGCAGCCACACAGCGCACAAACGGACGGCCGTCGGTATTGACGGTGATGTGATGGTCGTCAAACACCAGAATACCGTCGGATGCCATTTCCCTCAGACGTTCCTCGTCGTAATGACAGGTCTGGCGCAGCTGGGCGACGGATGTGCCCGTCCGCTCTGCCACATCGTTCCAGTCGAGAGTGTAGTTACACATCAGCGTCTCCACCACTTCACGGATCAGCTTCTGCTCTGCTGAGAGCTGGTAGCCACGACTAGTGTAGAGACGGTCCTTGCCAATCGTTTCGATATAGGCTTTGATTTCGCGTCCGTTCTGGGCATAGGCATCGTCGAGCTGACTAATGGCGGTCACGCCGAAGGCATAGACCTGCGCTGTGGTGCGACGGGTGCAGTAGCCCTGGAAGTTACGATGCAGCCTTCCCGTCTGCAGGGCTGTGTAGAGTTCATCATCCGGCAGCACGAAGTGATCCAGTCCGATGCTCTGATAGCCTGCCTGCCTTAATATCTCCGAGGCTGTCTCATACATCCGGTTTTTCTCTTCCGTCGCAGGCAAGCCCATACGGTCGAGTATCTGCTGACGGGGGAAGAGTTTGGGTAGATGGGCATAGGAGAATGTGACCAGACGGTCAGGGCGCAACGCTGAAGCCTGTTCGATGGTCTTTCGGAAGGAGTCCACGCTCTGTAATGGCAATCCATAGATAAAGTCAAAGTTGACAGTCGCTCCCGAGGCCCTCAGAATCTGGAGGATCTCTTGTAAGGGCAACAGTGACGGACGACGGTTGACTGCTTTCAGCACCTCTTCTTTCATATCCTGAATACCAATGCTATAGCGGGTAAATCCGCATGCGGTGAGCTGTTGCCAGTCGTGCTCGGACAGATAGCCCGGATGGCACTCAATCGCAATCTCAGGACTTGCTATCGTGGGTGCAATACTGAGCAGATGATCGTTGAGTTCCTTGAGCATCGGAATGGGAATCGACGTCGGACTGCCACCACCATAGTGTATCTGTGAGATCTGCCGACTGTTGTCAATATGACGGGCCACCAGGTCGATCTCCCGATGCAGCGCCCCCACATAGGCCTCCACCGTCTCTGGCTTAGCAGCAGGATAGGAGTTACAGCCACAGTAATGACACAGGTGACGACAGAAGGGAATATGCAGATAAAACGATATCTGATTCTGACGGGCCGAATCCGATGCGTTGACGGCACACAGATAATCGGTTTCGGAAAACTCGCCAAAATAGTTGGCTGGCGGATAACTCGTGTATCGCGGTACTGGACGGTTGTATTTTTGAATAATCTCAGGCTGCATTTTTCTTTCTGAAAACGGTTAATATATAAAGCAGCGACAGGGCTGCGATAAAGCATTCTGTGAGGAAAAGGCCATGATAGCCGAAGTGGTCGGCCATGCTGCCGCTGACAGCTGCCATGATGATACCACTCAGGTGGGTCAGTACGGTCTGGATGGTGAAGTCGGTACCTTCGCGCCCCTTACGCACGCACTCCATCGCTGAGGTATAGACCACGATGGTGGCCATACCGTAGCTGGCCCACATCAGCACGATGCCCAAGTAGAGCAACAGTGTTGAAGGCTGCTCGAGATAGGACATGGTGAGGAAATAGACGGTTGTCAACAGGACAAAGCAGGCGAAGAGCAGTCGGGCTGTGTAGATGCCGATACGGCGCACAATGAATCCAGCACCAAAGGAGGCGCAGAATGCCGCAGAAGTGCCCACGATGCCACTCATCACACCAATCTCCTTCATGGAATAGCCCAGGTCAACCAGCCAGGGGCGCATCATCGACAAGATACCCACAATACTGGCATAATAGAGCAACAGGAAGCCGATCTGTCTCCAGATACTGCGCTGCGTGAAAAACGAGGCAAAGTCCGTCAGCCGCGCCCGTTCTTGAGGGTTCTTGACTATCATCCCGGTATCACGCCTCATGATAAGCGGCACCAACATCAGTAACACAAATACACCCAAGCACATCGTCACCGTCTGCCAGCCATACTCATGGAGTACCACCAGCAATAGACCGCTACCCACCAAGGCACCCCCGAAACTACCCATCGACTGCATACTGTTCACCATACTCTTATCCCTTCCGCCATGCATCAGGATGGCCAAGGCATCAGTAGCGATATCCTGAGTAGCAGATGCCACCAGCGACAGGCACACTAAGGCAATGATCAGATACAGGTTGTCGCCGATATCCAATAGGCCTGCCAAGATGATAAACAGGGCATAGACACACTCGCTGCCGATGATACAGCGGCGGAAGTCACGTCCCGTCAGACAACGACGATCGACGATGGGTGACCAGAGGAATTTCAGGACCCAAGGCAACTTCACCAGCTGCAACAGTCCGATGGTGGCCAGCGAATAATGAGCCTCACGCATCATCACCTGTAAGGCGGTAGCGAAGAAGCTGGAAGGGAGACTTTGGGCAATATAAAGGCAGAAGAACATCGGTAATCCAATGCCTCTGCCGTCACGACTGATATGGTTGTTTTCTTGGTTTCCTTGTTGCATACCTTATTTATATATCAAATATCAGAGAAGTTCCGAAAGAGACAGGACGTCCTTTCTGACCATAGGCAGCACTAGCCTTGAAGTAATAGGTCAGGTAGTCGGTATCTGTCAGGTTCTTGCCCCACAACTCCCATGTCACAGGGCCGAAGGTGGCACTCGCCTTGGCGTTCAACAAGGCATAGAAGCGCTGGCTTACCAGATTGTCCTCATTCCAGTAGATCTTTCCCATACCGTTCAGACCGACACTCAGTACCAAACGGTCCATGATGCCCTGACGCGGCGTGATGGTATAACTGCCGTTCAACGACAACGTGTGTCGCGGCACAAGCGGCAGCATGTTACCTGTGTAACTCACGGTCTCGCTCTTCTGATAATCCAAGAAGCGGGCATAAGCATAGCCATAGCTCAGTCTCAGCGTCAACGGTTGTACCGGACGGGCTATCAACGACAATTCCACGCCCTTACTGTCGGAGTGACCTGCATTGCGGGTGATATTGCCTACGCCTGGTACGGTCTGAGTGATCTGTTGATGGCGCCAATCTACGTAGAAGAGTGTCAGTTCCATCTGCAGGGCATGGTCGAAGAACGATGTCTTGGTACCCACCTCGTAATTCCAGTTGTACTCCGGGTCATAGGTGCGCTCATCATCCTGAAGGAAAGTGGAATTAAAGCCACCCGTCTTATAACCTCTTGTCACCGAGACGTAGAAGAGTTGTTCTTCGGTGGTCAGGTATTCTATCGAGAACTTCGGTGTCAGCTGCGTAAAGTTAAGCTTGCTATTATAAGTATCCTCAAGATTACCCAATGTCGTAGCCCAGGCAGCAGTGCGATAGGCCTGATAGTCCTCCTTGGCATGTTCGTAGTCGAAACGCAGACCCACACGAGCTTTCAATCCGCCTACGATTCTTAATGACGACTGGTGATAGACTGACACACCCGTGGTAGGCGAGTCGTAGAACTTCGGGGTGCAGTAATCCTGAGCAATGTAGGTCGTACTGAGATTCTTTTTATAGCTGTCGCTGAAGAAGAAGGCACCCACCATCCACTGATAACGACTATCGCTTGTCGATTTCAGGGTCAGTTCTTCACTAAAGATATTCTGACGCACACCCTGTTTCACCCAATAGAGATCCTTCGGCGAGAAATCCTGGTCGATACCCATCTGATCATCTATATACTGATAGGCTGTCTGACTGTTCAGGCTAAATCCGTTGCCCGTATAGCAGGCATTCAGACCCGCGGTGGTAATCTGGCGCAAATAGGAACTGTAGCGGTTGTAGTTGATCTCACCAGTCTCACCAGTCTCTGCATCATAAATGGCATAAGGATAACCACCCTGATCGCTGTTACGATAGCTGATGTCAGCAGTAATCTGCCAACGCTGGGCAGGTCTCCAAAACACTCTGCCACGCAGATAGCCCTCGTTGAACTTGTCAACCTTACTACCATCGAACGCATTGCGGAAGAAACCATCGTTATGATGATAGCTGCCGTTCACGGCAAATCCAAACTTGTCGCTTACCTTATTATAATGATAGGCATTCACAACGGCATCGTTGTAACGACCATAGCCAAGCTTCACCCGTGTACCCTGATAATCGAATGGCGAGTGGGTATAGGCATTGATGATACCACCGATACAATTACGTCCGTAAAGTGTGCCCTGCGGTCCACGCAACACCTCCAGAGACGACAAGTCAAACAGGTCGTCATCGAAAGCAGAGCGCTCCATGTGAGGCACGCCATCCACATAAAATCCCACGGTGGGACCATTGGTCTTCGATCCTACGCCACGCACAAATACGGGCGATGTCTGTCGGCTACCGTATTCCGGTATATAGAAATTTGGCACCGTGTATCCTAGATCCTTTATACTAGTCATCTCCGTCTGACGCACAAAAAAACTGGAAAGAACGGTTTCCGAGATCGCTTCGCGTCTGGGAGCATCTTGTTTGAAGCCTATCACTTCCACACCTCCCATATCTACATAGCGGGCCACCGTCGTATCTGTCTCCTCTTCTATCTCGTCAGCAAAGACACTAAACGGGCAAAATAACATCATTAATAATGTAAACTTCAATTTCATTTCTTTTTTGTCTTGGTTTGTTTTTACGCTGCAAAGGTATAGCTTTTATCGATACTGCACAATCCCCATTTATATGGATTTTAACTATATTCAGCATGATAGAACCAACTTATTAAAACCTTTGGCAGTCTTCGGGACTTGCAAATAGGCTCGTAGATAGCCTTTTTATTAATGTCACCTTTCATTGTTTTCGCCACACATTCGCCATGCAACTTCTGGATAAAGGAGTTGACATATACACGATTACCGCGCTTCTTGGCCATAGGCAGGTTTCAAGCACACAGAACTATGCGAAGATAACTCCCAAGAAGGTACTTGAAGCCATCATGAAGATAGGATAAGACATATCTTCAGCTTTATATAAGTTCGGCAATAATGTTGATTTGTTGCCGAATTTATGTTTTCAAAATGACCTCATAAAAAGGAAAATAAGGCTGGATATAAGGAAAAGGTTATTAGGTTTGCACCAAAAGCCTGTAAATCGAATAGTCTTTTGCCGTCAAAAAAGAGAGAAGGGAAACTCGGTTTACTTGAACAAAGAATAGTTTAGTTTATACCCATATTAAATATCCATAACCTAAACTAAACCTTTTATCTTCCGACAATGAAACCTTGTCATCAAATACGGTTCTCAAAAAAGCAATAGAAATAACAATGAGCATCACTAAAGAGCACAACAGATTCATTCCTTGCTCGCTTCTCAGCGATTGCAAGAATGTGCAAAAATCTGCGTTAAAAAGTGTAAACGTGCAAAGAACTGGAAAATCGATTTTGCAGATGTTTGCATTTTCTTTTTTTGACGGCAGTCATATTTGCAGATTTTTGCCTATTTTGCGTCCCCCCACCGTCCCTCGGAGTCACTTTAGACACCCTAAAACAAAGGTGCTTGTACTGATTATCAGCCACTTATATTTGCAGATTTTACATTCTGCGTCGGAAAGTAACGCCGAAAATACAAGGACAATTCAAATACAAATCAAATATAGCTAAGTACAAGTAGTATAAGTAAATACGATAATTCATATCTTATGTTAATTATATCCGAAATGTGTTTGATTTGTCATTTATTTGTTGTTACTTTGTTGCTCGGAAATTATCGAGCAACAAAAGCAACAAAATTATGATAAAAGCAAAAGAACCTATCAGGTTAAGACAGCGAACCACTAAATCAAGGCGAACGTCCTTATACCTCGATGTATACATGAACAGCCAACGATCGTATGAATATCTTAAATTATCACACGCGCGATGATAAGCAAAGGAAATAGATTCTGCATAGATAAGTTTGATTCACAACGATGAGAATATATTGCGATTGTTTAATTATAAGCTAAAATGATTATGAAGAAAAAGTTTATGATGGCTACCTTATGTCTAATAGCTATGGCAGCCCATGCCCAACAAAATCTGAGTTGGGGACAAGGCCCTCAAGTGGCTTCACCAGTAGTGAATTCCAATAATTCCGTAACATTCAACCTGATTGCCCCTGAGGCTCAGAAAGTGCAGATCACAGGCGATTTTCTGCCACCAAAGACGGTAGAATATCAGGGGAACACCTATGACACGCCGGGGGTTGCCGATCTTGTGAAAGATGCCAATGGAACGTGGAGTTTTACATCTGATGTGCTAAAACCTGAACTCTATACCTATAATATAATAGTGGATGGTGTCAAGATTATCGATCCGCTGAATGTCTATAATATCCGTGATATTAATAATTTGTTTAGTGTGCTACTAATTGGAGGTGACCAGCGTGCCGATCTCTACAAAGTCAACAAGGTGGCTCACGGCACCGTCAGCAAAGTGTGGTATGAGAGTCCTACGGCAAGAATTACCCGTCGTCTGACCGTCTACACGCCTGCAGGTTATGAGACCAGCGGCAAGGAGTATCCCGTACTTTATCTGCTACATGGTATCGGTGGCGACGAAAACGCATGGAGCGAACTGGGACGAGCTACCCAGATTCTCGACAACTTGATAGCACAAGGTAAGGCGGAGCCTATGATAGTAGTGATGACCAATGGTAATATCTCACAAGAAGCTTGTCCTGGTGAGACCTCCGAAGGCTTTAAAGTTCCCACTATGATGCTGCCAAAGACGATGGAAGGTAGCTTCGAGACCGCATTCCCTGATGTTGTTAAGTTCATAGAGAAAACCTATCGCGTGAAAAAGGACAAGGCTCATCGTGCCATCGCAGGTCTCTCTATGGGTGGTTTCCATAGTCTCTACATATCTATCAATAATCCCGATTTATTTGATTATATAGGTTTATTCTCAGCTGCTGTGGATCAGCAGCAGAACGGTAATGGTAAAGGTCATCCAGAGATATATGCCAATCGTAATGCTAAGATAAACCAGTTGTTTAGCGAGAATCCTAAACTCTTCTGGATAGGTATCGGGAAAACCGACTTCTTGTATAAAAGCAACTGCAATTTGCGTGCTTACCTTGACAGCAAGAAGTACAAATACACCTACCTTGAAACTGAAGGTGGTCACATCTGGCGTAACTGGCGTATCTATCTTACAGAATTCGTTCCGTTACTTTTTAAGTAACGAATGTTAAGGATGATGGGCTGGAAAAACTATCACTTGAGTGATGAATCTAGAAGAAATATTTTATAATATTTAAACTTTGATTCGGGTTCTGTTAACAGAAATCGTGTACTGTTTTGTGTTCATTCTAGAACAAACCGGAGCCTATAAGCCCCTCAATATATCCCCTACTCCCTTCTCCAGAGGTTGATCTTCCGAACGAAGTTAACTGCATCGGCTTATGCAGTTAACTTCGTAAGCTGATGCGAATAGGTTTGTAGCCTTACGTAGTTAACTAAATAAGCCGATTTTCCCAGTATATTTTGATAGTAGAATACATGTCAAAATATATCTTACTGATAATCAAATAGTTGCATTTCAGTTCTAATTTTGATATTCATAATCAATCCTCCATTAATTCTGAATTTACAAATTATGAGCACTTTTCTTCGGTTGAAAATTAAGGAATTTAACGTTCGTTGAACGTTGGAGAATTCAACTTAATAATGCAACAACTTCCTTTATTTTGAATTCATCGAACTCACATCATAATATATCGATAAAACAGGTTGTGCCTAACTTTCCGGAATCGGTCTTTCTTATGAGCAGAAAGAGAAACTATCTCTTTCTGCTCTTTTCCTTAGGTAGATTCAGTTTCCCGAGATTCTATATACTTTATTTCATAAAAAAGGATGGGGTGACGCCAAACTTTTTGGTAAAGCAACGGGTGAAATATTTGGGATCGTTGAAGCCAACCTTGAAGGCTATCTGTGCCACATTGCGGTTGGCATCATTCTTGAGCAACATATCCTTGGCTATCTCGAGACGATAACTGCGCATAAATTTGGAGGTGGACTCGCCCGTCTCTGCGGAGATGATCTTGCAGAGGGCTGATCGCCTTACATCAAGACTCTCGGCTAAACTGTTTACGTCGAATTCGGCATTTGAATAATTCTTCTCCATGATCTCTGTGAGGCGCTCCATGAATGTCTTCACATCTATGCGGTCGGCCTCCACACTCTTCTTCAGACTCGCCTTGATTCGGTGCTGGGTGAGGAGGATATTCTCGATACGACCCTGCAACTGTTCGGGTTCTTCGCTATTCTTCAGTGCATCGACAATGGGCTTCATCAGTCGTTCTGCTTCTCGATAGCGCAACTCGGCTACATGCTTGTCGTACAGGTACTTAACAACAGAGAGTGAAACTATTAGTACAATAGTCACAAACCACCAACTTTTCCAGAAATAGGGCGAAACTATGACGCCTAAGGTGATTACGGCGTCGTTGGTATCGTTAAGCGTGGATACGTATTTCACCTCAAATTGATAATGTCCTGATGGCAGATTGGTATAGCGCACGCTGTTTTGTCCGGCCGGCAACTGGGTCCAGTCATCGTCGAAACCTTTCAAACGATAGCTGTACACACCTTGCGTCTCTGGTCCGTAGTTTAGAGCAGAGAAACTGATTTCTATCGATTTGTCGCCTTCGTGCAGATGTATTTCGTCAGCAATAGAGATGTCTTGATCCATATATCGCCCATCGGCATACGCTATTTGGTTGGCCACAGAAAGACGGGTAAAGCGCAAGTGACCTTGATACAAGGTCATACTATTGTCGCCTTCTAAGATCGTAAAACCTTCTGTGCCGCCCAAGAGAATGCTTCCGTTTGGACCATTGACGGCAGAGTTCCAGTAGAATTGGTTGGTGATGAGTCCGTCGCTCTGATAGTAGTTGTAGCACATACCGGTCTTGGGGTCGAAATGCGAGAGTCCGTTGTCGGTGGTCAACCAGAGTTTACCGTTTTTGTCTTCTACGATTCCTTTCACGGAATTGTTTGGGAGACCGTTTTTCATGGTGTATACCTTAAAACTTTCATGGCCTTGTTGGTCGACTTCGCGATGATAGAGACCATATCCGTTGCTTCCTAACCATAATGTACCATCTTTTGACTGACAAAATGAACATATTTTGTCAATGATTCCACTCTTAGGATTATCAAGTTTATTCGTTAAAACTCGGTATTTGAAATGCCCTTTCTTATCTCTCGATTTCAGGTTCACACAGATCATGCCTTTGAGAAATCCCATCCATAGTGTACCATCTTTGTCGATAATACTTCCTATGGCTCCGCGGATATTTCGACAACCTGGAAACGGATCGCTGATTGTCTTCGTTGCATAATTGTAGAAAAAGATGCCATCGTTACTACCTATCCACATTCCTTTATTATATGGATCGTATATCAATGCTCCGATATAATTCAGCAAAGTAGTATACTCGTGTGGAACACTGAGACGATGAACAGTCGATGCGTTATTCTTGTTCATGATATTGATTCCGCCTGCCCATGTTCCAATCCATAAATGGCCGTTATCGTCTGACGCAATAGTTGATACACTATTGTGCGAAAGTCCGGAATTAGCAGTTGTATAATGTACAAACGAGTTCTTTCCCGGGTCTAATCGATTGAGCCCGCCCTCTACGGTTCCTATCCATAGTGTTCCGTCATTGTCAGCATATATCGAGTTGACACAGTTGGCTGAAATGCTTCCGGGGGCTGCACTGTGTACATAATTATGCAAAACAAGTTGACGTGGATTGAGCTTCACAATACCCCCAGACTCCGTTCCTACCCAAATGATTCCGTTCTTCAGGAAAAGACAGTTTACGAAATTGCTTGGTAGCGGATATTTTTTACTGTTGCTACTCCAATGTATAAAGCCATCGCTTTTGGGGTCATAGAGGTCTACGCCGTCGAGAGTACCCAGCATCACATGATTGTTATTATCGAGTGCAACATCGGTAACGGAATTGTGGGATAAAGAGCTTTTACGATTATCAGTGCGATATATCTTTACAATTTTTCCTTTCTTATCGAGTATATACAGTCCGTTACTTGTCGCCATCCACAGGTGGTTGTTCACCTTTTTAATACTCTGTATGAAGAGGCCGGAAAGGTGGGTCACTTCTTTGCTGATATTTTGGCGAATCAACTTACCTTTGTGGGGAATCAATTTATATAATCCGCCGTCTATGGCAGCCCATACGGTGGAATTACCTTCTACATCAGCAATCATAACATCGGGGGTATTAGTGCGATAGTTAAGGTTTTCGATGGTGGCCACATGACCTTTCTCGTCAAAGGTGATATGATAGATTTTACAGAGGGTCACCACCCACATAGCGCCTTTGCTGTCGCAGAAGGTTTTCACGGATTGCTCGCGTAAAATCTTTACGAGTTGATTAGTTTTATCTATCGGCAACACGGATTGTAGTGTGGTGAGGTCAAGCACTTCTGTATATTCTTCGAAGGAAATCCAAAGACGGTGGAAGTGATCTTCAGTGATGTTATGACATGTATTACTGCGAAGGGACATCCCTTGATTGCCGATACCGAAATACATATAGTTAAACCCGTCGTATCTCACCAGTCCTCCACCATGTGTGGCAATCCAAATAAAGCCGTAGCTGTCGCCATAGATGTCGTCGACGTAGTTGCTCGGTAAACCTGTCGACATGTTCAGATACGATACATTATATCTTTCTACAAATGGGTTTTGTGCTTTTGCTGTAAAAAAAAATAAAGTTAGTAATAGTGCAAAATAGTGTTTCATGAATGTCTTTCTCGATGATATTATTGGTCATCTGCAAAGGTAACACATTTTTCATAAATTCTGAAAAGTTTCCTGTGTTTTTCTCATCTCTACCCCCACTCTGGTCATATTAATGCGGACTCATGGGGATTAAAAACGAAAAAGCCCACACCGAAGTGTGGACTAAAAAGTTTGAAGTTAACTGCATGTTCGCATACAGTCAATTTCTTATCGTGATTTATTTGCTTTCAAACTTATCGCCTGTCTGCTTGATAAGTTCTCTAGCGTATGATTCCGGATAACCAGGACGGATGACACGGGCACCAAGACCTTCTGGTGTGCGCTCGAAATGACCGTCTTTCTCTGGTTTCACAATCATATCGTTGAACTTCACTACTAGGTAGGTGCGAAGGTTCTTCCATGTGGTCATCATCTCGTTGCAATACTGGTTTTGTACACCTGTGAGATACTGGATGGCCTTTGCCGGACTTTCTTTATATAAATTCATAGCCTGGGCTTCTACGCGCTGCTGGTTGCTCAAGTATGAGTTTTCGAGACTGTCGCGCACGTTCTTAAGACTTGGGAAGAGGGCGCAATAGCGTGGATATACCATGTTGCTCACCATATTGCAGAGCCAATAGGCATTGTCGTCGTTGTAAGTCACTGCATCGGCTCCCGGTGTGTTGTAACAGAGTGGACGCTCGATAGTGCCACAGTAGATCGGTGTATAGGCAATCATGTTTGGATCGTCGTTACCAAACCATAATACGCCACCTATCTGACGCGGCATCCAACTGCGCATCTGACTAATATAGGTGAAACCTGTCTGCTGGGTGGAAGTTGGGCGCTCGTTGAAATATTTCTTACCATCTATGGTAAACTGCAATGGTGTCGGGCGATATGGCATCTGCCAGATTCCACCACCAATATCTTTACCATCAGCAACAGACAGGGCTGTACCTTCGTAGTGGTCGCGCATGGCCATAGCAAGATCACCAAAAGTGAGTTTGTGTTCTGGAACGCTCCACAATGGCATGTCTTCAGCTTTAGGATCCTTACCAATTGCCCAAGGCAGATAACGGTCAAAGCCTTTTACGAAATGGCGGAAGAAGGCCCATGCACGTGCGTCACAGAATCGTCGGCCTGAGAAGTCAGGGAAAGCATAGGCATTTTTGAAGTTGAACTCTTTATCGGTTCCCTTATACCATCCCTTCATACGGGCGTATTTCACAACGTTCTTACTATGAAGTACTTCGGTGTTGTATTTAGCAAACACACCGATACGACTTTGGTTGGCATGAGCACAAATGGCGTTGTCTGGAATGCGCACGGCTACCCATACCACCTTGTTACCTTTGTCACCACCGCAACCTTGCATCTCCATAATCCATGCTTCGTTTGGATCACAGATGGTGAAGGTTTCACCTTCACTAGCATAACCGTATTTTTCTACCAATGATGTCATCACGTGGATAGCTTCACAGGCTGTCTTACTTCTTTGTAGGGCTATATAAATAAGTGAACCATAGTCGATAATGCCTTTTTTATCAACCATTTCTTCACGTCCACCATAGGTTGTTTCGCCAATGGTTACTTGGTATTCATTGATGTTGCCAACGACATTGTAGGTGACCGGGGCTTCTGGTATTTCACCAAGATATTTCTGTGAATCCCAGTCATAGATCTTGCGCATCTCACCTTTGGCATGTACACCCGCAGCATAATGAGCTAGATTCTGAAACATACCATAGTCATCGGCATTATAAGTACACATCACAGAACCGTCTGCTGATGCTTTCTTGCCAACAATGAAGTTGGTACAGGCATCGGCTGACATATAGCCAGCCCATGCTATTATCAAGGATATAAATATTTTCTTCATTATTCGCAAGCCTTAAAAGACATATCAAGTCCCTTTACGGAATGGGTGAGTGCACCGACACTGATGAAGTCGACACCTTGCTCGGCATACGGACGGATGGTGTCGTAGGTGATGCCACCACTTGACTCTACTTCCATGCGATGGTTGATAAGGTCTACAGCTTTCTTGGTATCTGCCACAGTGAAATTGTCGAGCATCACGCGGTCTACTCCACCCTTGTCGAGAACTTGCTGCAATTCGTCGAAATCGCGAACTTCGATTTCAATCTTCAAATCGAGGTTGTTCTTCTTCAAGTATTCGTGACATCTGTCGATGGCGTTGGTGATACCACCGGCAAAGTCGATATGGTTATCTTTGAGTAAGATCATATCAAAGAGACCAATACGATGGTTCATACCACCACCAATTTTCACGGCTTGCTTCTCCAACATACGCATACCCGGTGTGGTCTTGCGAGTATCAAGAATGTGGCAACCGGTACCTGCAATGCGCTCTACGTATTTATGTGTCATTGTGGCAATGCCACTCATGCGCTGCATGATGTTGAGCATCAAACGCTCTGTCTGCAACAAACTTCTGGTTTTACCGGTAACAATCATGGCGATGTCACCTTTCTTTACCTGTGCCCCGTCATTGATAAGTACCTCTACTTGCATGGTTGGGTCGAAGCGAGCAAAGACTTTCTTAGCTACCTCGACACCAGCGAGAATACCATCTTCCTTAATCAAAAGGTGGCTCTTGCCCATAGCATCTTCAGGAATACAACACAATGTGGTATGGTCGCCATCACCTATATCTTCAGCAAATGACAACTCAATCAATTTATCTTCTAATTCGTCAACACTTAACATAATACTTTATTGTTTTGATAGGCGCGAAGGATTCCTTCGTCGTCTCGTTTAATTTCTATTTTTCCTCCTAACCATTCTGTAAGGGGTAGTTCGTCGCGGAACTCATAGTAGTTTACTACTCTCCCCTCTTCTATCTCTACCACAGCTTGGATGAGTTTATCTTCACCGATGATCACTTCATGAGCTGCTACTCGTCGTAGTTCTTCCATGTCATCTATCCATCTTAAGTTCTTTAGGCTCCAATGTACGATCGACAGGGATTGCAGCACCATCTACGGGTTGTGGCTTTCCTGCCGGAGCTTCATTGTCGGGAGATGGTTGTTCACTAGAATCTGGTTTCATCTTACCTTCCGAACTATTATCGATAGTTGGATAAGGCTTCTTGTGAACACGATAAAGTTTGATATTCTGTATAATCATGAGTTTCAACGTGGTGAGACTCTGGTTAGGGTCGTTTGGCGTTGCCACCATCATATAACCTTGTATCTTCTTGATTCCCAGACTATCATTATCTTCGATGGAGAGCACGTAGTTCTGACTGTTCATCAGGTGGACATTAGTAGAAGCCACACTGTCATTCTTGAAAGTGACAGCCAGTACGGCAATACCGTCTCGCATACCATCTTGATAGATAAACTGAGTGTCGAACTGCATCATCACACGGTCACCCTTGTGGAAGGTGGTATCGGCAACGAAAGAGAAACTTTGATAGTTGAATGGCTGTTGTGGCGATAACACCATGGCGTTATTCTCGTGCCATATATTGGCTGTATCGCCTTGCAAATCACCAAAGTTAGCCATCTGCGATACTGTGGCACCCTGTGCGTTGGCTTCCTCTGTGATACGATCAGAAACGTTGCTATAGATATCATGAAGTATATCAGCATGGCGCATATAATATACCATAGAACTATCAAAGTCGGCCTGACTGATGCCATACTTTTTGAGTACTTCATCTTTGTATAATTCAAATTTGGCCGGTTCACCCTCGGCTTCTGTCATACCCTGAGCAAGGTGGTAGTCGTACAGAACATTTTCCATCTGTTTCTGTGACAAATATTCTGACGGCACAGAAGGTTTACACGACTGTAATCCTCCTAAAGATACAACAACCAAAAACAGAATAATAAAATAAAAAGACGAATATCTCATATTATTTCTTATCTTCAAACTTCT
>Ga0256405_10007167_pt1 | contig 17080 bp, 16 predicted proteins | sample RumenRJG_02DNA_FD_189096 | JGI IMG/M metagenome (GOLD analysis project Ga0256405, IMG submission 189096) | Bovine rumen microbial communities from Lethbridge, Alberta, Canada - RJG_02 | ecosystem: Host-associated > Mammals > Digestive system > Stomach > Rumen | place: Canada: Alberta...
GGTTGTAAACATCACTATAATCATCATCAACATCAATATGGATAAAATATGAATTTGTATGAATTAATTCATTATAAGTAAGCTTTTCTTGGGAAAGTTTCTTTTCGGCGTCCTTTGCTTTAATTTTCCTTTTTATATAATCCAATATCCCATTTGCAAATTCTGTGTACATATTTCTGAATTTACTATGATCAATAGGATTGAAATTTTCATTAGGAAATAATTTATTATTGTCAAAAAGGCTGACAATATCCCCCTGTTTTAAAAAAAAGCATCTATCTTTATATTCATTAACACAAATTATATTATTATCTCTTTTTAGTTTATTTACAAAACTTTCCTTAATTTGCCCATTCATTATTTTAAGAAGTGTAGATTTTCCAGAGCCATTTTCTCCTATAATTGCATTCAAGCCATTAACAAGAGGATAACTCACCCCATTAACCGATATGTTTTTTATATAATCACGATTTCGATTTACAGTCTGGTTAATTCTAGTTTCTGGAGAAGTTATTGCCATAAGTAAGCCTTTAAATGTTGGAAGAATATTAGCTTTTGAATGTCTAAATTGCGTACTCGCTTGCGTTGAATCATGATTTGGATATGCAGTCCATTCATGACAATCACTTCCCATTACCAATAACACATTAACAGGAACCGAGCGAAGATTATCGCGCAGAATCCCTTCAACATTCGGACGTTGAAACTCAAGCGCATTTATATAACCTGTCTTTAGCAGTTCCTTTGCATCCATTGTGGATTCACTAAGCGAATTATGATGCCCATCATGTCGTTCAATACTATTTCTCTGGCAAGCAATTAAAATTACATCTAACCCAATTTTGCGAAGAAGATTTTCATATTGTGCTTTACTATAAGCATCCTCTCTTGAATTTAAACAATCTTGTGCAATTGCATCAGCGATTTTCTTATAATTTTCGTGTTTGTTCTTTGCGTCAAATATTGTAATAATATGACACTTTCCCATTTCAGGATCTAACTGAACATCAAATTCAACACCAGCAATAAGTGCTTTCACATTAGGGTAAATGCCCTCCGCAATCAACTTATCCAATTTTTCATAAAGTTCCACATAAAAGCGATTATGATCAGTAATAGAAAATAACGCAACATTGTTTGCGTTAAGTTTATCAAGTAAAACATGCGCATTTTCAATTGTAGAATCATCAACTATGCCCTTTGCTTCTTTGTATTTACTCGCAAACGAATGAATATGCAAATCAAATTTAATCATATTTTTTCATTCCTTGAAGAACAATTAATATTTGTAAACTCGCACGCAGACTACATAATGGATTATCTCATGAAATACTCTACCATTCCATCCATACCTATTCCTTAATTATTCTGATGCCTTCAATCTACCTGTCTACTTTTTTTTACTTCAACACCAAATCTTTCAATGCAGCATAACTATCGACCACATCATAAACAACCTTGTCACTGCTGATAGCTTTAAAGTGTTCCTTTGCGCATTGCTTCTTCAGCTCTTCCACTTTGCGCAGATTCATGGAAGACATCGTCCCTTTCGTTTCCGCCACAAAGTAAATGTGCTTCACATTGCCTTCGTAAAACGCAATGGCCCAGTCCGGGTTGTACTTTCCAACCGGTGTATTAATGTAAAAACCGCCAGGCAGTTTCACATACACCGCCACATCACTGTCCACATCCATTTCTTCGGCAAATTTACGTTCATTGGTAGAATCATAAATCAGATGATCATACAAATTCTTCTTCGTCTTCATGGCATTTACATCCAATCGGCCTTTTAAGGTTGGCTCTGTAAAAATATCCATGTCGTGACGCTCTTCCAGAACATTGTATGTAATATGTTCAATGATCACCGTTGCTTTTTCTTCGTTAATTAGGCGCGCTGCCTGAATGATAAACTCTTCTGGGTTATCCTTGAACTGATCAAATATCTCTTTCCGGATACCGGTCAATATGGCAACCACATCTTTACGGGTCAGACCAGTATCTTCCACCACTTTCCCAACCAAATCATATTTCACGCTACTGTTAGCGGTAATGGTTGAGTACGCGTTCACCGTGGTTACCTTTTCTTTTACAAAGGCTTCGCCGTGATTCAGGGTTTCCTTGGATTCAATCTGATCCAGCGTTCCGGTGCTGACTCTAAAATAGATTTTGGGTACACGCAATTCCCTGTCCAGTTTATCAATGGACTTTTTCACCAGTTCGGCAGAATCGAAGTCCACTACATAGGCAGACTTGGCATTGATCTGTTTCCACAGCTCTTTAAACTCCTTCATTTCAGCCTTGCGCTCATCCAGCGTCGCCGTCACATTACTCTTGCGATCATCTTCCGGCATAAGCTTCTTGGCGTCATAAACCATATCAAGAATAGAAATAATAGCTTCGGAAAAATCTTTTACTTTGTCCGCTACCTTTACTGTGCCGTTCTTCTTATCTTCACGGAACGTGTCTGTTAACATACCCTCATCATCAATGTAATCATTACGAATCAGGTTATTATAAATCGTACGGGCCAAATTGCTGTCAACCGTGCATTCATTTCCTTTATTATCTTTCAGCACACGTCCCACAAAGAGTTTTTCCGTTACAGCCATCGGACGATCCGAAATAGCTTCCGCAATTTCCGTCTGTAACTTTTTGGCAAAGTCATCATAGCTTTCACTGGCAACGACAGTCAGCACATTTACATTATGCACGTCTTCACCCAGCACGTTGGCATCCATGCGTTCCCCGTCCTGATTTACACATAGGCGCAGTCCGCGGCCAACCTCCTGCCGCTTACGCACATCGCTGCCACTTTGCTTTAACGTACAAATCTGGAACACGTTGGGATTATCCCAGCCTTCCCGCAATGCAGAATGGGAAAAGATAAAACGTACCGGCGATTTTTTCGGATCCCGCTCCAATAGCAGTTCCTTGTTTTTCATGATCAAATCATACGCATCAATATCGTCAGAAGTTTTTTCCTTTTTGTCGCCCAGCTTACTGTTGGTCATGTGACCTTTTTTATCAATGGAAAAATATCCGGCATGGGTATCTTCCGGCTTAATCGCTTCCAGATATTTTATGTATTCCCCATCCCATAATTCCGTCTGCAAATTGTTAATGATATTTGCATACTCTTCTTCAAAAATTTGGGCAAAGATGCCATTTTCCGCCTGTCCTGCAGCATTGTATGTTTTATAATGCGCCACTTCATCAATAAAGAACAGGGACAATACCTTAATCCCTTTATGGAAAAGCTGGCGTTCCCGTTCAATGTGAGAAAGAATTGTTTCCCGAATCTGGATACGCCGGAGTTGCTCCTCATTCACTTTACCAATTACATCACCGGCAAATACCTTTATGCCGTTCAAAAACTCAACAGAATTATCTCTGCCGTCAATGAATTTTACCGTAAAATTATTTTTATATTCATCTAACCCATTGGAATTGTCATACAGGTTAAAGCCCTGCCCCACCGTCCGGGTCACCTTGCGAATCTTTTTCCCCTTTACTTCAAACTCAATCGTAGCCGTAGGGTTGTTCTCCTGTGAAACATTGACGCTCTGCACATACACATACCCTTCCGTCGCCGTAGTACCGGAAGCCGTAATGCCTTTTACTTTGATTTTCTTAACCAGTCTCTGGTTATACGCATCCATAGCATCCAGCCGGTACACCATGTTATAAATGCTGTCCAGCTTATGGGTCGCAGAATAACGCAGCGTAAGCATGGGATTAAACTGTTTCAGATTTTCTTTTGTCTGCTTTCCTTCCACCGACTGAGGTTCGTCAATAATCAGAATAGGATTGGTTTTTGCCAGAATATCAATGGGACGCCGGGAACGGAACTCATCCAGCTTCATGTAAATACGCCGGGCATCCTTGCCCTTTGCATTAAACGCCTGAGAGTTAATGATCATCACATTGATGGAATTATCCGAAGCAAAACGGTCAATCTCTGTCAGTTGGGCAGAATTATAAATAAAATACCGTATCTTTTTGCCGTATTCTTCCGCAAAATGATCTTCTGTAGTCTGGAACGATTTGTACACACCTTCACGGATGGCAATGCTGGGCACCACGATAATGAATTTACTCCAGCCATATTGCTTGTTCAATTCATACATGGTTTTGATGTATGTATATGTTTTCCCAACGCCGGTTTCCATCTCAATGGTCAGGTTATAACCGTTGCTGCGTCCTTCCAATTGTTCCGAAGGTTTCAGCTGGTTGGCCTGCTGAATCTTACGTACATGCTCCAGAACAATTTCATCTTTCAGTTCCGGCACAATCTTCTGATTGCTCCAACCGGTAAAATCAATATCTTCAGTCAGGCTTTGCTGATACGTGCCGCTACCTCGATCCATCATATATGAAGGGGTCAAGTACGGCTGTCCGGCAAAAACATCCACAACAGCCTTGGCAGCATCTGCCTGAAATCTCTGATGTTTATATTGCAGTTTCATGACTTTGCCCCTTTAAATAACTTTCACACTGGTATTCGGCGCCAGCATCTTAAAAATCTCACCCACGTTAATCTTGGAAGGACTGTCAACAAAACTGGAATCACGGAACACAACACGCAACGGCTGGCGTTTTGCAATCTCACGAACCACAGTTTCCGGCACATTTTCATCAAAGCAGGCAATCAAATCATTTTCATTGTAGGTATGTACCTTGCACCCTTCTATTTCTTCACTACGATATGGCAAGGAAAGTGGAAGCCCCCACTCCAACAAGCAACCAAACAGCAAGTCCAAATCCGTACGATCTTCTTTGATATTGGACTCTAATTGCAAAACCATGTTCTGTTCTAATTCACTGGCACCATAATAAACATCCGTCATGTTGCTGTCTGCCAATTTAAATACACGGAAGCCAATGTCCAAATCTTGTGTGGAAAGCGGATTTTCTTCTTTTATCTTTTTACCGGCACGGCGAATACGTTCTTTGCCAATGTCGCAAATAGTTTTGAAACCAGACTTGTATGCCAAGCTTTTATCATCACATTTTTCTGGCAGTTGTACCATAATAAATTTTCTTTTTATATTGTCTTCAACATTTAGTTTCATAACTGCATGTGCAGTGGTTGCAGAACCGGAAAAGAAGTCCATTACAATATCATTATTATCCATACCTATCATTTCTAATGCATTAGTTAATAAAAAAACAGGTTTAGAATAATCAAACACATTATCTCCTAGAAGACTTTTAATTTCTGATGTTCCATTTTGATAATTAATTTCAGCATCTTCCCAAATTGATTTCGCCTTTGTCCTGCGCTCCCCTTCACGTTCAAGGTAATCTTTTTGAAAAACATCCCATACTTCTTTCCCGTTTCTTTTAACTTTTTTCCCAACAAGTAGTTGGGAATCTATCCTTATTTTATCTTTTGACCATCTCCACGTTCCTTCTTCCATAGTAGTTGGTTGCAATGGTACTGCGACTTCAGTAAATATTAAACTATGTTCAAGTGAAATAGCACCATTATTAGGGTTTATATAAATTGGAAAATACAAATTTGGTCTTTCAGATCTACGCCAAAATCCGCCTCTCATTCTTAATCCTAAAAGGCGATATTTACCAATATTATCTATATATTTATATTCATCTGTCATTTCTTCACTTAATTTATGGCCGATTATATTTCCGTTAATAATATTTTTACAATAAATAATTAAATATTCGTGTAAATTGGCAAGTGCACCAATTGACATGGAGCCACGTGGATTGCTTTTTACCACCACAATACCTACACGATTAATTCTTCCAAAAACATCATCAAGTATCTTTAAACAATTATCTACTTCGTGTTCGTCAATACTAACAAATATTACACCATTTTCACTTAATAAATTCTTCGCAACCATTAGTCTTGAATATAACATTGAACACCAATCCGAATGAAAACGACCATTACTATCTGTGTTTTTAAAAAGCCTTTCCCCTGTTTCTTCATCAATAGCACCACTTTGTTCTTCATATTCCTCAAAGTCCACCGCAAAGTCATCTCGATAAACAAAGTCGTTCCCTGTATTATACGGTGGATCAATATAAATCATCTTTACTTTTCCAAGATAGCTTTCCTGCAAAAGTTTCAATACTTCAAGATTGTCTCCTTCAATATAAAGGTTTTCTGTTGTATCCCAATTCACACTTTCTTCCGGGCAGGGGCGCAACGTTTTACGAATAGGTTTATTGGCTTCCACGATAGAAGCCTTTTTCCCTACCCAGGTAAATTCATAAGCTTCGTCACCTTCCAGCACATCTTTGGAAAGCATCTGCCGCAGCAATTCAAAATTAATAGCTTTTCTCGGATTTCCGTTTTCATCAATAGTTTCAGTAATACAATTTGGGAACAGATTTTCAATTTTTTTAATGTTTTCAGAAACCATATCAAGCGTTTCCATGCGCATCTTTTCCATCATTACTCTCCTTGTTTTCATGATTTTTTAAAAACATTGTCGTTAATTCAGTAAAAGCTTTTTGATTCTGCTGTTGTTGTTCAATAGATTTACTTAAACCAATTGGTATATATGCGTTCCGAATGGTTTCTTGAGTAATTGTTTCTTTATACCCTAATGATTGGGCCATGGTTACAAGGAATCTATCACGTGCTTCATTTATAGCCAATGCATCTGAATCATTGGGGTTTTGAATACAAAGCTTTTGATAATAATCTTTCCATTGTTTTAACACATTATCATCATCTGCAAAAACAATTTCTATAATATTCAGTGCTTTCGCATTTTCATAGCTCCATCCAAGCCCTCGGTTCATCATTAATATTTTAAAAATCTCCATCTTATCATTTCTGTTTTTCTCTCTATCTTGAAGATAACGCCCAACAAAAACAGCAATTACCGGAGAACATATAATAGCTAAAATGTTAATAAAATCTGTGCAATTCATAAATCTGTATTACCTCACTTTATATAATTCTTCGTGTAATCAGTTTCCCCTTCACCCTTAAACTCCCTTAAAGTTTTAAATCTTATTCTGCCTTGTGGCTCTTGACAAAAAATAAATATCAAGTTAAAATGTTAGCAAGTAAGCTTACGCGCTTTTAGGAGGGAAGAGTATGAGTAGCGAATATAAAAATTTTGGAGATTTTCTTAACCAAAAACGTCTTGAAAAAAAAATCTCTTATCGCGAATTGGCAAAAGTGCTTGATGTCTCTGCACCATATATCAGTGACATTGAAAAGGGACGCAGAAATGCACCGTCAATGGAGAAACTTGAAAAATTGGCAACTTGCTTCTCGCTTACTGAAGACGAAAAAGCATTAATGTTTGACCTGGCAGGCAAACAAAAAGATTCTATCGCCCCGGACTTACCAAATTACATAAAAAACAACGACTACGTAGCTTCTGCTTTAAGAACCGCCCGGGATTTAGGAGCAGATGAAAATGATTGGCAAACTTTTATCGACGATTTGAAAAGACGAAAGGGTTAAGCAAATGTATCATCCGCATTTTAAACATAATAATAGTGGCATGCCCTATCTCAAAAAAACAGAAATCAGCGAAATTGCAGAACAATTTATCAGGGAATACTCGCCTGTCGTTCTCAGCAAACCGCAACCAGTTGATGTTGAGGCTTTTCTTGAAACTTACCTTGGTTTGACATTAGATTATCAGTATTTGTCAAACGATGGCAGGTTTCTTGGAATGACAGTGTTTAACGATACCAACAAAGTAATCGTTTATATTCCAGAAAAAAATTGCGCTGATTATATTAGCGTAAAGCACGGCACAGTAATCATCGAAAGTTCATTGTTAGAGAATGATAATCAAGAACACCGCTATCGCTTTACTGTAGGCCATGAATGCGGTCACTGGATATTTCACCGGAAATGCCACGATTATAACCCGGACCAGATTTGTTTATTTGAAGATGGAACACCTTACATCGAATGCAGAAATGTCAATCAAGATTATTCAAATAGTAACACGTCAACATGGGACGACAACCGTTGGATGGAATGGCATGCAGACAAATTTGCCTCCGGATTATTAATGCCAGAAACGGCGGTCATTAACTTGTTGAAAAGAAATAATTATTCACCTTTGGATTATACCGGAATTGTTTCATCAACATTTAATGTTTCAAAGCAGGCTGCATTTTATCGCCTTTGTGATTTAAAAATACTGAAATCCAATTATGATTTAGCCAAAGAACAGCTTCACCAAAGCATGTTTTAAACCATTTTAAACTATTCGGCGGTAACACCGCTAAATTTTTTATAATCAGTGTTAGCAAATATGCTTACAGATTAACAAGGAGGAATCATGCCAGTTTACAAAAATAAAGAATACATCAAGTTAGTACGTCCGCTCCCCGAATTCGTAGACAGAGATATTTTTAATATCCCCTTTATTGAACCAGTGTCATTTGACATTTCACAAATAAATAATGGTCTTTGGCTTACTACCATGAAAAATATATCCTCCAAAGACAAAATTCCCGAAAAGAAAATTATCCATTCTTTCAGTTATGACAATACACTGTTACGCGCCTATAGCAACCCCTATAAATATTTGAAACGTACAGCAAAATATTTCGCCGTCTCATCATTTGATTTTAGCATGGATGTTAAAATGGACTTCAGACATATTCTTGCTGCTGTTTATGATAATCGTTGGTCTGGCGCTTTTATGCAAGCACACGGAAGAACCGTTATACCTACTGTTGGATGGTTAACTGCCGAAACCTACAATTTGTGCTTCGCCGGACTAAAAGATGGCGGAATATTTATCATATCTACCCTCGGGACAAATAACACTGATTCATATGATATATTTATGCGCGGCTACATTGAATTAAGAACAAGATTCCCAAACACAAAACTAATTTGTGTAGGAGATAAATTACGTGCTATGGATAATGATGTCTGTTTCGTACTCTATGAAGAATCCTTCGGGAACTGGGACAGGTATCATAATACATGGCAACCAAAACTAATTAATTGGGATTTGAGTATCCCGGAAGGAGTGATTTAAAATGTCTTCAAGAGGCGCAGTGATTATTAATGGTCATGTTACAACAACTGAATACGAAACCGCAAACGAGATTCTAGACGCAGTAGTTTTGAAAGGAAATGAAGGTCATCACGGATTACCAGACTATTCTCATACACCCAAACGAAAATACATCAAAGAAAATCCTGATGGTTCTTTTCGCGAATTACGAGAATACGACGAAAATGGTTTCCCAATCATTGAAATAGCGTACCACCCAGAACAAAGCCTAACCGGAAACCGTCATGAATATGTACTGCATTTTCATTTATTTAACTCAAATCTGGAAAGAATCATGGGAGGTAAACTTTCCGAAACCGAAAATTCAGTGTTATACTATAAATACAAAAAGTATTTGGAGGTTTATGGATTATGATCAACGGAAATTTGGAACAGTTTTTAGATACCGGCTGGTTCAACGAAGCCACTCTTTTTTATAAAGGTCATATTTATTGGTGCGAAGCACAATTTGATGAAGCAAAACAAACCAATTTATTCTTTGTTGACAAGTGGCAAGCCGAAAATGAAGCTAATCTTTACTATCATTCCCTGCTTGAGCCGAATAGCACTCTGAAATGGGAACGGGTTTTTGAAATTGCTAATCCCAGCTTGGACTTGATTAAGAAGAAATTTTTAGAAGCACAAATTTTTGAAGGTAAATCTTTTTGGGAAGTTGAAAACGAAATCGCCTGGCTTGATGAAGGCGTTCCCAAGATGAAAAGTTAATTTTTCCGTCGGCTACTTTCATTTTCAACCGGTTACAATTTGTAACCGGTTTTTTTGCTACGATTTTGCTGTCCTCAGCAAAATCGTCCGTAATACTTAGGGTACAAATTGTACCCTACCTGCCTTTCATTTCCTCCAACATTTTTTGCAGCCTCTTCACTTCAGCATTCATTTCTACCTGCCGGTTAAACTGCTTTTCTTTCCGTATGCGTTCCTGTAACGCTTCAATTTGCTTTTGCAACGCATGTATTTCTTCACTGCGGGTTACGTCATTTTTTAAATCATGGCTATCCGCTACAATATTCTGTCCAGCAATTTGCCGTACATAATTTTCATAAACCACGTCCACCGACTGGCCTTCAAACTGTAGTTGCAAAGTTTCGGCTTCTTTCCAGTCCGTGTGGTAATACTGCACAATCTTAAACGCATTGCCAGACTGCTGTGCTTCTTTGTAGGCAATCCATGCCTGCTGTTTTCCGTCATGGGTTAATATAAATAACACATGATACGGTAACGCCCGGTCAATTTGCAACAGTGCCGCTTCATCCAGCGATGGCTGGTTCAGCAGGATTTCAAACACTTGCAATTCGGAAACTTTCTCCCCTGCCGCCAAATTTACGGTTGTTGCCGCAATCTTATTACGCCAGTAAATCGTTTTGATTTGTTCTGCAAAAACCTTTTTTATGGCAGGTGATACTGCCATTTTTTCATAAAATTTCTGTTTCGGAATACGTTTATTAAATTCTGTAGTTTTGGGCAGACCCAGCATGGTATCACCTCACCACAAGGAAGCAAATTAGTTCAAAGTCATCCAGTCCATTTACATCGGAAAGAAGGGCCGTGGTTCCGCCGGCAGTAAAGAGACTGTCAATGTCACGTTCTTCTTTTACATCCATTACGGAACTGATGGCATCCGATAATAAAGCGGAAACCGCTTTCATATCTTTTCCGTCTTTTGTTTCGGTATTAAAAGCCTTGCATAACGTTACGTTTGGCTCGCTCTTGCCACGACACAGGAAGCGGAACGTATCCAGCAACTTTTTAGGGTCAAGGTAATCGCAGATTATATCCCCATCGTCGGCAATGTACACCATGTAAAAAGGGTGAATCCGGTTCCGGTGATCTACGTTCACGCTTTCGTTGCGATTTTTTAAAACAAAGATGACTCCCGGCGGCGTGTCCTGTCCGGAAGCTACCACCGCATGAATGCCTTTTGGTGCATTTTCTATCTCTTCATGCAGTTTCAGATATTCCAACAGATCAAGGCGGAATTCATTCAGTCCCAAGTCCATAATGGAAATACCGCTGCTCATATCCTCCAAATCCACAACTTCCCGTTGCAGTCTCTTTAACTGTTCCCTGCGATATTCCAGATCACCTTTTTCTTCTGCGTTAATTAAATCATCATCACCGGTAGAGGTCATTACCATAATCTTCATCCGGGTCTCTACCCTGCTTTTCAGGTTAATGTATTCGTCCAAATCCATATCCGGCCAGAAATTTACAAGCTGGATACACTGATTCTTGCTGCCAATACGGTCGATTCGGCCAAAGCGCTGAATGATCCGCACCGGATTCCAATGTATATCGTAGTTGATCAGGTAATCGCAGTCTTGGAGGTTCTGACCTTCCGAAATGCAGTCCGTGGCAATCAGCACATCAATATTCGCCTTGCTGTTAGGCATCAGGATATTTTTCCCTTTTGATATAGGCGAAAATACAGTAAGGACAGTATTCAGATCGCATTTTAATTTAGGTACAGTAGTCCGGCCATCCACCGAGCCGGTAATCTCTGCCGTATCTAAATTAAATTTCTCCTTTATAAAACGGCTCACGTGCTGGTACAGATAATCTGCAGTATCAGCAAAGGCGGTAAAGATTAATATTTTTTTATTATTAGCATTAATGGGGTGTTCGACTTTGTGGGCAATCAATTTGCAGAGGGTCTGCAGCTTTTCATCTCGTTCCGGCGTAATCACCGCCATCTTTTGTTCCAAATCCCCCAGCGTCTTAACATCATGTTCCAGCTCTTGCAGCCAAGTAACATAATCCATGTCTTCTAAATCGATTTTTACTTTTTTGCCCACTCCAAAGAAGTCTGTGTTCTGATCGTCCCCATCAAAATCATCCGTCTGTGTAATTTCTACCAGTTCCAATACCTTGGTGCCGGATTTATAATCATGGATCAACTGAATTGTCTGTTCTATGAAACGTTTGATTCTTTCTACGGTTACGGTAAAGGAATACACGGAACTTTCCAGACGTTTTAACAGATTAATGCTCATCAAACGGCGTATGCCTTCTTCACGTCCGCGCTGGGTCAGGCCGATGTTCTCACTGTCTGCGTATTTATCCATCCGGGACGGCAAAATATAATTGGAAGGCGTGTAAATCGTAAGGTACAGATTGCTGAGCATTTCATAAATCTGTGTATAGTTCACATCTGTATGCACTTTGGTCAGACAGGGAGCTACAGATATAGGTTTTAAGCGTTCCGGGAATTTGCCAATGTTTTCTGTATTATAATATTTTTCAATGTGCTTGCGGGACCGGGCAATGGTCACGCTGTCCAGCAGTTCAAAGAAATCAAAATCCAGCATGCCCAACAAAGCCTGTGTCGTTCTCTTTTCTACAGGCTTCTTGCTCCATTCGTTAAATGCACGCTGGGCATTCCGGAAGATTTCTTCAATAGATCTTTTAATTTTCAATTTATCTTCAAACTGCTCCGGCTCCCCTTCATAAGCCAGTGCTAGCTGATTCCGCAAATCGGTAAAGCGGTTGTTTACCGGTGTGGCAGAAAGCATCAGGACTTTGGTGCGTACACCGGCCCGTACCACTCGTTCCATCAACCGCTGGTAACGGTTTTCTTTTGTGTTGCTGTGCGTGCCAATGCCGTTGCGGAAGTTGTGCGATTCATCAATCACGCACAAGTCATAGTTGCCCCAGTTAATACGGCTCAGATCAATGCCGTTAGAGTTTCCGCCGTCCCGGGACAGGTCGGTGTGGAAGAGCACATCGTAGCGCAACCTGTCATCTGCAATGGGATTGTTAATATAGTTACCCTTATAAGTATTCCAATTCTCACAAAGTTTTTTGGGACAAAGCACCAAAACAGATTTGTTTCGGTTTTCATAATATTTTATAACAGAAAGCGCAGTGAAAGTTTTGCCCAGACCCACGCTGTCTGCCAGAATGCAGCCATTGTATTTTTCCAGTTTATTAATGATTGCCAAAGCTGCATCTTTTTGGAAATCGTACAGCAATCCCCAAATCTTGCTGTTCTTGAAACCCGTGGCTTCATTAGGCAGCACATCTTCGCTGATGTCTTCCAAAAATTCGCTGAAGATGTTATACAGCATAAAGAAATAAATAAAGTCCGGGGCATTTTCGTTATAAGCGGCGGTAATGCTTTCCACTACAAGATCGGTAACGTCCTGCAGTTTGCGGTTATCGTTCCAAACCGTTTCAAATATATTTAAAAACTGCTTTCCGTTTTCATAGTCTTCTGTTCTTTGCACAAAATAATACGCATTGTTGCCGCGTTCACAGCCCAGGTCAACTGTTGTAAAAGCATTGAAAGGCATGTAAGTGGAAGTATCCACATTCATGAAACCCATCATCTGTTCACCGGTAGTGTTGGATTTAAACGTAGCTTTTTTGCGAATCCACTCGGCACATTCCTTGGCAATCGCTTTTTGTGTCAGCTCGTTGCGCAGCTTCACTTCAAATTCGGTTCCGTAAATGCTGCGCTCCCGGTTCATCCGGGAAATATAAAACTCTCGGCTTGCCTTGAGTGTTTTTTCTTTTAAGAAGGTTGGCGAAGTAAAAATAAAGCGAAGTTCCTCGACAGCTTCCAACTGCTTTTTCAGTTCCTTAAAAGCATAAATGGAAAAACACGCTGCCGCAACAGATATCTTGCTGCCTTTTTTGATGGTAACTTGTAAATCGTCTTTTACTGTGTTACGAACATTGTCAAGAATCTGCATAACTTCGCTCCTGTGATTTTAACTTTTTTAACTTTAAACTGCTTTTGCATTATCTTTTATTATACCACAAAATGCCTTCCTAGTCTGTTTTCTTCTATAATATTAACGTTGATACTTACTTATCTTCCCATTGAGGAAATCTTCCGAAATTTTATAACGGCATGTTCTCTTCTTCGTTCTCCCTCACTCATAATACTTATCATACTCTTCCGGTGTTAATTCCCGGATCAGTTTCAATGCCAGCCAATGATTCCGCGCTTCTTCGTATGTGTAACTTCTCTGCAACCGTCCTTTACCTTTAGTCAGGTACACGATCTTGTCATCCTCTACATCATACAGATGCAGTTTTCCTTTTACCGGGAATGGTTCTACGAAGCGCACGTTTCGGATATGCCACACGTAATCCCGCGGTCCCCTCTCGGTAATGTCAAACAACTCCACCACACATAACGCATGGCCACGAACAAGATCCGGGCCTTCATTTCTACTGCTGGCACAAATCAACAGGTCACCCCGATAATCAGTCTTCCAGCTGCGATACTCTTCCACTTTCTCTCCGGATGCAATGCAAGATGCGTAATACGGCATAATAGACAATGCTTTCATGGTTGGGCCTCCTAGATGTAATATTTTTTTAATATTCTACAAAAGTTATTTTTTTACCTGCATCTTCTTTCCGAATCCTGATGCAATCATGCTTTCATCCAAGGCGGTTTTTCTGTTGTGGTTTCATTTTTGTCATCGCTAGTAACGCAATGATTATATTGGCATTTATAACATCTATTCCAATTGCCTGCGTCAATTAACATTTCGACTAACTCGGCAAACCTATCCCATTCTTTTGGAATTGCGATCCACGCCTGAAATTTCTGTTTTGTTTTTCCATAAGTTGTTAAATAGTATTCATGCCCATCCAATCCGTGCGGATATTGAACATCTTTGGGCAGACCTTCGTGTACTATTTTGTAAACCACCCGCATTTTTTCAGTGGATATGCAAGCAACTTGCACTGGATTTATCTTCTGATACTCTTTAACAAAATTAGGATATTCAAATATTCAAATATTTCTTCAATCCCTTTATCTTTTGTAATGTAATGCACATCACAAAAATTATTTATAAACTCGATAATGCGGTTATCAAATTGCAATGAATTTCTCCAATATAGTATTCCGCGGCCGTCCGGCATTCGAAACACTTCACAATATAGTGAAGGCGCAGAACGATAGCACGTTTCTATTTCCAATGACAAAAGCAAATCTTTAGGATCTATGCCAGTGTTTAGTACACGTTCGAAGTCAAGCATAAGAAACAACCTACCGCAAACTCTGTTCAAACTTTTCGCAAAGCTCTGCAATCCATTCTTTTCTGGCTATTTGGTTGATCCATTCTTCCGGAATGCCTTTCTCGCCTCCAATGCCGTAACGGATTCCTGCCAGTCCCCCGGCAATGGCAGCTACGGTATCTGTGTCTCTGCCCAGGTTCACTGCCAGTAACACGCATTCCCGGTAGCTGTTGCTTTTCAGGTTGCACCACAACGCAGCTTCCAACGTATCCACCACATAACCGCTGCTTTGAATCGCATCCCGCTGCAGAGTGTCCAGTTTTGGCAGCCGCGCATACACCGGCAGCTCCGGTTTAATCGTTTGTACAATGTTGGCTAACGGTTTGTCCCGCAATAGTTTTCTTGCCACCGAAATATAAATGCGGCAGGCTTCCAAAGAAATCTCGTGTGCATGGGTCAGTCCGCTCACCGCGTTTACCATTTGGTAACGGCAATCTGTAAAGGCCAGCGGAAGAATGCGCATCAAGGCTCCGTTTCCGTTATCCCGCTCACCTTTGCCTCCGCATTTCCTTGCAGGCGTGCCACACGCATACCGATGAATCGCCTCCTGGGTGGCGTACCCTATATCAAACAATTTCCCGTAAGGAGTAAACGCATTTTCATCAGTCCAGCGGTAAAAGTTCTGCATGATGTCATCGGTGCTTATGTGTCCGAGCCGGGCAATGCTTTCCACGGTTGCCAGCGTCATGGAACTGTCGTCTGACCAGGTGCCCGGCGGCAGATCGTAGGTGCCGTAACCGATCATGTCGGTTACGTGAAAGGAATCGCGTCTATTAAATTCTACCGGCACGCCCAGGGCGTCGCCAACTACCAATCCCATAATCCCAGAATAAATTTTACTCATTTGTTTCTCCTCAAAAAATAAACCATCAACTGTGTCTTCTTTTATCTTCGTTTAAACGTTTCTTCTAAAACAAAATCCGGATCGATTTCTGTCAGTTTTTCTTTCAGTTTTATATTTTCTTCCCGTAATCTCACGATTTCTTCATCTTTTTCCTGAACTTTTTTCTTTAACATAGAAAGAATATCGCTAAAATTCTCTTCAATTTGTTTATCTTTTGTCATGTCATGTTGGCCTCCCGTTGTAATACTTTTTTATAATTCTACAAAAATTCTAATCTTTCCTGCTCCTACTTACAATTCATCCTTTGCACTTCATTCCTTCTTCCCCGGGTGGGAAACCAGTCTGTAAAAACCGGCGGGCATTTATATTGTCCCCTTGCACAAATCGCTTTTTAAGGTTTTGTTTTTATATTCCCATTATAGTAGATTTTACAAAAAAAGTGGTCGCTTCCCGGGCGACAATTCCCCCTGCCCCCCGCCCCGCCTACTTATATTGTATTATTTTGCCAGTCCGTTTGTACGTACTTTGAGAAGTGCCGCGCACGCCAGTCGCTGCGCGGATTTTGGAAGTCTTGCATTTTTTCTGCGCAAAAAATCGCCAGACGCGTTATTGCTATCATTACACGCCTGGCGATTCTTTTTTTGACAAACTGTCATTGACAGTTTCAATCGTAGTGCTATAATAACACTTGTGTCGTATTGCCATATCAGACGCATCCATTGTTTTGTGGTGTTCAGACGCATGATGATATTAAAACCAGGGTGCATTTCTGTATCCGTGCTTTTTTCAAAGATGACCTTGACGAGCACTGGTTAAGAGTTTCGGTAAACAGTAAAAATAGCCGCCGCTGTGTTTTTTTAATCTTGAAGAAGGAGGTACCGGAATTGAAGAAAAACCCGAAAGTTCTTCTGCTTACCAGCCGTAATATTGATTACGATGATTGCGAGTATGAAGTTTCCGGCATTTCGTATTACTTTGTCATCCCCGCCGGCAAACTAAAAGAACAACAGATCGAATTCAAAAATGAAGTCGCCGACGACGAACTATTACTTATAATCTTTTTTAAGGATGGATCGTATAAAGTCTTTTCTTTGGTCAGATATAACATGAGTTTCTTATACTAAAAGCAAAAAAGGATGCTGAGCAATAATCGTTCAGC
>Ga0256405_10007169_pt1 | contig 17075 bp, 24 predicted proteins | sample RumenRJG_02DNA_FD_189096 | JGI IMG/M metagenome (GOLD analysis project Ga0256405, IMG submission 189096) | Bovine rumen microbial communities from Lethbridge, Alberta, Canada - RJG_02 | ecosystem: Host-associated > Mammals > Digestive system > Stomach > Rumen | place: Canada: Alberta...
AGAATGACCGGTGGACATTTTGAGGGGTAAGTGCGGCGCGCGAGTGCGAGACTTCGACGTCGAGCACATAGAACTCCTTATTGCGCAAGTAGCAGGGAGGGCCGAAGTTACTACAAATATTGCGTCCGAAGATACTACAAAAATACACCGCTCTGCTATAAACAGCGAAGCAATAAACCGCGCTCTGCGCAATAAACCATACAAACGGCGCTCTGCGCCTATAAACCGCGCAGCGATATTGGGTGATTATTGGGTGATTATTAGGTTATTATTGGGTTATTTAGCCAACGACAAGCAGAGAAAAGCCCGCCCAAAGGCAGGAAACCCCATAGTCCTACATAGTTATACATAGTCCTACCTATCCAAACCCAGTTCGACCTAGTCTAACTAGAACATTAGTCTAACTAGTCTAACAATAAATCTCCGTACAAAATCCACTTTTCCGAACGATTTTTGCAAAAATATTTGGTCACTTCAAAAAAAAGCACTAACTTTGCAGCCAAAAGTTGCAAAGAGTTAGTTATATGGACTTTAAAATACTGAATTTCACTATCTTTTGCGTCAATAATGTAGCATCGTTTTTGAACAAGAGTGCAAAAGACGTTTATCACGCTATGCAGAATGCAGGTATGATAGACGGTTATATTGTGCCCTGCTACGATGTGTTGCATAGTTTTTCCAAGGAATATATAGTGGATGATTTAGTATCTCTCATGCATCAGAAAGGAGTCAAACTATGATTCTATAACTATGCAAGCTAACCCTGCTATATTACAACGTAAATATGCCCGAATCGTGAAGTTATTTGCCGAACAGGCGGGACTTTCCTACGAAGAGGCATTGGGTAAGTTCTACGACTCCACGACGTATGATCTCATCAGCAACGGAGTTGCAGACATGCATTGTTTCAGCGATGAATACCTCGCTGACGAACTATTGATTGAATTCGGCTACAAGAAATAAAATCCCGTCCCTCTCCGAGATGGTGCTTCCGAGCACTCCGGAAAAGGAGAAAGACAAGCGCAAAGCGTTGCGCTAATTAAATATAAACAAAGCATTACTATTATTTCGTATCTACCGAAACGCCCAACGAAATACCCATATAAATGCCTAAATCTGCTAAAAAACACACTTTCTCGAACGAATTTTGCCCAAATACTTGCATATATCGCAAAAAAGCTGTACCTTTGCAGCCGGAAGTTGCAAAGATACCAAATAAAGGAGACTAAACTATGGCTAAACCTATTGCCACAACACCAACTCTTACCGGTAAGGATGCCGAGCTCTTCCTTGAAAGGGCTTATGCTCCCGTTTCGCCTGTTTCACATGAAGATTATTCTGCATGCTCTTCTGCTTATCAGATGATGCAGCAAATGGCGAAATGAGTGAGCAACTACCAATAAAGAGTTCCGAAATCATCCTTCGTAAGTTGGATGACGCTATGGATGTGTCTTCTTTTGACTGCGGAATAGAAGAGTTAAACGGCTTTTTGCGTGAGAATGCGTTAGAGGATTTCAAACGGCGCATGAACGTAACTTACGTATTGTTGCATAAGAATAGAATAATTGCGTATTACTGTATTCTGGCAGACCGAATAGACACAAAGTTTGACCCTATACGCAGGTCGGTACGAGACAAATTAAAACGCAAATCGGATTACCGATATACAAGTTTCCCATCTATTAAAATTGGTCGGTTGGCAGTGGACAAGGATTTTCAGAGTGCCCACCATTGTGATGTACATTTGGGACAACTGATAGTAAGCGGTCTCAAGTTCCAATACGCTACCGAACGGCAATTCGGTTGTCGTTATTTGACAGTAGATGCTATGAACAACGACCGTACTATTAACTTCTATAAACGAAACGGCTTCATACCGATGATAGCCAAGCCGTCAGGCAATCAGGAAGATACAATTCCTATGTTGTTTGACCTTGCTACAATGCAAGAAAACATAGAATAATAAATATCGAAAATAACTACCGCCTATGGCATAAAACAACAGACAAACAACATACATAAATAAGCATTTGCTTTATTAAGGATATTATCAATCTTCCACAAATTGTATCACTTTCCTAAATATGGCGAATGTTCACACTATGAGTGTGGACTTTCTGCATGTATTGGAAGTGATGGGAGTGGAAGCCCGATAATACCAATATAATAAAAAGCGAAAGTTCACACTTTTTGTATAACAATAAAAATAGTTTTATTATGAAACGATTCTTTTTAACTTTAGCGGTTCCATTTGTTTTAACCGCTGTACATGCACAACACATGTCATTTGGCAACTATGTGTATCAAGACAACACATCTCAATCTCGTCAAGCAGCAGTAGATGCTCTTGTGGAAGCTGCTCAGCGTATCGAAGATAATCAATATCGCACATATGAGGACTTTTATATGATACAGCATCCAGAATCTTGTACCTTTGACATTTATGAAGAGAACACGGCATATGGAAAAAAGACGTACTATCTTGTTACTATCCCAGAATTGAATGCTACGGTTGAATGTAAGCCTTCTTCTTATGCAAGAAAAAAAGTATATGGGGTATCTTTAGTCAGAAATGGCAATGGAAAAATTGTAAAATATGGTATGGCTCAATAAATCTGTACAAACATGAAACGGATATATTTCTTATTTGCTATAGTAGTCTTTAGTTTATGTGTTAAAGCACAAGACTATACTCAGAAATGGAACGAATTATTCCAAAGGACGGAGTTTTATGATTCGCATGGGCATATGATCGGCTACGCTAAATACAACGATCTTTATAAAAGGTTGGAGTATTACGACGCGCATGGGTATTTGATTAAAACTGAGCAACATAATGACTTATTTAATCGTACTGATGTCAAAGACTCACATGGAAACCTACAATCAACTAAGTCCTATAACAATCTCTATGATAGAGAAGAAATTAAGGATGACTATGGTAATGTGGTCGGATATAAAAAATGGAATGAATTGTTTAAAAGATATGACATATACAATTCAAAAGGGACTTGTGTAGGATATTATAAATACAACGACTTATTTAACAGATGGGAATACCATGAAAATTAAGGCTACACTCATAGGATTGTTTGCGACTATTTCCACAGTTGCTTATTCCCAGGCATATTATATGCATGAAGCAGCGGAAGATGCCAGTTATAGGCCTCATGATTCACCTCTATTAGGGATTCTCACAATAATCTCATTGGTGATGATGTTATTAGTCGCACTTATGGTGTTTTTTGCATCAGGCAAAGATGATAAGAAAAATATGCTTGGTGGTTGCTTGTCATATATTTTCTTGAATCCGATAACATGGATATTCGTGATAATTGTGATAAGCGCAAAATGTTGCAGTTAATATGTTATACCAAATTAAAATTTAAATTGTATGGAAAAGTTAAGCAAAATTGTGGTTACAATAGTAGCCGTTGTTGTGTTTTTTATTGTCGGTATTTTTATTAATGCAGGAACCGATGGTAAGGCTGGTTGGGTCATTATTGCATTAGCAGCAGGTTTGATAGCAGCTATAAAAGCTATCTGGAAAAAAGATTATTCAAAATCAAAAAATGATGAAAATAATAAAGATACTGATATTACCAACAACTACAAAGATATAGATATTAATGACTAATGTTTACTGATTATTATAAAATTCTTGGTGTAGATATATCAGCTTCTTCTGAGGAAATAAGAATAGCTTATCGTTCTCTATCAAAAAAATGGCATCCAGATTTAAATCCGGATAGGGATGTCACGTCTATAATGCAACAAATCAATGAAGCTTATTGTATCTTGGGAAATCCCCCAAAAAGAGAACGATATAATGTGGAATATCTGAAATATCAGGAATTTTGTAAACAAACAATAAAGCAAGAGACACGCAGTAATTCAAACTATGATTCAGCCAATGCCTCATCGGAGTCCAAACACGAATACGATGTATCAGATGAGAATGTAAAAAATGATATAGAAAATGCCCGTAAGCGTGCGAAAGAGTATGTAGATGAATTTATGCATGGGTTAAAAGAAAATAATCGCAAGGCCATTAAAAGTGGCGGTTGTACTTTCTTGACATACATAATAGTTGGTATTCTCATGAGTCTTATTGCGATTGTCTTCTCACATTGTTAAATATTAACATTATAATATAATGAAACACTTTAATCTTTTATGCATAATGCTGTTTTTGGTGTCGTGCAATCATACTACGAAACCATACTATCAAACTGTGGAGATAAAAAACACTCCATATGTGGTAGATGTTCCCGCAAACATGTATACATATTCTTCCGAAAGCAAAATATTGAAACTATTCCGGGATGAATCTGCTACAGGTTTGATAATAATGTGCACTTCTATGTCTGTGAACGAATTCCAAGATAGAGCGAGACAAGAGATAAAGGATGCAAAGCAGAAATATTCTGTAACAATACATGAATCTTCTGATTCCCTAATTTAGTATGGTTTTTCTAAAGGTAAAGTAACTGGAAATTGTGTATTCTCTTTAAGAAAATCACCATATATTAATAGTGTGTTAACCAATGAGAAAATTTTTATATGGTATCATGGGCTTGGAGTAAATATGGAAAAAGCGCGAACAATTATTAACTCAGTACGTGTTAACATAAAAAACACTAATAATGCAGAAGCTATAACTAAGAAAGATTCTTTTAAGAAATATTCTAATGACAACTTTTCTGTTTCTTATCCTTATGAATGGACTTATATTATAGAGCATCCTACTGATATGACAGAAGTTATTATCCGTTCTGAAAAAGAAGATGCTGGGATAAGTATTGTTAGAATAGAGACAGAAGAGACTCTTGAAACATTAGTTCAAATGGCAATAGAAAGTAATGATAACCTACATTTGAAAACTTCGGAACCCGAAAAAGTAATCATTTCTGATTGTATAGCATATAAGTATGAGACAAGTGGAGTGTTTGTAAATGATAGCGTAAAACATATTGCATATTCGCTAAAAAAGGATAATATGTTTTATAATTTGCGAATTGGTATGAGCCCTATCTGGATAAATACACATTTATCTACTATTGACTCAATTGCAATATCTTTCAAAATTTTTGATTAATGTCGTCAATTATGAAAAAATCATTTCTTCCCTTATTGACAATAGTTCTTATTGCCACCTCTTGTATTCCGACGAAACGTATCTGTCGGCAGTTCTCACAACAAGCTATTTATCAAGTAGATTGGTCCGAATGGCAATCCTATCTTATGGATTCGACACTTAGTCCATGCATGGAAAGTGAAAGTGCTTTATGGAGAGATTCTCGTCTTCACAATCTCCAATTTTTGATATACTCTGATGGTAAGAATGTTGTCTTATCACCTTTCTACACAAAGGCATATTTGGATAAAAATAGTAATAATCCAAGAGTTTTGGAGATACTTAAAAATATTGAAGAAGATAAATTCTTACCAGCGCAATACAAAATCAAAGATTCAGTTATATATGCCAGAGATAGTGGTATTGGATACGAAAAAGCTGCATATATACAGAAATCTACAAATGATACAATTCAATTGTTAATAATAAGTGATGTGATATGTGAGTTAGCCAATAAGCCTATTAGACTCATTAAGCTTGACCCACAACAGTTTTGTCAATAACTATGTGCCTTTCATTCTATTTCCCGGATTAGCGTTAGCGGTCTTCTTCCTTCGCTATCTCCCCTTTCGCTCTCTCGATAACCCGAAAACCCGATCTATCGGAACTCCTGCCTGCTCCACCACCGAGCAGGCAGGTTCTTTCTTCGTCTGTTTCGTTCGAAATAATCGTGCCCTTGCGGCTAAGAATTGTATTCGGACACGGCTTTGCCGTTTCTTCTTTGTATTACAGGTGTCTAGTTGACACCGCTCCACACCACATGCAGGGTGCCCACTTGGCGGTGTTTTTGTTTATCTATCTCTCGCTTTGCGAAAAAAAGAAAGCTGATAAAAGAAAAGAACCAAAAGAAAATTAATAAAGAAAAAATGTTTCAGTCCGTCCTGAAAACAGGGTCTAGACAGGTCGCTAAACGGACAAAAAGGACAGGACATGGACTTGACAAAGACAGGACTTGACGGGCGGACTGAAACAAATTAAATTTTACGATTTGGCGCAAAAGGCACCGGAGTGACATTTGCGGAGGCGAAAATTTGGTAGCCTCCGTTTTTTGCACTACTTTTGCATCGTCTTTCGCGAAACACATCAACATAAACACCTGCGGATGAGCAGATGATAAGCAGACGATAAATGGATTTTATCTTTAGGGTGTTCTCGTAAGATGATCCCGTGATAGTCGCGAAAGGAATTGCTCCGAACATACGTTCGCACCCTTGTGCGAACAGCAAATAAAAACGTGCCAAGTCCCCAAAAACAAGCTTTTTGTGACTTTTGCGCGTTTTTATTTGCATATTCCAAATATTTGTTGTAATTTTGCAGCGAAATTTGGAATACTATATAAAAACATATACGCACTATGGAAAACGAAGAGCTGAAACAGATTATGGCCGTTGCCAAGCAATGGACCGGTGAGGAATTTGACGCAGAGACCCGCGCCGCGGTACAAAAAATGATAGATGCCGAAGACAAAAGCGAACTGGTAGACTCGTTCTACCGTACGCTGGAGTTCGGTACAGGCGGTCTGCGCGGTATCATGGGTCCGGGCACCAACCGCATGAACAAATACATCGTAGCCCAAGCCACACAAGGATATGCCAACTACCTGAACAAAATAGCCCGCGAAGGCGGTTTTGAGACCCTGGAGAAAGGCGGACGCCCAAGCGTTGTGGTTTGCCACGACTGCCGTAATAACGGACGATTGTTCGCAGAGACCGTGGCAGATGTGTTCGCTGCCAACGGCATCAAAGTATATCTGTTCGAGAGCCTGCGCCCGACACCGGAAGTAAGTTTCGCCATCCGCGACTTGAAATGCCAAGGCGGCGTGAACGTGACCGCTTCGCACAACCCCAAAGAATACAACGGCTACAAGGCCTACTGGGAAGACGGTTCACAAGTGCTGCAACCGCATGACCAAGGTATCATCGACGAAGTGAACAAAGTGCAGATGCGCGATGTGAAACGCGGCGGTGACAAAGACCTGATAGAGATAATCGGCGGTGAGATGGACTACAACTACATGATGGCCGTAAAAAGCGTGATGATAGACCAACAGTCCATCCTGAACCAGAAAGACCTGAACATCGTTTATACCCCGCTCCACGGCACAGGACGACAAATCATCCCGATGTGTCTGCGTTCATGGGGATTCCAGAACATCCATGTAGTGCCCGAACAGATGGTGATTGACGGCAATTTCCCGACCGTGAAAAGCCCCAATCCCGAAAACTCGGAAGCCATGACCATGGGTATGGCGCTGGGCACCAAACTGAATGCCGATTTGGTCATCGCCAGCGACCCCGATGCCGACCGTATCGCTATCGTGGCACGTAACGACAAAGGCGAATGGACCATCATCAACGGTAACCAGACTTGCATGATGTACTGCTACTACATCATCAACAACATGAAAGCACTGGGCAAGATGACTCCCGACATGTATCTGGTGAAGACCATCGTAACCAGCGAAGTAATCCGCCGTATTGCCGACCGCCAAGGCGTGACGCTGACCGATGAATACACCGGTTTCAAGTGGATAGCCAACCGCATCCGTATGTGGGAGAAAGACCGCAAATACATCGGTGGCGGTGAAGAGAGTTTCGGCTTCCTGGCATACGACCAAGTACGCGACAAATGTTCGCCATCTGCCATCTGCCTCATCTGCGAAATAGCCGCATACGCGAAAGACCATGGTATGAGTCTGTACCAGTACTTGATGAATATCTACATGGAGTACGGCTTCCAGCGTGAAGTGTCCATCAATGTGGTTCGCCCCGGCAAAACAGGTGCCGAAGAGATAGCACAGATGATGACCAACTACCGCCAACAGCCCTTGACCGAGATAGCAGGCGAGAAAGTAATCTGCACGAAAGACTACAAGACCCTTGTCCGCCGCGACCTGAAAGACGGCAAATGGGTGGAGAGCAAGATAGACATGGCCCTGGGCGCCACATCCAATGTGCTGCAATACTTCACGGAAGGCGGCATCAAAGCCAGCGTGCGTCCATCAGGCACAGAGCCGAAAATCAAATACTACTTCGAGATACCTGCTACGATGAGTTCGCCCGCAGACTACGAGCGCGCCACAGCGGAAGCAGAAAGCCGTATGCCGGAGATAAAGAAAGCGTTCGGCATCTAACCCGAATAAACAACCCATTAAACCCCAAGACGTATGAAACGCAAGATTGCAATCGTAGCCGGCGGTGACAGTTCGGAACACGACGTATCGCTGCGCAGCGCACAAGGCATCCTCTCCTTTATGGACAAGGAGAAATATGATGTAAGCATCGTGGAACTGCAAGGAGCCGACATAGACACTCTGAGCCGCCTCCGCGACTATGACTATGCGTATATCACCATTCACGGTACGCCCGGTGAGAACGGTCTGTTGCAAGGCTATCTGGACATGATGCACATTCCATACAGTTGCTGCGGAGTGCTGCCTGCATCGATGACGTTCAATAAGTTTGCATGTAACCATTACCTGCAGAACTTCGGCTATCGCATTGCGCGCTCCATCCTATTGCGTGACAACGGGACAATGGTGCAAGGCGGCGCGGGCACCGAAGAACACTGGAGCCAAACGGATATCGAAGACCGCATTATTGCCACAGTAGGCCTGCCCTGCTTCATCAAGAGCAATGTGGGCGGCAGCAGTTTCGGTTGCACCAAAGTAAAGACACGCGAAGCCATCATGCCCGCCATACAACTGGCATTCAAAGAAGGCAATGAGGTGATTTGCGAGGCATTTATGAACGGCACCGAAGTGACGTGCGGCGTCTATAAGACAAGCAAGAACGAAGTGGCATTCCCTGTGACGGAAGTGGTGAGCGAGAACGAGTTCTTCGACTATGATGCCAAGTACAACGGGCAAGTGCAAGAAATAACGCCTGCCCGCATCCCCGATGAGATACGTAACAAAGTGCAAGCCCTGACCCTTAGGCTGTATGATATATTAGGTTGCAACGGTATCATCCGTGTGGACTATATTCTGACGCCCAAGAAAGCCGGTCAAGAGCCTGACCACAACTCAAGCGATGTGGATATCAACCTGCTGGAGGTGAACACCACACCCGGAATGACTGCCACATCGTTCATTCCGCAACAGGTACGCGCTGCCGGACTGGACATCAAAGATGTACTGACCGATATCATCGAAAACGGGAAATAAACACACACAATGGATATCAACACCGCAATAGCCCGATTGGACTGGACCAAAGAGCCACAAGGTCTGTACGAACCGATTGCCTACACGCTGGCTTCCGGCGGCAAACGCTTGCGCCCCACTCTGGCACTGCTGGCCGCAGAATTGTTCGGCGGAGAAGAAGAAGATGTGCTGCCCGCTGCCTTGGCACTGGAAGTGTTCCACAATTTCACCCTGCTGCATGATGATGTGATGGACAGAGCCGATGTTCGCCGTGGACGCCCCACCGTGCATGTGAAATGGAATGACAACACCGCCATCCTTTCCGGTGACCAAATGATGATAGAAGCCTATAAACTCCTGTCTCAGGTGAAAGAGGACAAACTGCCACAAGTGCTACGATGGTTCAACCTAATGGCTACCGAGATATGCGAAGGACAGCAGTATGACGTTGATTACGAGAGCCGCGAGGATGTAAGCATGGCGGAATACATCGAGATGATTCGCCTGAAGACCTCCGTGCTGCTTGGCAATGCTTTGCAGACAGGCGCCTACATAGCCGGTGCAGACCCACAGAGTACACAGCACCTTTACAACTACGGCATTCATCTGGGACTGGCATTCCAGATACAGGATGACCTGTTGGATGTATATGGTGACGAAAAGACCTTCGGCAAAGCTATCGGTGGAGACATCCTGTGCGGGAAAAAGAGTTTCATGTTGCTGACTGCCTTGCACAAAGCAGATGCGGCAACGCTGCAGGAACTGAAAACGCAACTGGCACGCCAAGACACCGAACCCAAAGAGAAAATCCGTGCCGTAACGGCTATCTACGACCGTCTCAATGTCCGCAAGGATGCTGAAGATGCCATACGCGAACATACACAAACGGCTATCCGCGAACTGGCCACCCTACCCGACAACACCGTGCGGGAACAACTGCGCAACCTGGCAGAACAAATGGCCAACCGAACAAAGTAAATACAAACCCACTTAATACCCCTTACAACTATGCCTTACCGTCGACTTCCGAACACCGACCAAGCTCGTCTGAAAGCATTGCAAAAAGCAGTACAACGGGCAAGTGAAGAGGAATACAGCAACCATGTGTTGCAGTACTCCACCTTGACAGAAGCGCAAAGATTTGTCTTGCAGTTTGAAAACCAAGTCTGCCAGTATCAGAACAACTTCAACAGCCGTGTATCTGCAGGCAGGCAATATCGCAAAATGGTGCAGAATGCGAGAATGTATATCTCCCATTTTATTCAGGTGCTGAACCTTGCCATTGTCAGAGGGGAAATAAAAAAGGAGCAGAAAAAACTCTATCATCTTGACCCGGATTTACATGTTCTGCCTGAACTTGTCACCGAAGAAGATTTGCTGGTATGGGGTAAAAACATTATCGAAGGCGAGCAGGCCCGTATCGCACAAGGAGGATTCCCCATCTACAATCCGACTATCAACAAAGTGAGGGTGCATTACGATATCTTCAAAGAGAATCAGGTCAATCAGAACATGCACCGAAAGACCGAAACACGCACATGGGAAGGCCTGGACAATCTGCGTCAAGAAGCAGACCGAATCATTTTGGATATATGGAACCAAGTGGAAGAACATTACAAGAATCTTCTGCCCTATGCCAAAATGAAAGCATGTCAGAACTACGGTGTCATTTACTACTACCGTAAAAACGAGTCCAAACTGACTGAGGAGACCGATCGTCATCTCCAGCAGGCAGCAGACGCGCAACTTTCGTTGCTATAACAAGTTACTTGGCTATTGTCAGTGTGGGAGTAACGATACGATTCATCAACACATCGTGCGCAGCCGATGGGATGAGTTCGTGCAGTTGGAAGTCATAGCAGACTCCTACCCGCGTAGTGGCTTTAACGCGTTGGAGGAAACGGTCGTAATAACCGCCACCTCGACCCAGACGGTGCATGTCTTTGTCGAACGCGACACCGGGAACGATAATCAAATCCACCTCACCTGTCCATATCGGGGTCTGAGGCTCCGGAATGCCGAAACGTCCCTTCCGCAGCGGTTCGCCCTTAATATATTCGCGCACTTCCATCTGGTGCTCCGACAAAGTGGCAGGCAACAGGAAATGCTTTTCATCGTGGTATTTGGTCACCAACGGACGGAGATCCACTTCGTTGTGAATAGGATAATACACCATCACGGTTTTGGCATTTTTGAAGACCTGCATTTCAGCAATACGTTCGCATATCTTTTCCGAACCTTCCCGAACTTGCTCAGGGGTCATCACACGGCGTTGCTGGCTATCCAAGCCTCGCAATTCGGCTTTCTTCTTCTCTATCCGGAAATACGGTAATACCCGCATAAGGTCTCTTATCTGACTCTCAAATAACATACGATTTCTATTTTTTCTATCTTTTTTGTTGGAACAAATACTAATCTACAAAAACCTCCAATAGTTTGGCGGTGGGGTGTGGCGTAAGCACCACATCATTTATGACTGCGGGAACAAGCAGTGTCTCACCCTGCTGCAAGGATACATCCTCGCAATCGGTATCCGGACAATGGATGGTAACACTTCCTTCCACGCACATATAAACCACGAAGGAATCCAATTTCGCATAATCACGCTCTACGGCATGACTGAGTTGCAGCATATTGGTCACGAAATGAGAATCCTGCACCAGCGTGGTCAGTCCGTCCCTACGCGGATATTCCGTCAGCGGTTCGGAAAGTGCCTTGAAATCCAGGCAACGCATCGACTCCTCCACATGCAAAGGGCGGAGTTTGCCGTCCAATCCCGGACGATGGTAATCGTACAGGCGATACGTAAGATCACTGGTCTCCTGAATCTCCGCCACCTGTGTACCCCGTCGCAATGCATGTACCCTGCCTGCAGGGATGAACGCCACATCGCCTTTCCGTACGGGCGTTACTTGCAACACATCCAATACGGTGTCATCCTCCAAACGACGGCGCACTTCCTGTTCAGTTGTATCGCGTGAGAAACCGAGGATAATGGTTGCATCCGATTCCGCCTCGGTGACATACCACATCTCCGTTTTACCCAACTGCTCTTCAGCAGCCGCTTGTTCGTCGGTGGGATGCACTTGGATGCTCAAATCGTCTTTGGCATCAATGAATTTGAAAAGGAGCGGGAAGAAATTACCGAAACGGTCGTACACTTTTCCGCCCACCAGTTCATCCATATAGATTTCCTGCACTTCCGAGAGCAGATTGTCTTTCAAGAAACCATTGGCTACCACCGATTCGTCATCGCCATAGCCGGACAGTGCCCAAGTTTCCGAACCCCACACTTTGGGTTTGGTAATAGGTTGGAATTTCAAAGGATATAACATTGCCATCGTATCGTTGCTTTTGCGGTGAATAGAATCAGATTCCACGGATATGTTTTTCCCAGTTCCAGGCAGACAGCAGCACATCCGCAACGGGTGTATCGGCTTTCCATCCTAACACACGGTTGGCTTTTGCGGGATTCGCCCACACTTGTTCAATATCCCCTTCACGGCGACCGACAATCTCGTAAGGAACATTCTGCCCTGTCACTTCGATGAACGTGCGCACAATTTCCAGAACGCTCAGTCCACGACCGGTGCCGAGGTTAAATACTTCCACCTGTTCGGAGGCTGTGGCAGCCAGCAAGCGGTCAACAGCCTTGACATGCGCTTTGGCAAGGTCCATGACATAGATATAATCACGGATACAGGAGCCGTCCGGCGTATTGTAATCATCACCGAACACCCGCAACATGGGACGAAGTCCGGCAGCTGTCTGCGTGACAAAAGGCAAAAGGTTATTCGGCACGCCGTTGGGCAGTTCGCCTATCTTGGCTGACGGATGTGCCCCGATGGGATTGAAATAGCGGAGCAGTATGACACGTAGCGCCTTGTCGGCATGAGCCGTATCGGTAAGGATATCCTCGTTAATCTGTTTGGTGTTGCCGTATGGCGAAAGAGCCTGTTGGCGCGGAGCCGTCTCATCCACGGGCAGATGTGCCTCGTCTGGCTGACCATAAACGGTGCAGGAGGATGAGAAAACGATATTGTTTACACCATGACGCTGCATGGTCTCAAGCACCGTGAGCAAAGAAAGCACATTGTTACGATAGTAAAGCAACGGCTTTTCCACCGACTCACCCACTGCCTTACTGGCCGCGAAATGAATAACAGCCTGAATGTCGGGATAGGTGGTGAACACCTGCTCCATAGCCGTGCGGTCCTGACAATCCGCCTCCACGAAATCGGGACGATGGCCTGTGATGGAGGTTATGCCATCCAGCACCTCACGATTGGAATTGCTCAGGTTATCGACTATGGTTACATCATAACCTTGTTCCATCAGGCAAACCACGGTATGCGAACCGATATAGCCTGTACCACCTGTCACCAAGATTCTTGCCATCGTATGTATGCTTTTATGAGTTAGAATAGTTTTTCGGGATAAACGCCTTTCTTTATCAGTGCGTTAATCTTCATCACCACTTGTTCACGATCCTCGGAATACGTCACGCCAAACCACTTGGAAGGCGTATCCAGCACTTTGCAGGTGGCTTTGCCCGACTGGATAAGGTCGTTGACCAAAGTGGGGATATAGAATTCCTTTTTCAGTTCTTGACTATTCTCATCCAAGAAACGGCAGAATGCCTCTTCCGCGTAACGGAAATACTCCGGCGTAAAGCCCCACATGTTCATGGAAACGGGAGTCATCGGGTCAAGCACCGTGTCTTCTCCGTTCTCGGTAAAGACCACTTTGCCGCCAACATCCTCGATGTGGGTACGCTCGGTGACACCGGTAAGGTATCCATCAGCATCGGTAGTGCATACGCCACGACTGACACTGCCATTCTCGCTCAGCGTGTTCTGTACGCGGTAACCCACCATGCAATACTGCCCTTCTTTGCCTTCCACCGACTGCAGGAAACGCGCCAGCACCTCAAAGGACTCTTTGCCATAGAAGTCATCTGCATTGATGACTGCAAAGGGTTCATGAATCAGGTCTTTGCCCATCAGGACGGCGTGATTGGTTCCCCAAGGTTTTGTACGGTCAGGATTGAACGTATAGCCTGCAGGCAGGCGGTCGATGGACTGGAAGCAGACTTCACACGGAATCTTGTCCTGATACTTGGAAAGCACCACTTCGCGGAAAGCGTCTTCAAAATCCTTGCGGATGACAAAGACCACTTTGCCGAATCCGGCACGCATCGCATCAAAAACGCTGTAATCCATGATGGTCTCGCCGTTCGGTCCGAGACTGTCAATCTGTTTTAATCCTCCGTAGCGGCTGCCCATACCGGCAGCAAGTACAAAAAGAGTCGGTTTCATATCTTGTTTTTCGTTCTACACATTGGTTTCTCTTTTTCCCGAATGCCCTCTCTACTCTATCACCGTGCCTTCCTGTTCGGGATGCAGGAAAGGCCGTACATACAGCGGTATCCGCTTCTGTTGCAAGGGTGCGAATGTCTTACGGTGTACGATTTGCGCACCCTGTTCGGCGAGGGCTTCCGCTTCGACATACGTCAGGCGGCGCAGCAAGCGGGCATCTTTCACCTTTCGCGGGTCGGCACTATACACACCGTCCACATCTTTCCAGAGCGTGACACTCTCTGCATCCAGCATATTGCCGAATAGTGCGGCGGAATAGTCCGAACCTTCTCGTCCGAGCGTGGTACGCATACCGTCTGCCGTTCCGCCGATAAAACCCTGCGTGACATACACACGGGCAGGATGTGCCTGCATAAAAGCGGTAAGAAGGCGTAAGGATGTCTCCACATCCACTTGCGCTTCGCGGAAATGGCTGTCGGTACGCAGAACAGCAGTGGCATCCATCCACTGATTGGCTATGCCGGCATGGTTGAGATACGCACTCACGATACGCGACGACTGCAATTCACCCGTACTGACCACTTGGTCGTAAAGGCGGTCAAAATCCATATCTTCGTACGTCGCATCCGGATAGAGCATACGGGTGAATTCCTCCAGATTGTTAGTGGTCTTTCCCATTGCGGAAACCACCACCACCAACGGTCCTTCAGTCTGGCTGACTATCTCGCCGAGATGACGGATGCGTTCTGCATTCTTCACGGATGCACCGCCGAACTTGTAAATCTTCATGACTGCTTTTTCTTCTTTCGCGAGCCCAGATTTGCCATCTGCATAGCGGTAACGGCACCTTCAGTGCCCTTATTGCCCAGTTTGCCTCCGGCACGTTCTTTCGCCTGCTCTTTGTTGTCAACGGTCAGGACAGAGAACACAACCGGCGTCTTGCCTTGTGCGTTCAGCATGGTCACACCCTGCGTAACGCTTTGGCAGACATAGTCAAAATGAGGCGTATCGCCACGGATGACACAGCCGATAACGATGATGGCATCCAGTTTATGGGCAATCAGTCGTGCTGCCGCATAGGTCAGTTCCACCGTGCCGGGAACATGAACAATGGTCAAATGCCGGTCATCCACACCATGTTTGTGGAAAGTGTGAATGGCACCGTTGGCAAGGCTGTAGGTGATGTCGGAATTCCAATCCGCTACCACTATGCCATAATGCTGATGCTGCAACTCCTCGGCACCGGGCAGGGAATCTGCATCGTATTTGGAGAGATTGGTGGTCACGGTCTTATTGGGCTAAAGCGATATACTTGTCAATATCCTGTGCCTCGGAGGAAGCGGGATATTCGGCCTTGATAGCCTCAAAGGCCTTGCGTGCAGCCTTTTTGTCGCCCATTTCGAGATACACCAGACCGGCTTTCTTCAGTGCGATAGGAGCCAACACTTCGTTCTCGCATTTGGCGGCAGACCGGAAAGCTACAGCGGCTTTCTTCAGTTCGTCCATTTCCACGTATGCGTTGCCGAGCATCATCTTGGCGGACGGGTCAATAGCCACATCGTTGGCGGAGAATTTCTTAAGGTAGTTGGCAGCCTCTTCATATTCGCCTTTCTGATAGTGGCAGATACCGGCATAGAGTGCTGCCAGTTCGCCCTGCTGATACCAGCTGTATTCGTCTGCGATAGCGGCAAAACCGATGCAGTCGAGGTCGTCACCGTTCAGCGCTTTGTCAAAGTCGCCTGCCATGAAGTAAGCAACTGCTTTGGCGTTCTCATCACTTGCCTCTTGCGCTTTCGGACGGATAACATAGTTGTTGATAGCAATGATACCGAGCACCACGGCAGCTATACCTGCCACTACGCCGATTATCCAATTGCTGTGGTCTTCAATCCACTGACTGGTGGTGTTGATTGCTTCGTTGACGCTCTCCAATTGTGCGTCTTCTTTCTTAAATTCTTTTTTTGCCATAATTATGTTTGTTTTTTGTTTTCCATTTTTCGGGGCTGCAAAGGTACAACATTTTTTTGGATTATGCAAATAAAAAAGCAAAAAAGTCTGAAAAAACGTATTTTTAGAGACTTTCTTGCTGTTATTCACGCGACCATCACGGGACCATCTACCGAGAAGATACCAAGCGATAGCCTTTTCCATGCACCGACTTGATGGCTACGCTTGGGGCAGGTTTCAGATAATGGCGCAGGCGATTGATATAGACCGACAACAGACGGTTGGAGAAATGGTCATCGCTTTTCCAGATGGCTTTTTGGAAGGTGGTGCGGTCAATCAGTTTGTTGCGATTCTCGCACAACAGTTCCAGCACATTCGATTCGCGCGTGGTCAAAGGTTCACCGCCCAAACGCTGCAAAGCGGCATTGAAGATAAGGCCGTTGCCCAAATCGTACGTACCGCCTGCACGCTCCGCCTCATTGCGATAGAGACGGAACAACGCCTTGATTTTGCACACCAGCACATCCAT
>Ga0256405_10007170_pt1 | contig 17071 bp, 16 predicted proteins | sample RumenRJG_02DNA_FD_189096 | JGI IMG/M metagenome (GOLD analysis project Ga0256405, IMG submission 189096) | Bovine rumen microbial communities from Lethbridge, Alberta, Canada - RJG_02 | ecosystem: Host-associated > Mammals > Digestive system > Stomach > Rumen | place: Canada: Alberta...
CAAACTCGTTTTTTTTAAACCCTCTTCCGAGGGCCCACACAGATTGTCCATACTTGTTTTTAAAGAACTTTTACTAACCTGCTTGAGTTAGTGTTGTCTTGCGTGACAACGGAAATGCATTATAGACGTTTCAAAATCTTTGTAAAGAATTTTTTTCACTTTTTTTAATTTTTTTAACTAAATTACCTTTTAATGTCATTACTGTCTTATATATCTATCTGATATTTAACATAAATTATCTTGTTATATTTTTTTTAACAAAATTCTTATTTCCCATTAATCTCAGATTAATCATCACAAACGACGAGAACTAAGAACATATAACAATTTTTACAATTTAAGATTTATAAAAAGGCTTATTTATGGGATTTTATAATTTGGATGGAATAAAGAGATGAGAATTTATTATAAAACCTCCATACCAAAGAGATATTTTCTGCCTTGCAATAGAGGTTTTCTTACAAAAAATTTGTGTATTTGTTACTCAAAAAGAACGTACCAGTTCTTATCCTCATTATCGCCTGCAGACAAATTAAGATTAAGTGAGGTTTTGTAGTCATCTTTTGCAAAAACCACCTCAACAGGTACAAGAGCTCTGTTTCTGTCATGACTGTAGGAGGCGACAAGGACGTTAACGCTCTTAAGTCCGCCATGGGCTTTAGCTTCATCAGAGGCTGCCTTTGCAAGAACACTTATTGCATCTTTGGCTTTTTCAGGATGATTTAAAGCAGTTCCTTCAAATCTGAAAAGATTAAACACACAGTCTGTGTCATTTTCATAAATGCACTTTGTAAAAACTTCGGCACTTTTTTCAGGAGTATCCTCAGCCTTTTTTTCTCCGCATCCTGTAAGCAGCATGGTGAAAACAACTGCGCCTGCAGCAAGAATTGATATTTTCATTGTGGCTCCTGAAAGAAAACAAAGTTTTTTAGAACATTTCCATTATAGCAAAAGAAAAGACCTTCAGAGCTTTTTACTCTGAAGGTCTTAAAATGGTGCCTTAAGCTACTATTGAGTTATCGCTTTGGCTTTGCAGGAGAGCTTTCCTTCTGAGTCCACCTCTAAAAGCAGTGACTTTGAGGTTGGGATCTTGCCAGAGAGCAGAAGCTTTGATAACGGATCGGCTATCTCGCTCTGGATTGCTCTTCTTAATGGTCGTGCACCAAACACAGGATCAAAGCCTACAGTAGCCACGCGCTCGTAGATGCTGTCACCAAGTCTGATGTCATAGCCAGAAGCCTTAAGACGTGATGATAAAGTCTCAAGCTGAATCTTGGCAATACTCTTAATATGCTCATGTGAGAGTGGGTGGAAGACCACAGTCTCATCAACACGGTTTAAGAACTCAGGCTTGAAGTGCTGCTCTAAGATATCAAGGATCTTTGACTTTACCTTCTCGTAGTCAGACTTGCCGCTTTCTTCCTGAATCATGGATGAACCAAGGTTTGAGGTCATAATGATTACAGTGTTCTTAAAGTCCACAGTTCTTCCCTGACCATCAGTTAAACGACCGTCATCTAAAACCTGCAGCAGAATGTTGAATACATCAGGATGAGCTTTTTCAATCTCATCTAGCAGGATCACAGAATATGGTCTGCGTCTTACAGCCTCGGTCAGATAACCACCCTGCTCATAGCCTACATATCCTGGAGGCGCACCCACAAGACGGGATACCGCATACTTTTCCATGAATTCAGACATATCAATACGAACCATGGCCTTTTCTGTATCAAATAAGAATTCAGCCAATGCCTTGCAAAGCTCAGTCTTACCCACACCTGTTGGACCAAGGAACATGAATGAACCGATTGGTCGGTTTGGATCTGAAAGACCCGCTCTTGATCTTCTTATGGCATTTGAAATTGCCTGTACAGCTTCAGACTGACCGATAACACGGTTGTGAAGGCTATCTTCCATTCTTAAGAGCTTGGCTCTTTCACCTTCAAGCATCTTTGATACAGGAATTCCTGTGGCCTTTGAAACCACTTCAGCAATTTCTGCATCGGTAACCTTGTTACGGATAAGCTCTGTAACTGCAGCGGAGCTGTCACCTGCTGATGAGATCTGCTTTTCAAGTGAAGGAATGATGCCGTACTGAAGTTCACTCATACGGTTTAAATCACCCTTTCTCTTGGCAACATCAAACTCATGACGGGCATTATCAAGTTTAACCTTTAAAGACTGAGTGCCTTCCAAGATCATCTTGTCATTCTTCCAGATCTCAGTTAAACGCTGATATTCCTTTTCCGAGGTTGCAATCTCTTCATCAATGGCAAGAAGACGCTTTTTACTTGCCTCATCAGATTCTTTGGCCACAGTCTGACGCTCCATCTTAAGCTGAATCAGACGACGGTCGAGTTTATCTAAAGGTTCTGGCTTTGAATCAATCTGCAGTCTGATGCTGGCTGCAGCCTCATCAATTAAATCGATTGCCTTGTCAGGTAACTGTCTGTCAGTAATGTAGCGGTTTGATAAAGTTGCAGCCGCAACAATGGCAGGATCGGTTATCTGTACATGGTGATGAATTTCATAGCGCTCTTTAAGACCACGTAAAATCGCAATGGTGTTCTCAACAGAAGGCTCACCTACAAATACCTTCTGGAAACGGCGCTCAAGAGCGGCATCCTTTTCAATGTACTGACGGTATTCATCTAAAGTGGTGGCACCCATGCAGTGCAGATCGCCTCTTGCAAGAGCTGGCTTTAACATGTTGCCTGCATCCATTGAGCCTTCTGACTTGCCAGCACCCACCATGGTATGAAGCTCATCGATGAATAAAATGATTTTGCCTTCTTCTTTTGCAAGATCATTTAACACCGCCTTTAATCGCTCCTCAAACTCACCGCGATACTTGGCACCAGCAATTAAGGCACCCAAATCAAGAGAGAGCACGCGCTTGTTGCGAAGACCTTCTGGGACCTCACCTTTAACAATACGCTGAGCAAGACCTTCTACAATGGCAGTTTTACCAACACCTGGCTCTCCAATGAGAACAGGATTGTTCTTGGTTCTGCGCTGCAAAACCTGCATGGTTCTGCGGATCTCGTCATCACGACCGATAACAGGATCAAGTTTGCCTTTCTCAGCTCTTTCAGTTAAATCAATGCAGTATTTCTTTAAGGCTCCACGGGTATTCTCAGCGTTCTCATCATTTACGCTCTGACCACCTCTGATTTCTTTTAAAGCCTTTTCAAGCTTGTCTTTGGTAAGATTGCAGCGAGTTAAAATCTCCTTTAACTCTCCGTCCTGATCAATTGCAGCAATTACAAAGAGTTCTGAAGAAATAAAACTGTCACCATTGTTCTGTGCAAGCTTGTCACAGACATTCAGAAGATTGCCTGTCTGTGGAGATAACTGTAAATCACCACCAAATCCCTTTACCTGAGGGAGTTTTTCAATAGCCTTGTCTACCAGAATCTTGATAGCCTGAGCATCAGAGCCGGCAAGAGTAATTAAAGGTCTGACCGCACCGTTTTCCTGACCCAAGAGTGCAGACATCAGATGAACCGGTTCAATGAACTGATTATCACGACCTACTGCCAGGGACTGAGCATCGGATAGAGCTTCCTGGAATTTGGCTGTAAATCTGTCTAAGCGCATTTAAGCCTCCTACATTCACAAATATTTCTTTTCTGTTTATATATATGGGGTCGGTTGGGAAGTTTTAAAGTGACAGAATAAAAAAATATAAGGTACTAAAGAAAATAATCTGAGAAAATCTCAGATTATTTAACAGAATATGGTGAAAGTTCCATCTCCTCACAAGGCAGGAGCGGTTACACGAAAAGTTTATCAGACCGCCGTTATGACAGTAGCCATTCGACCTGTTATGGCTGAACGTCTGTAAGAATACAGAAGCTCTGTTTCTTTGAAGGTATCAATATTGCTTTTAGTAACTGAATTTACCGAAAGCTTTTTTAAATTAAGCTCAACAAGTCCCGGCAGAGAGCACAGGTATTTGCCGTTGTCTCTTAAGGTAAAGCAATCCTTTGCCTCATCCCCTAAAACCTCTGAAAATTTAAAAAGCAGATCTTCACTTACCTCAAAACTCTCAGGTCCTATGCAGGGACCACAATAAGCATGAACAGGAGAAGAACTTTTCTGTCTTACTGTTTCAAGAGCGTTGTTTACAATTCCCCTGTATACACCTTTCCAGCCACAGTGAACTGCAGCAACAATGCTGCCATCCTCTGTATACAAAATAAGAGGCAGGCAGTCTGCTGTAAGCACTGCCAGGGCAAAATCCTTTGAGTCTGTCACCATGCCGTCACAGTCAGGGCCTAAAGACACAGAAACTCTTCCTTCTGCCATATCTTTATTTGAGACAAAATGTTCGGCACCTACGAATAAAACTCTGTCAGAATGAGTCTGATTCATAAAAAGAATTTCTTTTCCAACTGCATCTTCAAGCTTGAGACGGTTTTTCAAAACCGTCTCATTATCATCATGAACGTGCAGTCCCAGATTGTTTGATGAAAAATCCCCTTTTGAAAAGCCATCCACTCTGGTGGTAAAAAAGACTTTTACCTTATCACTTAGCTTAACTTCAATCTCAGATCTTGTTTCCATTAACAGCCTCATCCTCTCTTAACAGTGCCACCAGATTCTTAAAATCATCTGGAATTGGGGCATCAAAGGCCATTTCTCCACCCTTGATTGGGTGGATAAATTCAATGTGAGCTGCATGCAGGGCCTGATGACGGAATGAACGCAAAGCTTCTGACAATTGCTCTGACACTCCCTTCATCATCTTAAAGCGTTTGCCACCATAGACAAAGTCACCTAACAGAGGTCTGTCAATGGAAGCCATGTGTACACGGATCTGATGGGTACGACCAGTCTCAAGTCTCAGTTTAACCAGAGTGTGCTCTCGAAACTGTTCCATTACACGGTAATGGGTAATCGCCTCTCGGCCAAAACCGTCATTTACCACAGCCATGCGGGTACGGTTGTATGGATCACGGGCGATGTCCTTTTCAATGGTACCGCCAGAAGTAATCAGACCTTCACAGATGGCCTCATACTCACGCACAACATCGTGACGGGAAATAGCTCTTACAAGCTTGATCTGGGCATACTTGGTTCTTGCAATCACCATAAGACCGGAGGTGTCCTTGTCAAGACGGTGAACAATACCGGCTCGAGGCAGAACCTTAGTTTCAGGATAATGATAGAGCATGGCATTCATAACGGTTCCGTCCTTGCAGCCGGCGCCAGGATGCACTACCAGACCTACAGGCTTGTTAATTACAATCAGCTCTTCATCCTCATAGATAACATCAAGAGGAATATTCTGAGCTACAGCCTCTAAAGATTCTCTGTCAGGAGCTGTCAGAATAAGTTCCTGCCCTGAGGCAACCTTGACACTTGGCTTTGTAACCACAGAGCCATCTACAGTTACCAGCCCCTGTTTAATATAATCTCCAAGGGTACTTCTTGAATAGGTATCATCAAAAGATGCCAGAGCAGCGTCAAGGCGCTTGCCATGGAGTTCATCATCAACGGTATAGGTTAAAATTTCTGACATACTTAATTATTTCAAAATATTTAATAAGACTTTTATAAAAAGATAAGATAACATAGTACAATATCAAAATATCATATTTAACCAAAAACATGAGGCAGAATTTTGATGTTTAAGAAGATTTTATTACCTGTAGTAATTGCTTCTGCACTCTCTTTAAACTTAACAGGATGCAGCACCGGTGTTGTAACAGACGCTGTTCCAGATATGTCACAGGAAGCTTTAAGAGCTGAAGCAATGCGTCTTACCGAAAAAGGCGACTTTGCGCTCGCCCGTGATTACCTTGAGGCATTAGATTCCCGTTATCCATTCGGTGAGCTTACCGATCAGGTTCAGCTCGATTTAATCTACGCATACTACAAGTCTCATAAGTCTGAGCAGGCTACAGCTGCAATTGAACGTTTCCTGCGCTTAAATCCAAATTCCATGTATACAGACTATGCGCTGTATATGAAAGGTCTTAATGAGCTTCAAAAGCACGGCACCATTATCCAGGATTATCTGGGTTTTGACCGTTCACAGAAAGATCCTGTTGCTCTTTACGATGCTTTCAAGGCCTTTACCGATCTCATCGAGCGTTTTCCTAACTCTCCATATGCAAAAGACGCGTATCTGCGCCTTGTTGACGTAAAGATGGCATTAGCTCGCCGTGAGTGGGCAATTGCAAAGTATTATCAGGACAGAGGTGCTCTGGTTTCTGCAATCAGACACTGTCACTTCATCATCTATAACTATCCTGACAGCATGTATACAAAGGCAGCTTACGAGATGATGGCTCAGGACTATGAAACCCTGGGACTGCCAGTACCTGCAGCTAATGTGCGCAAGGTAATTGCAGCATCTCACTTTGACCCGGATTCAATCTAAATTCAGTTCTGTTTCAAGGGTGGCCTGGCCACCCTTTTTAATTTATGTCTGACTTTATCTACACTCCGCCTTTATACCCTAATCTTGATGTTATCTATCAGGATGATGATCTTGTTGTAGTAAACAAACCCTCAGGGCTGCTTTCAGTACCTGGAAGGCTTAAAGAAAATAAAGACTCCATCATCTCAAGGTTACAGGCTATAAATAAAAACGCCATGCCGGTACATCGCCTTGATATGGATACTTCAGGCCTGATGGTGGTGGCTCTTTCAAAAAGAGCTGTCAGTGCCTTAGGCAAAGCCTTTATCAATAAGGAAGTAAAAAAGTTTTATCTGGCTTTGGTATCAGGTGTTCCCCAAAAGACAGGAGAAATTCTCCTTCCAATCCGTTGTGATATAGAAAACCGTCCCCTCCAGATTGTGGATTTTGAATATGGAAAACCATCACATACCATATATAAAAGAATTGATGAGGGCTTTAAAATCCATCCATCAGTTGATTTTAATGACTGTTCAGTGGTGAAACTCACACCTGTCACAGGACGCTCTCATCAGTTGAGAGTGCACATGGCATCTGTCGGGCATCAGATTCTGGGGGACAGATTCTATGCAGATGAAAATGTCATAAAAAAAGCAGCAAGACTGTGTCTTCATGCCGCTTTTCTTTCTTTTACTCACCCTTTTACAGGTGAGGTTATGACTTTTACAGTGTGCCCGGATTTTCTTTATATAAATTCTCAGGATCTAAAAAAGATCTTTATTTAAAACCGCGCTCTTTTCTGATGAGGTCAAAGGCTGCCTGAATATCCTGTGCCTTCTGAGTGTAAACCTTAATCATTTCCTCTGATAAACCCTGTGATGCAAGACGATCTGGATGATACTTGAGCATCATCTTCTTGTAGGCCTTTTTAATCTCAGGAAAAGCTGCGCTCTCATCCACTCCTAAAAGAGCATATGCTGCCTTCAGTGTTGAAGTATCTGTTCTTTCATAAGAGTGAGAATTCTCATACCTGTCTTCACTGTAGCTGTTGTCAGAACGCTCCTGATAACCGCCATAAGATGAACCAGAATAATTTGAATAGCCTTTTCTGAATGCCATTTCCTGATAGCGCTTTTCAATCAGACTGTTCATTGATGCTGCTGATACACCAAGTTTTACAGCCATTGAAATTAAGGTTGTCCTTTCATTGTCAGTCAGAACGCCGTCTGATAGAGCCACCTGGATCTGTATCTCCAGAAGATAGGTTACAAGCTCAAGATTTCTGCCTACTACAGCTCTGTAGTTGGTAATGCAGTTATCAATGTCAAAAGAGGAACTCTTTCCTCTTTTGAAGGCATCTCGTGCAACCGAACGCATATGCTCGTTCAACTGCATGATGTTCATGTATTCGTTGGCAAGAGCAATATGCTCTTCATTGACGCGACCTGCTGATCTTGCAACATAGCCCATCATTTCATATGTAAATTCAATCAGAGCCTGACCATACTGAGGATCAAATCTTGCGCCTCTTGAGGCATTTTTCCTTCTGTCAAAAAGGAAATATCCAAGGACCATGCCAATAATGGCACCTGTCAAGCCCTTTAAGAAAATTAAACCTAAAATACCGCCAATAAGCCAGCCTTTCATTTATTATTTCCTATGCAAATTCGTTGTATAAATCTCTTAGATATTCAAAAGCAACCTGTACTGCCTTTGCTTTTTCCGTATACACTACAATCATATCCTCAGGCAGTCCCTGAGAGGCAAGACGGTCAGGATGATACTTCAGCATCATCTTTTTGTGGGCACGTTTTAAATCATCAAAAGTTGCCTTTGAGGTTAACCCTAAAATCTCAAGAGCTTCATTTATTCTGTTGTAATCCTCTGAGTGGGTGGTGTTATCATCAGATGATTCTTTACTGTTACTGTAAGAACTCTGCTCTTCATTTGCCCCGCTGCTGTAATTTTCATTACCGCTCTGATTTGTGTAGTCCTTTGAATTTTGATTAGTATCAGCTTGTGAATTCTTTTGACTGCTCTTTGTTTTCCTCGTACTTCTTCTCTTTGTTTTTTCATTGACTACAGGAGTTGAGCCTGAAGCTTCAGAAGTAATGTTTTCATCAAGATTGAGCATGGCCTGAGCCAGAGAGTTTTTGGAATTTTTCTTTTCCTTTTCATCAAATTCTCTGGCAAAGCGGGCTTCTGCACCGTTTGACTTGAACAGTCGTTTTAAGGCGGCATCAGATGAACCTAAGGCCTTTGCAATCTGCACCAGTCTGTCTTTGGCATCATAATGAATGACTCCATTGACAGAGGCAATCATCAGAGCATAGGTCAGAACACAGTTTATATAATCTCTGTTCTTACCAATTGTGCTCATATAGCGATAGACATAGTCTTCCACATCGTAATTCGGATCAAGGGCACTGTTAAAGGCTTCAACTGCAATATAGCGATCTTCATCCGATACCCTGAAATGTGCAATTACATCTTCGGCATTCTTAATGTACGGCTTAAGATCCTGCTGATTTGCAAGAACAATACCGGCTACTGTATAGATGTTTTTATATAGAGATGATTTATCTTCACGGTTTTTCTTCTGTTCAGCCTTTATCTGACGTTCAAGCTTTTTGGTTTCCTTGATACGCTGCTCTTCTAAAGCCTTTAATCTCTCCTCTTCCTGCTTTTTTAAAAGCATAAGATTGTATTCTTTAGAGGCCTTTTTATATTTAACTCTGTCGATTAAAAGGAAGGCGACAAGAGGTAACAGCACATAACAGACAGGGTGAAGAAAATAGCCAAGCACAAGTCCTGCCACAAGACCTGCCATGGTTGCTCTATAGGTTGGTTTTGGTACTGTAGTGCGGTTGTTTTCAGAAGTCATGATTCATTTACATATGATTTTTTGGCTATTTTACCAAATTTGCCACTCCATTTTTAAATCGAGTTTTTCAATTTGCTAGCAAGGAGGAATTTTTAAATATTAAGCTCTTTTAAAAGACTCTTACCAAGTTCTAACAGACTCTCATCAATTAAGGCAAAGATTATGTCAATCTCATAATCTTTTCTCTCATTTATAAACTATGCGCAGCTTTTAAGAGCAATTATAAAGGCTTCTCTTTTGGGATACCTGTATATTCCCGACGAAATCAGGGAAAAGGCAATTGAGCCTAATCTGTGCTCTGTGGCAAGCTCAAGAGAGCTTTTATATGCAGAGGATAAAAGCCTGGCTTCATCATGCAGTCCGTCCTGGTAAATCGGACCTACAGCATGAATAATGTATCTTGCCTTAAGATCACAGCCTGCTGTTATGACGGCACCACCGGTTGGACAAAAGCAAATGCCCTCAAGCTCCTTTTTAAGCTTTTCAACACCTGCAGCTCTGAAAATACAGCCACAGACACCCCCACCGTACATAAGTCTGTCATTGGCGGCATTTACTATTGCATCACAGTCAAGATCGGTTATTGAGGCTTTGACAAATGAGATACTGCTCATCAGATACCTTTAAGTTCATGAGTTGAAACGTAATCATTTACATCATTCAAACGCTCAATGGTGCCAACATCAAACCAGCGGCCTTCAAGCTTTGAACCTGTCATGAGGTTCTTTTCAGACCATTCAATAAACAGTGGAAGTAATGGCTTTTTCTCTACAGCCATGCCCATAAAGGCCTCTGGCCTGTAGATGGCTGCACCTGAAAAAGTATACCCCTCACCTCTGAAACAGCTGCCACTCTCGTCTAAGGAGAAATCACCTTTAAGATTGTGGGGAGGATTGTCTGTAAGATACAGGTGACAGACTTTGCCATCCTTTAAAGGTCTTAAGAGATCTTTATAATCAGCATCAACAAAGGTATCGCCATTGACTACCAGAAACTCATCTTTACCAAAAAAAGGAAGTGCGTTAATGATGCCGCCTGCAGTCTCAAGACCTGAGTCCCCTTCAACTGAATGAGTGACCTTAACACCATACAAAGAGCCATCCCCAATGTATGAGACAATCTTGTCATGAAGATAGGCTGAGTTAATTAAAATATCAGTAATTCCTGCTTTTTTAAGCTTTTTAATATGCCATTCAAGCAGTGTTATGTCGCCTACCTTAACAAGTGGCTTAGGAATGGTATCAGTAATCGGACGCAGTCTTTCTCCGCGTCCTGCTGCCAGGATCATAGCCTTCATCAGAATTTTCCTTTTACGTATTTCTCAACAACAGCCTTTAAAGGTAACATACGGCTGTCGCAGTCACACTCGTTTAATACGTAATTTATGACACGAGGCAGATCTTTTAAGTAACCATCCTTGCCATCACGGATAGACAGTCTGCAGAAGATACCCAGCACCTTGACATGACGCTGCAGTGAAGTCAGTAAAAGAGACTTTTTAAAATCTGCATAACTGCCATTTACCACGCCCCTTGAGGTGTAAAGGCAGAAGGCTTTTTCTGTCAGCTCTTCAATAAGCTCTTTATCTAGATTGATATAGCAGTCGTAGACAATTGATGCCAGATCATAGGTTACAGGACCTTTTACCATATCCTGAAAATCTATCATGCACAAAGTATCATCTGCGACCATGAGATTGCGGGAATGATAATCTCTGTGCATTGCAGTCTGACTCTGCAAAAGACAGTTTTGAGCTAAAACTTCATAACACTCATCAAGTTCTTGGCGCTCTTTTGCTGTAAGCTCTACATTCAGTGCCTTTTCAAGCATCCAGGTATCAAAAAGACTTAACTCAAACCTGATGAATTTTTCATCAAATAATGGCAGAGAAAACTCTTTTTCATCAAAGGTTACATCTGTTAACTTGACAAGCTCTTCAACAGCTTTATGGTAGAAAGCCTTCTGACTGTCTCCTGCTGAGGCCTTTGCAAAGGTTACATCACCTAAATCCTCAAGCAGCATAAAGCCCTTCTCAAGGTCAAAGGCAATGATTTTTGGAACTCTGATGGAAGCCTTTTCAAGAGCCTTGTCTATAAAGACAAATTCCCTGTTCTTCTGAGTCTCAGGAGGGGCATCTACAGCAATATATGGAAGGTTTGCCACACGGAAGTAGCGACGGAAGCTGGCGTCGCCATTTAATGACAAAAGCACTATTTCATTATCTGAAATAATGCTTTTTACATATTCAGTAAGTGCTTCTTTTCTAATATCAGTCACGTTTGAACACCAGATCCCATACACCGTGACCTAATTTCTGACCTCTTAATTCAAACTTGGTAAGCGGTCTCCAGTCTGGACGTGGGATGTAGGTGCCGTCAGCTGCGGTATTTGAAAAGCCCTGAGCTCTTGTCATTACCTCAAGCATCTGCACTGCATAGTCTTCCCAGTCGGTAGCCATTCTGAACTGACCGCCCTGCTTGAACAGAGGAGATACAAGCTTCACGAAATCGTCATTGATTAAACGGCGCTTGACGTGACGCTTCTTAGGCCATGGATCAGGGAAAAAGATCTGCAGGATATCAACGCTAGCAGGCTTAAGACATTTTCTTAAAACCTCAAAAGCGTCAAACTGAATGATTCTGACATTGGTAAGCTGATTTTCCTCGATAAGCTTTAAGCATGAGCCCACCCCAGGAGGGTGAACTTCAATACCAAGGTAATTGCCAGAAGGATCTGCCTTTGCCATCTGTACAAAGGAAACTCCCATGCCAAAACCGATTTCAACAACTAAAGGAGCCTCACGGCCAAAAGCTTTGACAGTATCAAGTTCCTCTAAGGAACTTACATCCAGCATATACTTTGGACCTAATTCCTCAATGGCATTAATCTGCCCCTGAGTCATACGGCCGGCACGCACCACGAAGGACTTGATGCGATGCTCCTTTACATCATTTTTCTCTACAGGCATTGCCTTGTCTGTATCACACATGTTTAGATTAACTCTAACTTCTGCATCTCAGACTTGATTTCATCTCTTAAAGCCTGGCTGATTGGAAGAACAGGCAGACGAGCCTCTTCAGAGCACAGACCTAATAAAGATGCTGCATATTTAGCAGGAGCTGGGCTTGGCTCCTTGAACATTAACTTATGAAGCTTCATGAGCTTTAACTGCTCATTGGCTGCCTCTTCCCACTTCTTCTCCAATGTAAGGTTCTGAACCTTTGCCACTAAAGCAGGAGCTACGTTTGCAGTAACAGAGATAACACCAACACCGCCTGCCACGTTAAAGCTTACAGCAGTTGAGTCTTCACCAGATAACCAGATGAATGGCTTGGTAATAAGATTGCGCTCAATCCATGGACGCTCAAGATTACCGGTTGCATCCTTGATTCCGATAACACGCTCAAACTGTGCAATCTTTGCTACAGTTGCTGACTCGATATTTACAACAGTACGACCTGGTACGTTGTAGATAAAGATTGGCAGATCGGTATTGTCATGAACCATCTTGAAGTGAGCATACAGACCATCCTGGTTTGGACGGTTGTAGTAGCCGGCATTGTGCAGAAGAGAATCTGCACCAACGTCCTTGGCACGGTTTGAAAGAGTAATTGCCTCTACAGGATTGTTTGAACCTGCACCAGCCATTACTAATACTCTGCCCTTAGCTGCATCAACTACAGTCTTAACAGCTAAAATGTGCTCATCCTCGGTTAAGGTTGGGCATTCGCCGGTAGTTCCGGTTACAACGATACAGGTAGTGCCGTTGGCAACATGGAATTCAACCATGCGCTCTAAAGCTTCAATATCAACCTTTCCATTTTTAAATGGGGTGATTAAAGCCACCATTGAACCCTGATATTTTTGCATTGTATTCACCTTGTTAACAAAAATACACAAATATAAAAATCTTAGTTACGTCTTAATGTTGGGAATAAGATTACGTCACGGATGGTGTGGCAGTTGGTAAACAGCATTACTGTTCTGTCAATACCGATACCCTCACCTGCGGTTGGAGCAAGACCATACTGCATGGCGTTGATGTAATCCTCATCATAATACATAGCCTCATCGTCGCCGTTCTTCTTGGCTTCAGCCTGCTGACGGAAACGCTCTGCCTGATCATCTGGATCATTCAATTCTGAGAAGCCGTTACCAATCTCTCGACCACCGATAAAGAACTCGAAACGGTCTGTAAACTCAGGATCACCATCAGTTCTTCTTGCAAGAGGTGATACTACAGCTGGATAGCTGGTAATAAAGGTTGGCTGCTGGAGGTTTGCCTCAACAAGCTCATCGAATAATGCGGTAATGTAGTGACCTAAGGTCCAGCCCTTCATAATCTCAATGTGGTGCTTCTTGCACAGCTCACGAGCCTTGTCCTCATCAGCAAGATCTTCCATGGTAATGCCCTTGCCGTACTTAACAATGGACTCTTTCATGGTCAGCTTGTCAAATGGCTTTGAGAAATCGAGATCCAGGCCTTCTTCACCTTCTTTACCATAGTGGATCTTGGTAGTGCCTAAAACCTCTAAAGACATCTGACGGTAGAGATCTTCAGTAAAGTCGATTAAATCGTGGTAATCGTGGTATGCCATATAGAATTCCATCATGGTGAACTCTGGATTATGACGAACATCGATACCTTCGTTACGGAAGTTACGGTTAATCTCATATACACGCTCAAAGCCGCCAACTACGAGACGCTTTAAGTATAACTCAGGAGCAATACGCAGATACATGTCCATATCTAAGGCATTGTGGTGAGTAATAAATGGTTTTGCGTTGGCGCCACCAGGAATTACGTGCATCATTGGAGTTTCAACTTCCATGAATAAATGCTCGTTCATGTATTTACGGATAAATGCGATAACCTTGGTGCGGATCTCGAAGGTTCTTCTGGAATCCTCGTTGGCAATAAGGTCAACATATCTCTGACGGCAGCGGGCTTCCTGATCGGTTAAGCCGTGGAATTTCTCTGGCAGAGGACGCAGAGACTTTACTAATAATCTTAATGCGCTTACGTGAAGTGAAAGCTCACCAGTCTTGGTCTTGAATGCAAAACCGGTAACACCGATGATATCGCCTAAGTCAAGCTTCTTGAAAACGTCCTGATATACGCCTTCAGGAAGATTATCTCTTGCAACATAAATCTGAATACGGCCGCCCATATCCTGAATGGTTGCAAATGCAGCCTTACCCATAATACGGCGGGTCATTACACGGCCTGCGATGGTATAGGTATTCTTCTCGCTCTCTAAGGTCTCATTGTCCTTATCGATACAGGCTTTGATAATATCAGATGAAAAGGCATCACGACGGAAATCGTTTGGATAAGCCTGTCCTTTTGAACGTAACAGCTCAAGCTTCTCACGACGATCTTTCATGACGTTGTTTAAGTTTTCTGTGCTTACAGTATTTTCTTGTGACATCTTGTTATTTCCTATTATTTAAGCCTATAGGCCTGACTTTAAACTTGCTTCAATAAACTGATCCAGATCGCCGTTCAATACCTTGTTTGTATCTCGGCATTCCACACCGGTACGCAAATCCTTGATTCGGGCATCATCAAGTACATATGATCTGATCTGACTGCCCCATCCGATATCTGACTTGCTGTCCTCAATTTCCTTCTGAGCAGACTGACGCTTTTCAAGTTCAAGGGTATATAACCTTGCACGCAGCTGCTTCATTGCCTGATCGCGGTTCTGGAACTGAGAGCGCTCGTTCTGACAGGACACAACAATACCGGTTGGCACGTGGGTAATACGCACAGCCGACTCAGTCTTGTTAACATGCTGACCACCGGCACCAGATGAACGGTACACGTCAGTCTTTAAATCAGCAGGATTGATCTCAATTTCAATATTGTCATCAATCTCAGGATATACATAGGCTGAGCAGAAAGAAGTATGACGTCTGTTGTTAGAGTCAAAAGGAGACTTTCTTACAAGACGGTGCACACCGGTTTCTGTTCTGAACCAGCCATAGGCATGTTCGCCTTCAAAACGTAAAGTTGCTGACTTGATGCCTGCCACTTCACCTTCAGATAATTCTTCAACAGTCACTGTAAAGCCGTGCTTTTCGCCGAACTTCAGGTACATGCGCATTACCATTTCGGCCCAGTCCTGAGCCTCAGTACCGCCTGAACCAGACTGAATATCCATATAACATGGATCATTGTCATTTGAGCCTGAGAACATTCTTTCAATCTCAAGGTGCTCAAGCTGCTTTTCAAGTTTTTCTGACTCTAAAACGGACTCTGCGATAAGTTCTTCGTCGTTTTCTTCACGAGCCATTTCATCAAGGGCTAAAAGATCTTCTAAGCCCTGATATAAATTCTTAAAATTTTCTACTACCGCTGTAAGGGACTGGCGTTCCTTGCCTAACTCCTGAGCCTTTTTAGGGTCATCCCAGAGTTTTGGATCTTCTAAAAGGCCATTGACCTCTTCTAGTCTCTCCTGCTTTGTCTGCAGGTCAAAGATACCCCCTTAAGGTATCAGCACGCTCAGTTAACTGAGCAACCTTTTCTTTGATGGAAATTGTTTCTAACACGGTAATATCTCTAAATACACAATATAAACTCTGATTATATCAAATAGTGAACAGATTTTTTCACCATAGAGCAATAATACTTGAGCTTTTGTTCCTCAAAATACAAAGAGCCTAAATTTTCTGCTGATTTATTCCTGATGATTATATCTATCCATCTGCTTTATATCATTTTTTAATAATCATACGATTTACCTCTTGCCCGGCTGAAAAAAAGAGTTTTCTGTGAACAAAAATGGTAAGTTAATTCTCTATGAGCACATCTGACATCTCATAAGGATTTCCTTTAAGTTGATTGAGCATTTATATGCTAAAATACAGATTATATTCTGTTAGTTTTATTTAAAAGGATTCTCTATGTTACAGGATGATATCGTAGCAACCGTGAAAATGGCTTTAGCTGAAGATTTAGGTGGCGTTCTTGATCCGGCTTTAGATGTAACTTCACAGTTAATTGATGCAGATGAGATTAACGAGGCAACAGTAATCACCCGTGAAGCAGGCGTTTTCTGCGGCAAGGAATGGGTTGAGGAAGTTTACAGACAGTTAGGCGGCAAGGTTGAAATCACCTGGTTTGTTAAGGATGGCAGCAAAATTGAGCCTGGCGAGCAGTTATTCCACTTAAAGGGTAATGCCCGTACTATGCTGACCGCTGAAAGAACCACCTTAAACTTCGTACAGACCCTCTCTGGCGTTGCAACTGAAGTTTCTAAGTATGTTAAGGCTATGGAAGGTACTACCTGCCGTCTTTTAGACACCCGTAAGACTCTTCCTTGCTTAAGAACTGCTTTAAAATATGCTGTTACCTGTGGCGGCGGCAAGAACCACCGTATCGGTTTATTTGATATGTACCTTATCAAGGAAAACCATATCATGGCTTCAGGTGGTATTGCCAAGGCCATTGAAAGAGCCAAGACCAATCATCCTGAGTTAAAGGTTGAAGTTGAAGTTGAGAATTTAGATGAACTTCAGCAGGCTTTAGACGCAAAGGCAGATATCATCATGCTCGATAACTTTGAATACGATATGATGATTCAGGCTGTTGCAATTACCGATCACAAAGCACAGCTTGAGATTTCAGGCAACGTTAACATCAACACCATCGGCAAGTTTGCAGCAACTGGCGTAGACTTCATCTCAGTAGGTGCATTAACCAAGAATGTAACTGCTTTAGATCTTTCAATGCGTTTTGTTAAGAAATAATCAAAAGTCGTTATAAATGAGCTAAAACCTTCAGAAAATACATCTGAAGGTTTATTTTTTTG
>Ga0256405_10007171_pt1 | contig 17070 bp, 16 predicted proteins | sample RumenRJG_02DNA_FD_189096 | JGI IMG/M metagenome (GOLD analysis project Ga0256405, IMG submission 189096) | Bovine rumen microbial communities from Lethbridge, Alberta, Canada - RJG_02 | ecosystem: Host-associated > Mammals > Digestive system > Stomach > Rumen | place: Canada: Alberta...
TTCCTAATAATTAGGATCATTAAGAATTTTCTGATTGGTTTCTTCTTTGATGTCATTTGGGATCTGATCCCATGCCTGTTTGATAGGAAGTATCAGATTGATAACCTCATCAATCGGAGCAACATCAAGAGATACTGAAGCCTTTGCAAGAAGTTCTTTCATATAGTCATACAAAGCGAACATTCTGTCAGCCAAAACTGGATCTTCTTTCTTATCAAGGCTTAACTGCAGACCTTCAATAATACCTGAAGCCTTTGAAATTCTGTCTGACTTGTATTCCAAGTCATTTCTTAAAATCGCACCTTTAGCCTGAGATAATCTTTCAATCAGACCTTCAAACATCATCTGAATGACTCTGTGAGGATCTGCAACAGATAACTCAGCTTCAAGGTTGGTTTTTCTGTAAGCTTTTAAATTGCGTCCGTACATATGATCTCCTGCAATCAAGTATACGAAATGTTCATTATTATAATTATATTATCGGACTAAAACCATTTTTTTTAAACAGATTTTGTCACATTAAACAATTTTGATAAAAAAAACCACTCTCGAGGAGTGGTTCAATTCTGAGTGATATATATACTGTGCGCTAAGCCTGGTCATCAAGGAGCATGCCTTTTAAGACAGTTTCCTTTTCAGTAGGGCTAACGAACTGACTCTCCTTCATCTCCTGCAGACGCTGAGAGAGCTTTAAAAATTCTTCAGAAGGGATCTGACGAACAGTCTTATCTGTATTCTGATCAATTACATTAACAATAGTTGACTCAGATCCATAAGTCTTATCCACACTAAAGGCAAGACCGATGTTCTGACGGTTCAGATCGTTTGCAATCTCAACCTGGCGTTCTAACATCATTTCCTGAACAGCAGCTGATGGTTCATGCTCCTCTTCAGCAATCTTTTCCTCAGCAGCATTCTCTTCAGAAGCTTTCTGTAAAGAAACTACCTCTTCTTCTTTTTTAGCTGAAGAAACATTATTCTTTCTGTCATCACCAGACTCAACTTTAGTTACATTAGAAACATTGGTCTTCTCTTCTTCAGACTCAAATGGCTTCATGTATGACTGCACATTAGTGAGTGGTGAGAATTGTGTAATGGTCGTATCGCTCATAATAGTCCCCCCCTCTATAGCTGAGGAGTTTAAAAACTTTTCTCTCTCCTGGGTGAATTATTACACCTCTTCGTATTTAGGTTATCGGACAATTCTTAGAGCAACTTTAGTAAAAATTAATTTTTTTTTTGCAATTTCCTTCATATTTTTTTAATTGCAATTTATCTCTTTGATTTTTAGAACCAATTTAAAGTGGTATTGTTAATCTATTTACTGATCTTTGTTAAGGAATCACTGAAATTCGTTAAATTATCGTAAAGACAATTTGCGATTCATTTTCATCAGAATCTCAGATATGCATAAGCCACAAAACCAAAGACAATACATGGCAGGAAAGTATTTATTCAGATAAGAAACAGGCTTTGCACCTGAAGTGAAAAGCCCGTAAATATGCAATAGAAACTTTTATTGGTTAGGCAAGAAGTCTTGCTGCGTCAAAGCCGTTCAGGTTGGCCTGAAAGTTACCGTTTGAACGACCAAGTAAAGCTGTAATATCAGCTACCATACTCTTGGCATTTGAAGCATCAACCTTAACTGAGCTTGTATTCTCTGACTTGTCAACATTTGACTGCAGATCTACAACTGCTGAAGCACCGGTATTAACCTGAGATTTGGCCTTAACCTCTGCTGAAGTCTCAGCTTTTACAACAGATGAAGTAGTAGTGGTTGAAGCTACTGCGGCATTGTTTAAAGATACATTGTTAATCATTTTCTCATCCCCTATATGTAATTATATATAATCAAATAAAGATTGTTTGGTCAGATTTGAATAAATCTGGCGTGATACAGTTAACTGGTTGTTAGCTACAACTAAATTGGATGCTGCTTCAAAAGCATCAATTTCAGATACGTTAGCCTTTGATTCCTTCTTGATGTTTGATAAAGCTTCGTTTGACTGAAGCACATCAGTAATAGTGTTCTGTCTTGCACCGATCTTACCGCGGTATGAATCGTAATGAGTCATTGCGATATTGACGTCTTCTTCAACTCTGGTGATAGCACCAATCTTTTCAGACTTGTTCATACCCTCGTTGCGGATAGTGCTTACAATATCGGTTAACTGGTTTAAGATGTTGTCATTGCGAGGCTTCTTAAGATCGATATTGATGGTGCCTTCATAGGTTGGAGAACCTAATTCAAACTCCATACCCTTTACATCGATGTAGCCGTTTGACTTGACTTCACCTTCATAAATCTTGGTGCCTGCTGGATCATAAAGCTCAAAGGTTGAGGTTTTTGCATCGCCAGCAGGAGCGGTAACTTCAATTCTCAGCTGGTTTGCAGCACCAGTTGCTGATGAATAATACTGTTCAAAGAGATCATTAAAATCACCATAATCTGATACACCGCCATAGGCAATATCAGGAGTTGCCATTGATGCGCCGGTTGCATCCTTATAGCTCATCTCATAGGCAAGCTTACAGTTTTCAAAGATATCAAGACCGCTGTCTGAAACCTGAACAGCAACATTAGGGGCAACCTGTACAGAACGGGTTGAACCGTCAGCCTGACAGGTATAGTGACCGTCTGAGGTTAAAGTAAAGCAAGGTCTTGAGCTGTCAGCACCTGAGAAGATGTACTCACCTTCGGTATTCTGGGTGTTGGTAAGATTGAATAAATGATCTCTCATCTGCTCAATCTCGTCAGCAATAGCATTCATACTTGACTGATCGTTTGAACCGTCAATACACTGCTGCAGACGGGTATAAATGCTTGATAAGGCTTCCCACAGAGATTGCATGGCAGTTTCTTCTTCAGATAAGGCGTTATCAGCTAAAATACCGTCAGCCTTATACTGATCGTAAGCTGCGATAGAGCCTTCATACTTAACCTTTGAAGACATGCCTGCTGGATCTTCACCTGCAGTCTGGAACTTCAAACCGGTATTGTATTTATTTGCAGCCTGATCTACAGAGGAATTTGATCTCTGAATGAAATTCAGATTCCTTGTAAACTGCATGGTTGTTGAAATTCTCATCTCTTATCTCTCCCTTACATTACAGCAATCAGCGCATTGAAGATTGTCTGTGATGCCTCAATAATCTTTGCACAGGCCTGGTATGACTGCTGGTACTGTAATAAATTTACAGCTTCCTCATCGAGGTTTACGCCAGAGTCTGACTCATATAATGCGGTGGTCTGCTCGAGCTTTGCATCAGCAGCTTCTGCATTGGCATTAGCTGATGAAACAGCTGAACCTACCTGAGCTAACAGGTTTGAATAGCTCTCAGTAATGGTTGATGTCTTTTCACCGCCTGTGGTGTGAACTAACTGAGTAGTTCTTAATTTTACTAAAGCGATACCGTTAGAGTTATCAGCCTGACCGCCTTCATTTAATTCAACAGTGAAGCTATCGTTCTCCTTGATGGTACCAATTACGTTTACATCGTAACCCTGATCAGCAATCTTGGTAGTTGATCTGGTGCCGTCAGCATTTAAGGTAACTGCATTTTCAAATACGTTTACACCGTTGCAGCTGCCAGGAGCCTGACCTAATAAAGAAGAACCGTCCTTTGCATATACGTTGTAGCAAAGCTCGCCGTCAGCATCCTTTTCAATCTTTACTAATGCTGCACCTTTGGCATTGAACTCTGGCTTGCCGGTAATCTCATTTACCTTAACACCATAGTTGTCGCCGGTATTTGAAATACGGCTTAATGAAATAGTTGCATTACCATAGTTGTCATTACCGGTTCTGGTTCTTACAGCTGAAGCAAAGGCAAAATCCTCAGGCTTTGCAATTGCAACTGAAGCGGTAGATCCGGCAAGCAGTGTTGGCTGAACAAAGAACTCTGTCTTGTTGTTAACTAAGGTATCAACAGACTTGTTAAAGTTCAGGGTAATGCCATAATCCTTTAAGTTGATGCTGGTATCAGTACCGGAAAATGTATACTTGTCAGTAATGTCAGTCTTGCGACCGAATGAATCAACGGTAAAAAGCTTCATCTCACCGCCAGCGCAGTTAACTAAAAAGTCAAAGCCCTGAACATTCTCACCTTCATTCTCATTGAAAGTACATAACATGCTGTCAGCAGGATTTGAAGATACTGCCCATACATCCTTGATGTTTAAAAGGTTCTGACCTGCAACATCATCCAAGGTAAAACCAGCCTTGTTCTGCTCGTTAAGAGCATCAGCAAGTGATACATATAATTTGCCAAGCTCACGCATTGACTGACGCAGCTCAACAGTTGAATTGATAAGACCGCCTAATTTACCGCCCATATCAGATAAGGTCATCTTAACGTTGGTCTTATCCTCATTAGCACCATCAACGCGGCACTTGAATGACATATGGATATTGGTCTTGGTTGGATCCATTGCATCAGTTGCAGCATCAAAGATTGCATAGGTGTCACCGTTGCACAGGAGCATGCCTGAGTTTAAGTAAACATCGTAGGTGCCATCCTGCTGAGTCTGAACATTGATTGAAACCTGCTCTGCTAATTTGCCAACCAGACGGTCACGCTCATCGAGCATCTGCATGTAAACTTCGTTGCGAATCTCTGTATTTGAAATTGACAGAGTTCTGATTTCATCGTTTAAATCGCAGATAGCCTTGGTATATGAATTTATGTCATCAACAGAATCATGGATCTTTGCATTTACATCACTTAAAGATGACAGTAAATTATCTGAAGTTGTTGTAAAACGGGTTACTACGTCTCTTAACTTTGCCAAAGCAGTCTCTCTACTGCCTGAAGAGGTTGGGGAATCGGTGGCAGTAGAAAGAGAATCGAAGAAATTTGAAATTGAGTTTGCAATAGACATATCAGGATCTGACAGAACATTGTCTGCTACATTCAGACCCTCTGAATATGCATGATAATAAGCGGAGTTTGCAGTATCAGTGAATAACTGACGCTGTACATACTGATCATAAATACGTCTGGTGTAAGTATCGCCCACGCCCCAGTTAACAACTGAGGTGTAAGTAATGGTATCCTTGCGGATGTAACCTTCGGTACTTACATTGTTGATATTATTGGAAGTAGAGTTCAGAAGTCTCTGTGAGTTCAGAACACCGTACTTACCAGTAACGATTAAACTTGACATAATTTATTCCCCGTTTATGGCAATTTTTTGCCTTTTTTTCCTCTTCATATATCTGTATGCTATTTGTATGCCATAAATGCAATTTTGCGTGAAATTTTTTTCAGTTTGTCTGCATAGTTTGGATCGGTTGCGTATCCAGCCTTTTGAATTTCCGAGAAATATTCATCAGGATTAAAGCTCTTGTCGACTGCATTCTGATAGCGAGGATTCTCCTTAATAAAGCTTAGGTAATCCTTCATACTCTCTAAAACGTCAGCATATTTTCTAAATGATGACACTTCTTTGACGAATTTACCGTTTTCAAATTCGTCTGAAGCAAGATCTTCTCTCTCCCCCTTCCAGGATGAATTTGCCTTGATACCGTAGTAGTTGTTACCTTTAGATACGTGTCTGCCCCATCCGGTCTCAAGAGCTGCCTGAGCAACTAATACCAGAGGATTAAAGCCCATGCCTTCAACAGCCTTAATGGCATAAGGCATCATCTTCTCAACAAAGTCCTCTTCTGAGGCAAAGTCCTTCATGGATGCAGGATCTGGAAGACCTTCGTACATCTTTCTTAAGTTTGCAATGCTGTCTTTTACATTTACTCTTTCATCAGTAAACTCACGAACTGTAGGAATTCTGGCGGCATTGACATTAGAGCCTGCGATGTATGAACCGTGAGAAGATGAAGATACAGTCATCTTGTCAAGCTCCTTCATAAGCTCCTTGCCTTCATCGCCAAGAGATTTTGCAAACTGCTTGGTGATAAGGTAGGTCATGGAGTTTTTGTTCATGCCGCTTTTGTTTACCATAGAACCGATATGCTGCTGAGTGAGCATGTCATCAAAGAAGCCTGAATACTTTGAATGAAGTGGTGAGTCAGGGTTAATGGCATCATTAGTCTGACGCATGGCATTTACCCAGTACTGATTCAAGATGGATTCAAACTGCTCTGCTGCAGCCTTTAAAGCCAAAGCCTGCTCTTTTTTGCCTCCGCGGCCTAATTGACGCAGTTTGGATAAACCACGGTGATCACCGATAAGGCCCAGATCAGGGCTCTTAAGGGAGGTATTTGCTACTAAATCATCACTCATGGCTCACCTTAAAAATGCTTTTTAAATAAACGTCAATAAATTAAGACTGAAAATTGACACAAATATGGACAGAGAGAATAAAGCAAGTTGCGTGCCAAAATATATCTATATGAAAATCATAACAATTAAAGCAAAAATGGGATTTTTTAAAGAGTGTGATATTTAAGCCACAGCACAAAACAAACTGGAGTTTTTATCATTCAAAAATTTGACTGAATTTTTTTTGTCAGATGAATTTCATTATTATAAGAATTTTGCTCATATATTTAGCAAAAGAGCTTAGACAAGCACTTTGTGATTTAAAAAGTGCTCCAAAACAATTTTACACAGATCACAAAATATAACAATAATGGTATATTTTTTACTTATTGTTACGTCAATTTTTTGTCGTATTGCACTTGTATGTAGTAAGATTAAGGTAGCTTAACAGAGTGTCAAAAAATCTACAGCAAAAAAATAAGTATAAATTTACTGGCATTTACAAAACAGGATGACACCATGAAATTCTCTGGAAATCTTTTAATTCTTGAAAAGGATGGACAGAAAAGACAGTCTCTTGAAACTATCTTTTCCTTTTTAGGTCTGTCCTGCCAAAGCGGCGAAGTTCAGGACTGCATGTCCTACTTTGATACAGAAGAGGCAGTTGTTGATTTCTGCGTTTTAGGTGACGCAGGCGACGTCTCCTTTGCAGAGCTTTTATCAGCCCACAAAGATACCGCCTTCTTGCTGTGCACTGACAATTCAGAAGATTTAACCACCTGTCCTAATCTTTTAGGCCGCATCGGTAATGATCCAAACTACGATGAAATCGTATCACTGCTTCATTACTGCCAGTCCTTCAGAACCATGAGAAAGTTCTCAAACCGTTCAGGTCAGGGTGCTGCAGCCTTAATTAAAATGCTTGTAGGTCAGGGCAAGGCCATTACCAATGTAAGACGTCTTATCGAACAGGTAGCATCAACTGACGCCAGCGTACTCATTTTAGGTGAGTCAGGAACCGGTAAGGAAGTAGTAGCAAGAGCTGTACACGAATTATCAAACCGCAAAAAGAATCCTTTTGTGCCAGTAAACTGCGGTGCGATCCCGGCAGAACTTTTAGAATCAGAACTGTTCGGTCATGAAAAAGGTGCCTTCACTGGTGCTATCAGTGCCCATGTAGGCCGTTTTGAAATGGCTGAAGGCGGTACCATTTTCTTAGACGAAATCGGTGACATGCCACTGCAGATGCAGGTAAAGCTTTTACGTGTTCTGCAGGAGCGCCAGTTTGAAAGAGTGGGCTCTAACAAGCCAATTAAGGCTAATGTAAGAGTTATTGCCGCAACTCATCAGAATTTAGAGAAGATGGTGGAAAATAAGACCTTCAGACAGGATCTTTTCTATCGTCTTAATGTTTTCCCAATTGATACTCCTCCACTGCGTGACCGTGCTGACGATATTCCTCTTTTAGTTCAGGAACTTGTAAACCGTCACTCCAAGGAGCAGAATGCTACAGTAAGATTCACCCAGAGCGCTATGCTGACCTTAATGTCAAACAAGTGGCCAGGTAACGTCAGAGAGCTTTCAAACCTTGTTGAAAGACTTTTAATTCTCCATCCAAATGAGGTGGTAGATACTCAGGATCTGCCAGTAACCTATCGTGGCGGAAAGCTTGAGGATGATCCATATGCCGAGAGAATGGCACTTTTAGATAACTTCTCAGTGCCAATGCCAGGTGACAGCGATCTTGAAGATTTCAATGTTGAAGAAGCTGACAACAAGCCAATTGAGCTTCCTCCTCTGCCGGTTATTGACGGCGAGAATGATATGGCTCAGGCCTTTATGCCAACGCTGACACCTGATGGCATCAACCTTAAGGATATGGTTTCAAATATTGAGATCAATATGATTAAGCAGGCTCTATCACAGAGTAACGGCGTGGTTGCCAAAGCCTCAGAGATCTTAGGCTTAAGAAGAACCACTCTGGTTGAAAAAATGAAAAAATACAATATTGCAGCATCAAACTAGGGAGCTTTAATGAACATCTTTGAAAACATCGCAGATTACCTCAAAGGCAAAACCATTCTGGTAACAGGTGGTACCGGCTCCTTTGGCAACAAGTTTATAAAAACTGTGCTGGATAACTATGATCCAAAGAAAGTTATTGTCTACTCACGAGATGAGTTAAAGCAGTATGAAATGCAGCAGCGTCTTAGTGCATATTCAAAGAAAATGCGCTATTTCATCGGTGATGTACGTGATCTGACAAGACTTAAGCTTGCCATGAAAGGTGTTGATATTGTAATTCACGCAGCCGCCATCAAACAGGTTCCTGCCGCTGAATACAATCCAATGGAATGCATCAAAACCAACATCAACGGTGCTGAAAACGTAATTGAAGCTGCCCTTTACAACAACATTGACAAGGTAGTAGCCTTATCAACCGACAAGGCAGCAAACCCAATCAATCTTTATGGTGCCACCAAGCTGTGCTCAGACAAACTCTTTACAGCTGCCAACAATTTAGTTGGTGAAGGCAGAACCAGATACTCTGTGGTACGCTATGGCAACGTATCAGGCTCACGTGGCAGTGTGGTTCCTTTCTTCCGTAAGCTTGTAGCTGAAAAGGCTGAATATATACCTATTACCGATATGAAGATGACCCGTTTCTGGATCAGCCTTGATGAAGGTGTGGACTTTGTATTAAAAGCTCTTGTAAGAATGCATGGCGGTGAGATATTTGTACCTAAGATCCCTTCCATCAAAATCACTGATCTTGCCACAGCCATCGCACCTGATATTCCACAAAAGGCAGTAGGCATCAGACCTGGAGAGAAGATCCATGAGCTGATGTGCCCTAAGGATGACTCAATGCATATCATTGAGTTTAACAGCTTCTATATCATCAAGCCAGCCATTACCTTCACCAGTGCAAATTCTGATGAGGCCTACAACACTACTAAAGTCGGTGAAGAAGGCCATCCTGTTGAATACGGCTTTGAGTACAACTCACTTAACAACCCTGTCTACATGAATGTAGATGAGATAAGAGCTTTTCTTGAAAAGGTGAAATAATGATCCCTTACAGCACTCAGACAATTGATAACGATGATCTGGAGGCTGTAAGAGATGTTCTTACCTCCGGTTATCTTACCTGCGGTCCTCTCATTAGAGATTTTGAAGAACAGGTTGCCGCCTACGTGGGAGCAAAATATGCTGTAGGCGTTAACTCCTGTACCTCAGCACTGCATCTTTGCATGTGCGCCATCGGCCTTAAAAAGGGTGACAGAGTCTTTGTAAGCGCCATAAGTTTCGTAGCATCAGCAAACTGCGCCCGCTACCTTGACGCTGATGTTGATTTTATTGATGTTGATAAAAACACCGGTAATCTTGACGTTGACTGTCTTGAAAATATGCTTATCGAGGCAAAAAAGCAAAACCGACTGCCAAAGGCTGTGGTGGCTGTACATATGACTGGCCGTCCGGTTGATCTTGAAAGAATAAACAGATTAAAAAACGAGTATGGCTTCTATCTGATTGAAGATGCAGCCCATGCCTTAGGTGCCATCTATAAAGGCCATAAAATTGGAGCTTGCACCTATTCTGATATCACGGTTTTAAGCTTCCATCCGGTTAAAATCATCACCACTGCAGAAGGTGGCATGTGCCTTACCAATAATGAAAAGCTTTATAACACCATGAGGGTGCTTTCAAGCCATGGTATCGAACATGACAGAGAAAAACTCTTTGATAAGAGCATGCCTAATTTCTATTATGAAATGCAGGAACTTGGCTTTAACTATCGACTCTCAGATCTGCAGGCAGCTTTAGGCATCACTCAGTTATCAAAGATTGAAGGTTTCCTGTTCAAACGCCGTGAGCTTGCCCGTGACTACCACGAGCTTCTGTCTGATGACAAGAATCTTACTCTGCCCGTACCTGACAATGATGACAATATAAGTTCATGGCATCTGTATCAGGTAGGTATTCCCTTTAACAAACGTGATTTTGTCTATAATACCTTAAGATCACGCGGTATCGGTGTGCAGATCCACTATCTGCCCATCTATCGTCACCCTTACTATCAGAGTTTAAAGAAGTATGAGCCTCTTGCAGGGGCTGAATACTTCTTTGAAAGAACTCTGTCAATTCCACTCTACCCTAAGCTTAAGAAGCTTGATATGCAGATGTGTGCTGCAACTCTGCTGGGTCTTATTGATGAGGACAGATAAATGGGATATCTTGCGGTAATTCCAGCCAGAGGCGGCTCTAAAAGAATTCCAAGAAAGAATGTTAAGGACTTTAACGGAAAGCCATTAATAAGCTATGCCATTAAAGCAGCACTTGGCTCCGGTATTTTTGACAGAGTAGTGGTATCTACTGATGATGAAGATATTGCCGCCATTGCAAAAGAATATGGAGCAGAGGTTCCTTTCTTAAGAGACAAAAAGCTTGCTGATGACTATACAGGAACCTTTGATGTGATGGCAGATGCCTATGAAAGATTAAAGGCAACAGGTCAAAAGTTTGATGGAGTCTGCTGTATTTACGCTACTGCCCCACTGCTGCTGCCAAAGCATTTAGTCATGGCTCTTGAAAAACTTAAAAGCTCTAAGGCTCAGAGCCTGACCTCAGTCTGTGAATTCTCCTTTCCAATTCAGAGAGCCTTTGTTCTGGATGAAGATGGCTTATTAAAATACCGTGAGCCAGAGTTTGCCCCCTGCCGTTCTCAGGATCTGCCAAAATGCTATCAGGACTGCGGTCTATTCTATTTTTATACCGATGATTTCATGACCGGCAAAAACAAGACCAGGGCTCTGGCATTCCCAATGCCACGACACCGAGTAATTGATATTGATACCATGGAAGACTGGGATTATGCCTGTGCCATGAGTAAAGCTGTAAGTGAGCTTAATCTTGAATAAGAAATTAGCAGTTGTACTAAAAGCTGACAAGGATATCGGCACCGGACACCTTATGAGAGTCAAATCTCTTTTAAGGCATATTGATGGTGTCGATTTTTATCTTTTTACTGACTCACTTTCAACAGAGCTTGAAGCATTCGCCACTGAATATAAAAGCATCATCAGAGGCAAGGTTTGTGAACTTGTATCAGCAATTAAAACCTTATCTCCTGATCTTATCCTCATTGATCACTACTTTTTAGATTATGACTTTGAAAAGGAGCTTTTTAAGGACTTTAAAATAGCCGTCATTGATGATCTTGAAAGAAGGCACCTGTGCCATGTGCTCTTTGATCAGGGACGAGACAAGACTGAACTAAATTATAAAGGGCTGGTTCCTGAAAATACTCTTTTGTGCGTCGGCTATCACTATAACTTTATAAAGCCAGAATTTGCAAAGATTAAAACCACCCCTTCACAGTCAGGAAAATTAAGAGTGCTGGTAAACTTTGGAGGATCAGATCCTGCCCATGCCTGTTTATACACGGTAGAAAGCATTTTAAAGGCACAGCTCTACAAAGAATATGAAATTACAGTCTATTCAGGCATCTCAAATCCTGATCATGACAAAATTACTGAGCTTTTAAAGGATATCAGAGAAATAAAACATTTCAGGCACTGCAACGACATCTTAAAGGAATTTGAAAAGACTGATATTGCTGTAGGCGCCTGCGGAGGGATGTTCGTAGAAAGAATTCTGGCAAGGCTGCCGGCCATCAATGTTGAGATTGCAGATAACCAGAAAGGATGTGGCAATTTTGTAAAAAATTTTAATCTCGGTGTTGTAATGAGCGTTGATGAACTTAAAGATGAGCAAATATTATCCAAGAGTTTAGAAAACGTAAATCGCAATAGATCAATTTATGCACACAATTGCGCTAATGTTTACGACAGTTGCGGTTTGCTTAATGTCGCAGAGGTATTAAAGAAATTCTTAGACACAAAAGGCAGTGACAGTATATTTTAATATACTGTTTTATATAATTATTTTTAATAATTTAAAGAAAAAAAAGGATGACTGAAAAATTCTGGATATTAATCCAGCCAGTCATCCATCAATTCACCTTTATGAAAGCTATCATCCTGATGATTCATTAAAGCATGAATCATCTAAACTACATAGCATAGCTATGATATCAAAATGATATCCATTTCGTGTGTGATTTAACTCACATTTAATTAAATGAATGGACTTAATAAGAAATTGTTATTTAAAATTTTCGCTTAACAAAAATAATTACTATATTTCAGTCATTTAATTTCATAAAAAAATAAATCAACTCATAAAGAGTTGAATTTTTATCAAATTTGTTAAGTTGACCCAAAAAAATGTCATTATCTATCTGAAATGTCAGTTTCTAATAACAATTTGTTATAATTATATTTTTATTTTATTTTCAGAGAGTTAGAGCTGTGTCTTTTTTGCAAATTAGCACAAATTTTTCAAAAAGTGCACCTTTTTGATATTAGAGAATTTAATACAAGTAAATTATTTGCATTTCCGAAAATGTCAGCTACGTATGTTTTATTATTCAGCTAAAGCTCTTCACTGCCGCAGAGGTATTCTGGCAGCTGCCAGTCAACAGTCTTTTTACCTTTACCTTCAAGATACTCATTGGCCTTTACAAAATGACCGCAGCCAAAGAAGCCGCGATGAGCAGACAGCGGGCTTGGATGTACAGAAGTTAAAACAAGGTGACGGCTGCTGTCTATGACCTTTCCCTTTTTAATGGCTGAAGCTCCCCACAGCATGAATACCAGGCCGTCAAGTTTTTCACTTAGCTCTTTAATCACATCGTCAGTAAACTCTTCCCATCCCCTGCCGGCATGGGAGTTGGCATTCTGAGCTGTCACTGATAAAACTGAGTTTAACAGGAGCACGCCCTGTCTTGCCCAGGCAATCAGATTACCGTGATTTGGCACCACATAGGATGGATACTCAAGAGTCAGCTCTTTATAGATGTTTCTTAATGATGGCGGGATCTTTATCCCTACAGGTACAGAAAAGCTAAGGCCCATGGCCTCCCCTTCCTCATGATACGGATCCTGACCTATGATAACCACTTTAAGGTTATCCGGATTTGTATACACAAAAGCATTAAACATATCTTTTTCAGGAGGGTAAACAGTCACCCCCTGAGATCTTAAGGATTTCTGATAGGCAAAGGCATTTTTAAAATGATCTTTCTGTTTTAAGGTGCCGATAATATCTTTCCAGTCGCTCATAATTCACTCTTTAATATTTTTCTAAATAACTGCATCAGGATTTTTCGCATTAAAGGTCAAAACCTTGAGATCTACAGTAAAAAATAAAAAATTTTTTCAACTTTTTAGCTAAGTTTTTTATAACATTTTTAAGTTATAAGTATAATAGGAAACAGGTATTTATGTAACTGTTCGCTTTTGCGATCTTAATAAGGAGACAATATGCAGTCATCAAATCCAGCCTTATCTGCAATGAAAAATGCAGCTGGCGTTAACTTTGGTGGACTTGAAGCTGGCGCTACCATATCAGGTACCACCACCAAGTCTATTCTTTTAGTTGCTCTTACCCTCCTAGTAGGCGTATGGAGCATGAACTACTCTATTTCACAGATGGTAAACTACGGTACCATGCCTACCGGCCTTGTAACCATCTCATGTATCTTAGGTTTCATTGTGTGCCTGGTTACCTGCTTCAAGCCTAACTTTGCACCGGTAACCGCACCAGTTTACGCTGTATTAGAAGGTGGTGCCTTAGGTTCAATTTCAGCAATCTTTGAGCTTCAGTTCCCTGGCATCGTATCAACTGCTGTAATGGCTACCTTTACTGTAGTTTTAACCATGCTTGCCTTATGGAAGTACAAGGTTATCGTACCAACACAGAAGTTCAAGGCTGTAATCACCAGTGCCATCATGGGTATCTGTGTGTTATACCTGTTAAACTTCATCTTAGGTTTATTCAGCATTCACCTTATCCCAACATCAGGTCCTTTATCAATCCTGATTTCTGTTGTGATCTGTGCTGTTGCCGCATTAAGCCTCATTCTCGATTTTGAGCAGATCCAGGAGAGCGTAGATCAGGGTCTTCCAAAGCACTTTGAGTTCTACAATGCTTTCTGCCTGTTAGTAACCATCTGCTGGTTATACATCGAAATCTTAAAGCTTTTAGCAAAGCTCCGTGAAGAATAGTTAAAAGCTGTAACCTCCATTTTACTGATGCCTGCTTTTGCAGGCATCTTTGTTTTAAGTGCCAAAGATTTCTCCATCCCAAAAAGAATTTAACTTAATCTTTGTGATCTTGTAAAACTTCATAATTCTTTTTGCGTGCAAAATTTTGTAAAATACATATAAATGTTTGAACATCAGATTGTATACAGTCAGGATCATTTATGAGAGATTTACTTCAGTGCAGAGACGATATCGACAGAATTGATACTCAGGTTTTAGAACTTCTCAGGGAAAGAATGGAAGTTGCAAACGATATTGCCGAATACAAGCTTGTACACAATCAGAGCATCACTGACTCCAAAAGAGAGCTTTTAAAGCTTAAGACCTTAAGACAGAAGGCTGAAGATTTAGGTCTGCCACCTTCATATATCTCAGATGTCTATAAACTCATCATGAGCAACACCTGTGCCATCGAACGCCACTACATTGTAGCTAAAGCCAACAATCAGGGCATCGTGCGCGACACATCCGTGTCCTACCTTGGCAATACCGGAAGCTACTCTCATGTTGCTGCAAGAAAGTATCTTGAAGGTTTTAAAGGCAAGGTTGAGGCAACCGGATGCCCAGGCTTTAGTGAAATCGTATCCATGGTTGAAACCGGTAAGACAGAATATGGTGTACTGCCAATTGAAAACTCAAGTTCTGGTTCAATCAATGATGTTCTGGATGTGATTCAGGACACCAAAGCCTCAATCGTAGGTGAGCTTTTAGTACCTATCGATCATGCTGTTTTAGGAGTGGATGGCTGCTCACTTGATAAGATCACAGATATCTACTCACACCCTCAGCCAGTAGCTCAGTGTTCAGCCTTCATCAAGAACATGCTGCCAAATGCTACAGTTCATTACACCAAGGCAACATCTGAGGCCATGACTTTAGTTAAAGAGAAAAATGATCCGGCCCACGTGGCAATCGGTTCACATATGGCAGCAGATTTATATGATCTTATGGCTGTATCTGACGGCATTTCAAATAATCCCAACAACTACACAAGATTCATTGTAATTGCACTAAATCCTATTACAGTACCAGATAACATTGAAGCTAAGACTTCATTAACCTTCAGCGTTAAGAAGTATCAGCCAGGTTCTTTAATCAAGGTCCTGTCATTATTCTCAGAACACAACATCAATATGACCAAGCTCATTTCAAGACCAAAGATCAATGCTCAGTCTGACACCTGGGAGGAGATCTTCTTTACTGATTTGGAAGTTAATGCAAGCAGCTCTGTAATGCAGGATATTTTAGAGCAGATGAAAGAATACACCAATTCTTTAAAGGTATTAGGCTGCTATCCTAATCCTGAAAAGAAGTAGTTTATCTTAATCATATAAAACCGGTCTCTGACCGGTTTTTCTTTACTTAACAGGCATATTTTATCATCATGAATTACCGCAATAACCTTACAACGCTTTGCTACCTTGAACAGAATGACTGCTATCTGATGCTTCACCGCACCAAAAAAGTAAATGATATCAATGAGGATAAGTGGATTGGAATTGGAGGACACCTTGAGGATGGAGAATCTCCTGATGAATGTATTGAACGAGAGATGGCAGAAGAGTGCGGAATAAAACCGCTTAATAAAAAACTTCGCGGAGTCATCACCTTTGTATCAGACAAATTTGGTTCAGAATATATTTTTCTTTATTCTGCTGATAATTATGAAGGTTCACTTACCAAAGACTGTCCTGAAGGTGATCTTGAGTGGGTGGCTAAATCAAAGGTCATGAACCTGCCAATCTGGGAAGGAGACAAGATCTTTTTACAACTGCTCTTAGAAAACCATCCATTCTTTTCATTAAAACTCTGCTATGAAGGAGAAAAGCTCACATATGCTGCTTTAGATGGTGAAAGACTCAAGATTTAACTATCTGTTTACTATTGTTCTGATAGTTAAAATAAAAGATTAATCTCTGATAAGGGGATTTTAAAAATGTAAAGGGGGTTGCCAATGCACCCCCTTTTCAATAGATACAAGTCTATTTGCCGATATGAAGTTTAGAACAAAATACGTATCAATCCCTTAAAAAATAACCTTTTGTATATTCCTTCAGAGCAGCGTAATAAACAACTCAGCAACCACTTAACTAAATAGCATCCTTCTGCCAGAGACCATGAAGGTTGCAGTAGGCATAAACCCTTACAAGTTTTTCGTCTGTACTTAAAGCAAACTCAGAGTCAGGAGTATCCTCATCAGTAAGATGTTTTAAGGCACAGCCCTGATTGGTTTCAATGGCAATCCATTCAATCAGATGAGCTGCGGTCATTGGGTGATTTACTTCACCTACATTTACCTTAACTTTACATCCATCTATAGTAAAAACAGGAACATGTTTTTCAAAAGCACCGTCAGATACACCAGCCTTAAGTTCCATCATCTGGTCGCCACAGCATACTGGAACAACTGAAGAATCCTTGATCATTGCAATTAAGTTGCCGCAATGAGGGCATTTGTAGAATTTAAGCATAATTTTTTTCTCCTATAAATGCTGCTCTTATTTCTATTGTAGATCTAATTCTGTTAAATTCATTATACGTATGTATTATTTAATTACGACAACCAAATGATACCGATCGCCATCACAAAAAAATGGCGATCAAAAATAATCATCAGCTAGCCTGATAGAGTGCTCTTTTACAACCAGTTTTATTTCAAAGTTGCGATTCAAGGATC
>Ga0256405_10007172_pt1 | contig 17069 bp, 23 predicted proteins | sample RumenRJG_02DNA_FD_189096 | JGI IMG/M metagenome (GOLD analysis project Ga0256405, IMG submission 189096) | Bovine rumen microbial communities from Lethbridge, Alberta, Canada - RJG_02 | ecosystem: Host-associated > Mammals > Digestive system > Stomach > Rumen | place: Canada: Alberta...
TCTGTGTGAAATACCCTTCGGTAGCAATTCCAGAGACGAAAAATACATTCTCATCCCCATCCTCGCCAACAAGGACGTCATATACTGTCTCCCGCTTTCCTGTATATCTGACATCTGTTACAGTGACTGTTCTGCCATCCCGGAGAAGTGCCTTCTTTCCTTTCGCAAACTTTACCATGCAATGCTGATTATGAGCCAGATACAGTGTCTGGCTTTCGGTGGTGTGCCACAGAGTTCCGTCTGAGAAAGCTACCTCAACAATTTCCTCTTCTGCAGGTTGCATCACTTCTGTCACCACGCCGATGATTTCCTTTCCTGATGCATCCAGGGTAATAACTTTGTCGCCAAGCTTCAAATCCTTAATGCACTTTATTCCACCTGGTACAGCAACCTGGGAATCGCCGGCAAAGCACAAATGTTCATTTTTATCACAACCATCTGTACCCCAGATGGTCACCTTGTTACAACTACCCCCTGCCACTTTCTCCAAAGCAGCACTGTCCAGTTCCATGTCCTCGAACTCGGCCAAGTAAGCCTCTGCCTCTTCCTTTGTCAGAGTGAAACCATAGGTCTTGGCCAGGGCAATCAGTTCGTCGGCTGTCTTGCACTCCAATGCTTTAGCAACCATTTCCTTTGTAATTTTTGTCATGTCAATCGGCATGTTTTCCCCCATATCCTTTAAGTATATTATCGCATATTATATTTGTCAAAATAATAAAATCAGAGGCCTTTTCCTGGCAAAGCTCAGCAACTTTGGCCTCAACTATGTCTAGTGCCCTGTCTACAGCCTGGTATACTTCTGTCCTTTCCCAGGGCAGCACTTTCCGGCAGTAAAAGGTCAGGCGGCCGGTACAGCTTTTTCCTTCATTCTCCAGCCCGAAAAAGAGCCGCTGCCGCTGTGCAGAAAAGCTGCCGAATGCCGCAAGCTGTCCCATGACATCAGCTGCAATCTCATCCAGGGCATGGTTCTGCATACTTCCCCAAAGGCGCAATGTCTCGTAGTGGGTGCATTCGTGTGCCAGTCGCAGGGCAGTGGAGCGGCAGAGCCAGTCAGCCTCATCAAGCCCTAATGCCGAACCTGGAACATTGCTGTAGGGAGCATTCCCCAGCAGTATCAATCTGGAATTATGCAGCTGGGGTGCCTTTGCCTCCATGGTAAAAGCATTGATGGTAAGCGGCAGTTCCCTGCTTTCAGAACGGCCATCCAACAGTGCCTCCATAAAGCAGAAATCATCATGGCAGCCAGTGGAGATAACTGGAATCCTGCCCCCAGAAGTAGATGCAAAATAGATTTTAATGGCATCTGGCTGCAACAGCGGAAACCGGTCTACAGGGAGCTTGAATGTGTCTGAAAGAAACTGCAGGGCATCTTCCCCGGCCGCCTCTTTCCACAAAGCGGTAAAAGGTTCATCTGGCAGGGGAAGAAGGGCCGGTTCATTCAGAACATCATATCGGTAAGATAGGTACTCTTGGGCAGAAATAAATGGCATATATTAATCAGATCAGATTCTTAGGACAGTATTTAACCATATAGCATCCACCACCGGCGATTTTATCCAGCTCGGTCGTATCCAGCTCCACATTTTCAAGCTCAGCCAGGTAAGCCTCTGCCTCAGCCTTGGTAATTTCAAATCCTTCAGTTTTGGCCAGAGTTATAAGCTCATCAGCAGTTTTGCAGTGTGATGCTTTCTCAAGCATCTCTTTGGTGATTTTTGTCTTGTCAATCGGCATTTTATTTCTCCTTTTTAAATGTAAATCCTGTCTTTTCCAGAATATTCATCATCTCTTTCTGTCTCCGGGTCTCCATTATAATCTTCCGGTCTGCTTCTGAAATCCTGGAGACAGGTCCTGCCAGAGACAAAGTAAGCTCTTCCTGATGGTTTTTCTCCCAGTCGGCACCACATACCCTGGAGATTACAAAATCTGATATTTCTTTGAATTCGCCGCAGCATTCCCTGAAGAAACTGCCATGTGTATACTTGGCTCTTGATCCGCAGCCACCACGGCAGGTAAATATATACGGACATTTCTGGCAGGCTTCCATAAGGTCTGTTGTACGGGTCTTCCATTTAGCCCTCTCAAAGTTCCAGACTGCCTGGCCTGTCTCCTGGTTGATATATCCTGCAACAGCATCTTCCTTGGCCACCACGTCCCAGCACTGGTACACTTTTCCAGCTGGATCAATGACCATCATTCCAGATTCGGAACCACAATAGCATGGATTGAAGTCCGGGTAGTTCTCTTTCTTAATCAGCTTCATCAGCGCATCTGCAGGGACACTGTACTGGCTCTGATGCTCTATAGCATCCCGCATTGTGAATCCTATGCTCAGAAGCTCATCTATGATCTCATGCTCCATCACATTGTTCTCGGAATGAGCATCATCATTTATGGCTTTGAAATAGTATCTGTAATTCTTATATTCCAGGAATCCATGGGCTTTGATATCGTCAACCAGCTCTTTAATGCCATGTAGGTTCCCACGGTTTATGTTGACACGCATACTTATCTCTATATCATTCTTAAGTGCCAGCTCAATATTCTTAAGGATTTTATCATATGTGCCGCAGCCGCTCTTGTGAAGCCTCATCCTGTCGTTCACATCTTTCACGCCGTCCACGGTAATCTGCAGGTTTACGAATTTGAATTCCTTGATCAGGTCTATGTAAGATTCAAGCTCATACCCGTTGGTGATGGCATTTATCTCCAGATCCATCTCTTTGCAGTGCTGGCAGATTGAGCGTATAGTCTCCATGTTCTTGGCCAGGAGTGGCTCTCCGCCATACAGGGTGCATCCGGTGACTTTGTAACCTCTGTTCTTATAATCTTTAAGAGTCTGGAATACAGATTCAATCATTTCCGGGCTCATGTTCAGGTTCAGCCATTCCTGGCCTTTGCACAGCCGGTGCTGCTCAAAGCAGTAGGGGCAGCGGAAATTGCAGTCATAAGTAGGCAAGATTACTGGTCCTATACTGCTTCTGGCAATGATAGTCCTGTATATGCGGCCCATCAGCTTAAGATCGGCAACCTCATCTTCCTCGGCCTTGCAGGTGATATGTCCCCGCAGAAGAAGCTTTTCCCGCAGGGCCAGGGGAAGTTTATCAAAATCCCCGGATTTTACCTTGTCGGCATCTTCTTTCTTCAGGATATCCAATGCACCATAAAGGCCATTGAACAGAATAGTCCTATCTTTTATCTCTTCTTCTTTCTCATTGATAAGAGGAAGAAAAAGCTCGTATGTGCTTACTCTCAATTTTTACCAGTCTCCCCGTATTGTACCGTCATCTTATTCATGTTTTGTTTGTGCAAGGAGAATATCTAGATTTATCGCAGCCACCGCCGGCAACTTTATCAGCCATACAACTTTGCATTTATGGTCCTAGTTGTTCCATCACCACCGGCGACTTTATCCAAAGTCTCTTTGTCCAGCTCCATATTCTCAAGCTCATCCAGGTAGGCCTGTGCCTCTTCTTTAGTCAGCTCAATGCCGGCTTCCTTTGCAAGCTTAATGAGTTCCTCAGGTGTCTGGCACTTGGAAGCCAGTGCAATCTGCTCTTTTGTCAAGGAATTAAGGTTTAGTTTTTCCATTTGTTGTCTCCTTTGATTTAGTATTAATTAGACCAACTCTTATTCTGGGATTTTTTGACCTGGCAGGCACCGGGGTTATGGCCTCCGCCGGCAACTTTATCCAATGTCTCTTTGTCCAGTTCCACATCCTCAAGCTCATCAAGATAGGCCTCAGCTTCTTCCTTTGTCAGTGTGATACCGTTGGCCTTTGCAAGCGCAACCAGTTCATCGGCTGTCTTGCACTGTTCTGCTTTCTCCAGCATCTCTCTTGTGATTTTTGTCTTGTCAATAGGCATATTTTCCTCCTTGTCGCCAACCTTAAGATCTTTAATGTACTTTACACCGCTCGGCACAGCAACCTGGGAATCGCCTGCAAAACACTTTGAGCACTCCATTAGTAAGCTGTATAACAGGTTCCTCCTCCTGCCACTTTATCAAGAGCTTTCTCGTCAAGTTCACAGTCATCCAACTCGGCCAGGTAAGCCTCAGCTTCTGCTTTTGTGATTTCAAAGCCTTCAGACTTTGCCAGTGCCATCAGCTCGTCGACAGTCTCGCACTCCAATGCTTTAGCAACCATTTCCTTTGTGATTTTTGATTTGTCAATCGGCATATTTTTCCCCTTATTTTTTAATTATATTTCAGAACATCATATCGGTAAGATAGGTACTCTTGGGCAGAAATAAATGGCATATATTAATCAGATCAGATTCTGAGGACAGTGTTTAACCATATAGCATCCACCACCGGCGATTTTATCCAGCTCGGTCGTATCCATCTCCACATTTTCAAGCTCAGCCAGGTAAGCCTCTGCCTCAGCCTTGGTAATTTCAAATCCTTCAGTTTTGGCCAGAGTTATAAGCTCTTCAGCAGTCTCGCACTGAGATGCTTTCTCAAGCATCTCTTTGGTGATTTTTGTCTTGTCAATCGGCATTTTATTTCTCCTTTTTAAATGTAAATCCTGTCTTTTCCAGAATATTCATCATCTCCTTCTGGCTCCGGGTCTCCATAATAGTTTTCCGATCCTTCTCTGTCAAACGTGACACAGGCCCAGCCAAGGATAATGTCAGATCCTGGGTATGGTTTTTCTTCTCACCTACCAGAGGAAGAAAGAGCTCGTATGTGCTTACACGCAATTATGCACCTGTTATGCCACCGCCTCTATTGCAGCGTTCATTTGCTCCTAATCCTGCACTGTAGCACATACCGCCAGCCACATTATCCAGTGCATCCTCGTCCAGTTCCATGTTGTCCATCTCGGACAAGTAGGCCTCGGCCTCTTCCTTTGTCAGCGTGAAACCTTCGGCCTTTGCAAGGGCAACCAGTTCATCGGCTGTCTCGCACTCCATTGCTTTCTCAATCATCTCTTTTGTTAACTTTGATTTGTCAATCGGCATATTTGCCTCCTTGAAATTTGTAATACGGTTCCATATCCTCGTCTCAAGCCCGATGCTTTCTGACGAGAAATCCGATTGTTGGAAAAGTTTTTCTATTTCGTCCATCACATTTATATATACGAATTAAATCTGTCAAAATTGACAGATTTTAAGAAATTTTTTTATTTTTATCCACATTCCTGCATTTTTCCAGCAACCGATGATAGCGCTGACTGACAGCCACTGGAGTCAATCCTATAAGTTCTCCGATTTCGGAATTTGACATTTTCATCTCATATCTCAGGGCCAGAAAAGAACGTTCCTCTTCGGACAGTTGCCGCAATATTTCATAGACTCTGAGGTTCACCTCATTCTCAGGCTCCCATGGGCTTCTTTCGTCTTCAATATCAGCAGGGGAGGAAACCTCTCTATGCCGATAGGCCTTGCGGCAGTAATCTTCCAACGCATTATGGGCAATTCTGTTGACCCAAGTGGCAACGCTTCCTTTCTGTGGATCATAAGACTGTAAATTTTTCAGCAGCACAATAAACACTTCTGCCGTAGCATCTTCCGAGTCCTCTCTGTTCAAAAGCCGGCTGAATGCATAGTTGTAAATGCGGCGGTAATATTCCTGATATATTCTGGTAAACAGAAGGTTATTTTCCGGCTTCATTATAAATAGCTTATATATACATATATATTTTTGTCAATTAATAAGTGTCAAAAATTCTGATAAGCTCTTTGGTGTCACGGGTTCTGGTGAGGGCCAGACGCAGGAGCACCGCTGCCTTGGCTGGCTGCAGTGTGCCGGCCGCCACTGCGTTGGGGCATACCATGGTCTCCTGCAGCACGGGGCCGCACCCGGTGCGTGAGCTTACCACCACCGGCACCTTGCACCGCTCAAGGGCAGAACGCCAGGCCTGGCTGAACTCCCCTGCCCCCGCCCCGGCTATAACAAGACCATCTGAGTGGGCAGCTGCATATTTGACTAAAGCCGGGTCGGCATCTACGGCAAAGTACAGCACAGGTACTTTTGGCAATGCCTTAAGGCCAGAGACATCGAACTCGGTGCTGGTGGTGTGCTTTCTTGAGCCGCAGCCAGCCTCGCCGCCAGCGCAGGATGCCACAGCATCCAGGGCAGCGGTGTGACGTTTTACTGCCTCCCGGGCCGGGAAGAGCCGGCCAGCAAAAGCAACCAGCACCCCTTTACCGCGGTTTGCATCAGAGGCTGCCGCCTCCACTGCCTGGTACAGATTCCGGGGTCCGTCGGGTGCATTGGATGTGGCCGGGCGCATGGCACCGGTGACAACCACTGGCTTCTCCGTCTTAACAGTCAGGTTCAGGAAGTATGCAGTCTCCTCCAAGGTGTCGGTGCCATGGGTCACTACAAAGCCGTCTGTGTCCGGCTCCCGGGAGAGGTCATTGATCCTCCGGGCCAGGTCTATCCAGATGGAGTCTGTCATGTCGTCTGAGTTAAGGTTGCACACCTGGATTGTCCTTATCTCTGCAATATCGGAGAGACCTGGCACAGCGCCGGCAATTTTTTCTGCCGGCAGGGAGCCGGACTGGTAGCCGATATCCTTTCCAGGCTCACCTGTTCCGGCAATGGTGCCGCCGGTGGCAAGGAGGACAATCCTGGGTCTCACTTAAGTCCCCGTCTCTTCACCTCGGCCACTATCAGATCCACAATCTGGTCCGGGTCATAAAGAGCTGTGTCGATTATAAGATCAGCAAAGTCATGCTGATTGTTGTCTATTCCATAAAGAGCCTTGTAACGGCCTGTGTCGCTCTCATCCCGGGCAGCAGTCTCGTCGTAGCGCTGCTGGAAGGTGCCACCCTCCCGCAGGACAATACGTTTGGCCCTGGTCTCTATGGAGGCCTCCAGGAACACCTTGAGGTCTGCGAAATCCACCATCCAGATGGCAAGGCGTGAGCCCAGGACACAGTTTCCTTTCCGGGCCAGCTCCACCTGATGGCTGTCTATTATCTTGTCGTAGGAGAAATCTGTCTTTGCAGCCTGGCATATCTCCTTGAACTCCCGGCCTGTGTCGGCTGCCAAGTTGCGGAATGTATAGTTCACAAGTGTAAGTCCAAGCCTCTCGGCCAGCTTTGTGCTCACTGTGGTGTTGCCACAGCCGCTTTTTCCAGAAATTGCTATTATCATCAGACTACGTTCCTCACCTGTTCTCTAATGTTCTCAAGGGCATCCTTCAGTGTCACCACAGACCTGTCCACCTCAACCATCATGCTCTTTGAGCCGATAGTGTTTATCTCCCGGTTCAGCTCCTGGCAGATGAAGTCAAGCTTCTTGCCCACAGGCTCATCAGAATCGAGGGCAGCATGGAAAGCCTCCAGGTGGGACTTGAGCCGCACCAGCTCCTCATTTATAGTGTACTTGACCAGGAGCACCGCAGTCTCGGCATAGACCCGGCTCTCATCCACAGCATCGCCTAAAAGCTGCTGGAAACGGTCGTAGACATTCTTCCTCAGAAGCTCCTCGAAACGGCCGGCCTGGGCCTCCACTGCCTTCACATTCTCCTCTATGATCGAAAGATGGCGGAGGATATCAGCCTTGGTGTTCTCTCCTTCCCGGAGGCAGGTGGAATCATACTCCTCGTAGACCTTCTCCAAAAGCGGGAAAACATACTTGTCAAAGAGGGCAGGATCAAGCTCACTGTCCCTGTTGAGCACGCCCTCGGCCCTCAGCAGCTGTGAAAGGGAGATCTCATCCTTAACCCCGGAAAGCTCCTTAACCCTGTTGAAAGCATCCATGTATGCAAATACAGCACCCTCATCAACCTCCACCTTCAGCTGGCTTGAGAGGCTCTTTATCTTGAGATAGAACTCAACCTTGCCCCTGGCGATACGGTCTCCCAGGTACTTGCGGATAGCGTTCTCAGCCCCCTGGAGTGCAGGTGGAGCACTTACAGAGATGTCCAGGAACCTGTTGTTGTATGATTTGAGCTCTGCCGCCAGCTTGATGTTCTCGTCCTGGTATTCGGCATAGCTGTAGCCTGTCATGCTTCTCATTTCTTTGCCTCGAAATATTCAAACAGTTTTTTGCCAAGAGTCCAGTTGTCCCCGGCCCCCATGGTCACAAACACATCCCCCTCCTTAAGGTGGGATGCAAGATAGTCAAAGCCATCAAGCGGCTTCCTGAAATACTTTACATTCGGATGATGGGAGCAGACTGCCTTATAGAGCCTCTGGTCCAGGTCACCTCCGTTATTCTTCTCCCGTGCTGATGCGTAGATATCGTTCAGGATGACCTCGTCGGCAGCACCCAGGCAGGAGGCAAACTCCTCCAGAAGCCCCTCGGTGCGGGAATAGGTGTGGGACATGAAGTCCACAATAAGGCGCCGTCCCGGATAGAAGTTCCTGATTCCCTCAAGGGTCAGCTTTATTGCTGTAGGATGGTGGCCGTAGTCGTCCATGAAGAGGATTCCCTTTGCCTTTCCCACAATCTCGCTACGTCTCTTGCTCCCGCAGAATGACTCGAAGCCTGAGGCGATTTTCCCGATATCATCTGATGAGACACCACCCTTCCAGCTTTTAAGGATGCATACTGTCATGGCCAATGCAGCAGCCGCATCCAAAGCTATATGCCTTCCGGGGATATGAAGCACAAAGGTCTTGTCAAAGCCGGCGACAGTAAAGGCGTTGGAGCCGTCAGTCACTGTGTTTGATGTGATCCTGAAGTCGCCTGCAGCATTCTTGCCATATGGGATAAGGACAATATCGGGCCGCTTCTTGCAGATCACATCACGGAGCTCACAGCAGCCAGGGTCGTCAGCACAGTAGATAAGCTCTCCCCCATTGGGCAGGAGATCGGCATAATCAACAAAGGCGCTGAAGATATCTTTATAGGTGGGATAGAAGTCCAGATGGTCCGGCTCAATGCTTGTAATTATCATCCGGCGTGGGCAGAAGGACATGAAGTGGCGCTTGTACTCGCAGGTCTCGGCCACAAAGTAGCGTCCTCCGTTCACCAGGGTGGAATGGCCGCCGAAGTTGGATACGGCCGAGCCTGCCAGTACCGATGCCGGGGCATCCAGAGCCTTAAGCAGTGTACCAGTCATGGCTGTAGTTGTAGTCTTGCCATGGACCCCTGCTATGCCCCCGGCATCGTAGGCGCATGAGAATGCGCCCAGCGCCGCGGTGTACTCCAGCATAGGAAGCCCACGCCGCCTGGCCTCGGCCAGGTCCGGGTTTGTCTCCGGATTGTAGGCTGATGAGTAGATCACGCAGTCTGTATCTGCCGGAACATTGTCTGATGAGAAGCCCTCTTTATAAGGAATTCCCAGGGAGGAAAGCACCTGGTCCGTGTAGAATTTCTCTGCTGTGTCACTTCCTGACACACCTGCCCCTGCACTTAAAAGGAGCTCGGCAAAAGCAGAGAGTCCTGTCCCCTTTATCCCCACAAGGAAGAACTTCTTCCCTTTTATCTCTTTGAATAATTCTTTTATATCTGCCATTTTATCAGAAGAAGCTTCCGCCCCTCACCTTGTCCACAGCTTCCTGTCCAATGAGCTCCTTGATGATCGCAAAGGCAAAGGCTGATGCAGCGCCAGGCCCCTTGGCAGTAATCAGGTTGCCGTCAGTCACAACCATCTCGTCCACATATTTCACATCAGACTTGAAGTTGTCCTGGCATCCAGGATAACAAGTTGCCTTATGGCCGGAAAGGATATCGGTGCTGCCAAGTGTCACACCTGGAGCGGCACAGATGGCGCATATCAGCTTGCCTGCATCAGCATGGGCCTGGATAAGCTCCATAGCCATGTCATTGTCAGCGATGTTCTTTGCCCCAGGCATACCTCCGGGAATCACCACAGCATCAAACTCATCATCTATATCCACCAGCTCGCAGTCGGCAATAAGGGAAAGGCCGTGGGAACCGGTCACATCAATGCCGTCAATGCCGGCGGTGCACACATCAAGACCAGCACGGATACAGAGGTCAGAGGTGATTATAGCCTCCATCTCCTCAAAGCCTTCAGCCAGAAGCACAAGCACTTTCTTTTCCATATTCACTCCTCTCCCATCACCGGGATTCCTCGTTTACATATTATATATTTTATATTCTTTAATGGGGCGCTGTCAAAGACTTCCTGCACCTTTTCCGGTGTATTGTTCTTGTCCGAGATATGGCACAGATAAACCTTGCGGCACTTCTCACATCCCAGGCTCTTCACAAATTCCAATGCGTCAAAGTTGGAAAGATGGCCGTATTCCGAGAGAATCCTCTTCTGGAGCCAGACAGGATAGGGCCCATGCTTAAGCATATCGGGGCAGTAGTTGGACTCGAGGAAAAGGACATCAGACTTTTCTGCCAGAGCCTTCATCTGGTCCGATGTCTTGCCTGTGTCGGTGATTATGGTGAACCTGCTGCCGTCGTGACAGAAGCTGTAGCCCACTGAATCGGGAGCATCGTGGAATGTAGGGAACACAGTGAAGGAGAAATCATCCAGGCTGTAGTCCTGCCCCGGGATTATCCCAATCTGCTTAAAGAAGCCTTTGGTGACCCACTGGGAGACATCCAGGTTCTCGGCAGTGAAAACCGGTATCTCAAGCTTGTTGGAAAGAGTCTCCACACCAGCCAGATGATCTCTGTGCGAATGGGTAAGGAAGATGAATTTTATATCTTTGATGTCAAAGCCGAAAGCCTCTGCCCGGCGGCGGAATTCAGAGAAGGTATAGCCATTGTCCACCACGAAGCATGAGCGTGCTGTCTTGAATATGTAGGAATTACCGCAGGAGCCGCTGCCGATCACCGCATACCGCATATCAGAAGATTACCACACCGCCCGCTGTTTTTCAATCAACAAGCATCTGTTTGATGATATCTTTCACAGATGCAATCTCTCTGCTTGAAATCCTGCCAAGCCGCCTTATAAGCCTGGCCTTATCCACAGTACGTATCTGGTCCAGAACAATCCAGCCAGACTTCTTGCCAAATCGGACTGGAATTCTTGTAGGATAAACATGGGACTTTGTCGTCATAGGTGCAATGATCACTGTGCGGATATTGTCGTTCATCTCATCAGGAGAAAGAACAAGGCATGGTCGTGTCTTCTGAATCTCATGTCCAATAGTCGGATCAAGGTTTATAAGGTAAACCTCATACTGCTTAATCACCATTCCCATTCAAAATCCTCCGCATTCGGAACATCCTCAAGAATGTCCTCTTTGTTCTCATGCATAGAGCAGAAAGCCTCTGCCCAGCCTTTACGGGGGATATCTTCCACAGGAGAGATCATGATGCCCTTGTCTGTGACCTCCATATCAACCTTGTCCTTAATTCCTAAACGGTCCAGGACAACTTTCGGGAAGCGGATTCCCCTTGAATTTCCAATACGAATGACAGATACAAGCATCTTTCCTCCAGTAATTACATTGTAATTATAATTAAAATCAGGAAAGAACGCAAGTCTTTTAACTTTTTTTGTAATTGATACATCCATTTTTACCTCCTGCATTTTCTTACACAGGAAAACTTCATTCTGCTTCAATTTTTGAAAAAAATTTTTAAAAATATTTCACAAAAAATTTGTGGGTTGCCGGCTGATAATCTGCCTGTTAAATTTTAGTTATGAACAAGGTAGTAATCATCTTCATCATTGCAGCAGCCCTGGTGCTGGTCATAACCAGCGGGAAGCTGATGGCTCAGAAGCAGGGCTATAAACAGATCTCCCAGGCACAGGCCAAGGAAATCATGGATACCCGAAGCGACTATATTCTTCTGGATGTCCGCACCGAAAAGGAGTTTGCGGCAGGTCATATAAAAGGGGCTATCCTGATTCCCGACTATGAGATCAGGCTGAGGGCCGAGAAAGAGCTGCCCGATAAAGCTAAGACTATTCTAGTGTACTGCAGGAGCGGCCGGAGGAGCAAGCTGGCAGCCCGTGACCTGGCTGAATTAGGCTACAGCGATGTGCTTGAGTTCGGTGGCATCATCGACTGGAAATACGGGATAGAAAAGTAAGCAGCCCCCGGCATCCTTCCACAATGTCCTCATAAGCGGTGTCGAAATCGCCTGAATACCAGGGATCTGATATGTCCCTGGGATTGCCGGTATAGTCCAAAAGAAGATGTATTTTATGCTCAGGATCATCCGGGATAATCCGTTTCAGATTCCTTATGTTGTATTGTTCCATACATAGCAGAAGGTCGTATCTGTCATAATCGGCCTTTGTCACCTGCCTTGCCTGCCTTCGGGTGTACGGGATGTGCTCCTTGTCCAGCTTGCGCTTTGCAGGAGGATACATATCGTTGCCTATCTCCTCCCGGGATGTGGCGGCAGAGGCCACCTCTATCCTGTCAGAAAGACCGCGTTTCTCAACCATATCCCGCATGATGAACTCGCTCATTGCAGAACGGCAAATGTTTCCGTGACAGATGAAAAGGATTTTAGTCATCGGAGCTCTCCTGATTTATAATTCTAAGACTATCCGGCTCCACATGGCACTGGAAAAAACACACATCCACACCGGCTTTCTCAGCCTCTTCCATTGCATCACCGAACTCCGGGTGAGTCTCCACATTGGCCCTCACTTCTTTGATGCCATCCATCTGGATTACAAAGGCAAGTATTGCATGGTAGCCTTCTTTTTTAGCCTTTATAAGCTCATGTATATGCTTTACTCCACGTTCAGTGGGAGCATCAGGGAAATAGCCGATGCCAGAGCGTTCCAGTGTGCAACCCTTCACCTCCATCAGATATTTCTCAACTTTGCCGCGTGAATGATTCTTCTCCATATAGAAGTCGATGCGGGATTCGCCGTAGGTGTATTCCGGGATAATGACATCATAGCTCTGCTTCTGCAGATACTCTGCCACCACCTTGTTGGGAGCCTGGCTGTCGATGTTGATGAGAAGACCGTTGTCCTTTATCACTGCCACAAGATCATACCTGGTCTTGCGCGATGGATTTTCTGATGCAGTCAGATATACTGTGCAGCCTGGAATAAGAAGCTCTTTGCACCGGCCTGTATTCTTCACATGGACTGTCTCATCATGTCCGTCCACAGTTACATGGGCAATAAAACGGTTTGGCCTGTCGATAAATTTTGCCTTGGTGATGTTCGGGTACCGCATTGCCTGCTTCTCTCAGCCTATAACAAATCCTGCAACCAGGTAGCAGACTGCACAGATGACAGCCACTGCTGTGGCATAAGGAAGCTGGGTCTCCACATGGTTTATATGAGGACAGTCGGCGCCGGTGGAAGAGAGAATAGTGGTGTCTGACATCGGGGAGCAGTGGTCGCCGTACACAGAGCCGGCCAGTGTGGCACCCAGGGTGGGAATAAGGTATGCACCTGCCCCCTCAGCACTGCAGATCATAGTCACTATAGGAATAAGCATACCGAAGGTGCCCCAGGAGGTGCCCATGGAGAAGCTCATGAGGGCTGCGATGACAAAGATAATGAACGGCAGGAGAGCCAGGGGCAGGCTTGAGCTGCTGACAAAGCCTGATATAAAGTAGCCGGTGCCGATGAGCTGCCGGCACACGCCGCCTAAGCTCCAAGAAAGTATAAGGATAAGCATAGGAGGCACTATGGATCCGATGCCGCTTACTATGCACTCCATGAACTGCCGCGGTGTCATAAGGCGGCGTGGCAGGTAGAGCAGCATTGCGGTTATAAAGCCGGCAAATGCACCCAGGGTAAGGCCGGCAGCCGGGTTGTAACCGATAGCTTCGGAGAAGCTGGTGCCGCTGAAGAAGCCCCCCACATAGGCCATCCCAAGAATCGCACAGATTATGAGTACAACTATAGGGAGCACCAGGTCTATCACCCGTCCCTTCCCTTCCAGGTCAGTCTGACCAGATTCAGAATATGCGGTATTCTCACCTCTGATTGCCCTTTCCTCTGCTTTCTTCATAGGACCGAAATCATGTCCTGTGATGCAAAGGTAAAAGACCATGGCTATTGTAAGGATAGCGTAGAAGTTATATGGAATTGTGGAAAGGAACACATGGAAGCCGTTCTTCTCGCTTACCTCGCTGGCAACTGCAACAGCCCAGCTGGAGAGGGGTGCGATGATGCACACCGGTGCGGCAGTGGCATCGATGATATAGGCCAGTTTCTCCCTTGATATCTTGAGCCGGTCTGTTATAGGCCTCATCACAGTACCTACAGTAAGGCAGTTGAAACCGTCATCTATAAACACAAGCATTCCTAAGAATGCAGTGGCAAGGGAGGCAGATCTCCTGCTTTTAAGCTTCTTTCCAGCCCATCTTCCGTAGGCCTGGCTGCCTCCTGACCTGGAGACCAGGGTCACCACCGCCCAAAGCATTCCCAGGAACATGATGATATATGCGTTGTCTGCAATCTTGGAGCACATCATATCGAATGTCATGGCGACAGCAGAGAACAGAGTCCCGCCGCTGGCAAAGGCATAGATCAGCATACCCGAGAACAGCCCCAGGAACAGGGATGAATAGACTTCTCTGGTGATAAGGGCCAAAGTGATGGCCATAAGTGGAGGGAGTATCGATATCCAACCAGTCTCAATCAGTGTAAATTCCATAGTATTATCCTCGGTTTATCCGTTTATTGCCTGGGGATATTGCCTTCTCTGGACAGACAAGGATGCACAGCGGAGCATATCGGACCTGAATATTTTTTTATCAAACATCTTTAATATTTTAGCATATCTGTTAAAATATTTCTATGGCAAAGAATTATGAGATAGATATGTGCCATGGTCCTCTTCTTAAGAAGATATGCCTGTTTGCCATACCCCTCATATGCTCCACCACCCTGCAGCTCCTGTTCAACACAGCTGATATCATAGTAGTCGGCCGGTTCGCAGGCGACAACTCACTGGCCGCCGTAGGCTCCAATGGAGCCATCATCAAGCTGATGCTCAACCTTTTCCTGGGGCTTTCCATAGGGGCAAATATACTGGTGGCCAGGTACTACGGCGCCCAGAACAAGGAGGATCTGTCCAAGACAGTCCATACCACCATGCTCCTCTCCCTGTACGGCGGCCTGGCAATAACTGTGGTGGGGGTCCTGGGAGCCCGGCAGATCCTGCTCTGGATGCAGACACCGCCCCAGGTTCTGGACTTGGCCACAAAGTACCTGCAGATATACTTTCTTGGAATTATATTCACTCTGATCTACAACTTCGGCAGTGCCATACTCCGGGCGGTGGGAGATACCCGGCGGCCACTCTACTACCTCACTGTAGCAGGGGTAATAAATGTCATCCTGAACCTTATATTTGTAATCAAGTTCCAATGGGATGTGGCTGGAGTGGCCGCCGCCACAGTCATCTCCCAGGCGGTTGCCAGCGCCCTTATCGTAGTCTGCATGATGAGGGATAAAGGGGCTGTCCACATGGAAATATCAAGACTCAAGATCCACCCCATACAGATGGCTCTGATATTCCGCCTGGGAGTTCCTGCCGGGCTCCATGGGATGCTCTTCTCCATATCCAATGTGGTGATCCAGTCTTCGGTGAACTCCTTCGGCAATGTGATCATGGCTGGAAATGCAGCAGCCATCAATATAGAAGGCTATGTATATTTTGCCATGTACGCCTTCTCCCAGACTGCCATCTCCTTCACATCCCAGAATCTGGGAGCAGGAAACTTCAAGCGTATACTCCGGGTTCTTTTCCTTACCCAGTGCTGTGTCATTGTCACCGGGCTTGTGCTTGGTGTATCGGCCTGGCTTTTCGCCTCACCTCTCCTGGGCATCTACTCTACGAACCAAGATGTGATTGCAGCCGGTGCCCTGCGGATGGGCTATGTCTCCATGCCATATCTTCTGTGCGGCATTATGGATGTGCTTACAGGTTCCCTCAGAGGCCTTGGATATGTGGTCACGCCTATGATTGTATCCCTGGGTGGTGCCTGCATATTCAGGCTGGTATGGATAGCCACCCTGTTCCAGATACCCAAATACCACATTGTGCAGACAATATATATTTCCTACCCTATATCCTGGGTTTTGACCTTTGTGGTTTTAGGAATCTGTTTTGTCTGGGCTTTCAGGAGGACCGTACTCCACCGGAACAATCAGCGCTTGAGCACCGAGAAGACTTTCCGGAGCTCCGGATCCTCGCTGTAATAGTACTGCTCAAGCTCCTCATCTGTAAGACCTACAAGCTCATGGCTTAAGTAGTGGATCCATATCTCGTCACACTGGTTCTTGATGACATGCTTGCGGCACCAGTAGTCAGGAATTATATTCAGATCCTTGTCCACATATTCCTGCACCTTGTAGTCGTGAACAGCAACTTTGATATCTTCCCTTTTCAGCCCTTTGGAAATTATGTAATTGACCAGGAAGTTTATGGTATATCCGGAATCGTAGATATCGTCCACAAACAGAACCTTGTCTCCTGGCCGGAGATTCTCGGGAGAATAGGTCCAGCCGTCCACCGCCACATTGCCACGGCTCTTCACATCGGTATAGGAGCGGGCAACCACTGCAGCATAGAACACAGGCTTGTGGTTGGTTCCCTTAAGGACCATCTTGTAGAATTCGCTTATTACGTTGCCCATGTAGGCTCCGCCCCGGAGAGGAACGTAGATCACATCTGGAACAAACCCATCTTCCTTGTACATCTTATATGCCAGCTTAAGGGCATTGTTTCTTACAACATCGTAGGGTAAAAATTCCTTCATGTGATTCTCCTTCTTCAATCGGGAAGCTTGGTAAGTATCTCGGCATATCCGTCATGGACAGCCACTGTATGCTCAAAATGGCAGGCAAGGGAATTATCGGCTGTCACAACAGTCCAGTCATCATCCAGTACTTCAATCTCCTCGCTGCCGATCATTATCATAGGCTCAATGGCAATAACCATCCCTTCTCTCAACCGGGGGCTGATTCCACGGGTTATAAAGTTAGGAACAGACGGCTCCTCATGCATGCTGAAACCTACGCCGTGACCGCAGTATTCCCGGACCACACCGTAGTTATATTTCTTGGCATGTACGAAAACTGCACGGGATATATCCATGACTCTGTTTCCGGCTACAGCCTTATCTATTCCCTTGTACAGGCACTCCTCGGTAACCTTCATGAGCTGCTGCGCCTCGGGGGAAACCTTGCCTACAGCAACTGTGGTGGTGCTGTCAGAGATGTAGCCCTTCAGGTCCACGCAGAAATC
>Ga0256405_10007173_pt1 | contig 17068 bp, 11 predicted proteins | sample RumenRJG_02DNA_FD_189096 | JGI IMG/M metagenome (GOLD analysis project Ga0256405, IMG submission 189096) | Bovine rumen microbial communities from Lethbridge, Alberta, Canada - RJG_02 | ecosystem: Host-associated > Mammals > Digestive system > Stomach > Rumen | place: Canada: Alberta...
ACTCAACACTTGACAGTGCTAACAAATGAGAGTATCTTATGTTTCGAGATAAGTAATGACAATATTCTTACGATGTGAGGTTGTTGAAATAAAAACTGGCATCGTGAACAAGGTTTACATTTAAGGTTGAATGACCCGCCAAAAATGGTGCATCGTTCAACAAGAACCATATATATACATGAAAAAAATAACTGGTATAATTTTATTCGAAAAAAATGAATATGCACCGTTTCACGATTTTTGCTTTTCGTATAAGAAATTTGCCCAATGGAGGTTAGAGATGGACTTCACAGTAAGAAATGTAACGTTGAAAGATTATAATGCAGTTGTAGAAATCATGAATCAGGTACAACAGATGCATGTTGAATGGAGACCTGATATTTATAAGCCAAATGATCATTTGATTCCACCGGATGTCTTTGAAAAATTAGTGGAAGGTGAGAACTTCTTTGTTGCCGAAACGGCGGGAACAGTTGTAGGTATTTTGGAAATTGTGTTTCGCCATATTGAGAATCCGTCGCATGTAACAAGAGATGTAATTTTTATTGACTCCATGGCAGTGGATGAAAAGTATCGGGGAATGGGAGTTGGTCATTTGTTCCTTGAAAAAGTAAAGGAAATAAAAGAGCAAAAAAAATTTGATGGAATTGAGTTGCAGGTGAATGCAAAGAACAGAGCTGCTTATGAAATGTATTCAAAATATGGTTTTACGGAAAAATCAATCAATATGGAATTGAATTAAAACCCGGTAAAAAATCGAGTGCATATTGGTTGAATGACCCGCCAAAAATGGTGCATCGTTCAACAGACTTCGCCAGTGGCGGCATGACAAGGTACAACCGTACAAAAGCGGGCCTGCCAAAGGACCATCAGTATGACGCTTATTGCGCGGGACACGATTTTGTACCTGGCAAAGACCTTACCCACGGATACTTTCTCGAAGCGGGAGCCACTGGACGCGGTACCCACTTCAGAGGCAAGATCAACGCATGTGGTGTAATCACAAAGAAGTTAGGTCCGCGTCAGAAACGCGTGTTCGGTTTTATGAACGGCGATATCGTAAAGGCTGTTGTGCCGCATAAAACGACACGACCATATAAGTACGAAGGTGTTTTCATCGGGCGCGTGATGACAAGGGCTTCAGGAAACTTTGATATCCGCACAGCGAACGGGCTGGCCATGGCCAACCATAAGTATTGTACGATACTCCAACACGCTAATGGATATCAGTACAGGCAGGACAGGACAAAACGTATTCCTCTCGGCAGTTGAACAACCGAGGATCCTGCGCTGTTCCTCCTGAACCCCACGGCAAGCCCCGGGGTTTCCCGCCTTAAGTTGAATGACCCGCCAAAAATGGTGCATCGTTCAACTCAGTCGTAAAACCCATATAAGAGTCAAGAGGAACAGCGTTCGTCATGGAATACTCAGCAAACATATTTAAAGCTGAATGTGTCCCATATTTTTTGATAGGCAATATTCCGGTCATATAAGCAAGGCCTATATAGGCCTTATCCTTCATCCAATCGCGGAGGAAGTCGAGGTATTTCTTCTGGGCATCATAGTCAGTCTTATACTCGCGGAAAATACAATCCCACTCATCGATAATTATGACAAATTTGCGTTTTCTCTCTTTATAGATATCTCCCATTAATTGCGCCGCATATTCTGGATTCGCTTCGCTCATCATGATATTCTGTATGGGCATGCAAGCATGCCCATACTTGGCAAGCACGACGTAAAACGTCGTGCTTACAATTCGCAGGTACCAACTGTTCTCGGGAATGGGATGACGTCTCTGATGTTGCCGATTCCGGTGAGGTACATGACACAGCGCTCAAAGCCGAGTCCGAAGCCTGAGTGGCGGACAGTACCGTATTTTCTTAAATCGAGATAGAAATCGTACTCATCCATAGTCATGCCAAGCTCTTCCATACGGCTCTTAAGCTTGTCGTAATCCTCTTCACGCTGGCTGCCGCCGATAATCTCTCCGATTCCCGGTACCAGGCAGTCTGCTGCCGCTACGGTCTTTCCGTCCGGATTTAACTTCATATAGAAAGCCTTGATTTCCTTAGGATAATCAGTAACAAATACAGGCTTCTTAAATATCTTCTCAGTCAGATATCTCTCATGCTCGGTCTGGAGGTCGCAGCCCCAGTAAACCTTGTATGAGAACTCATCGTTGTGCTCAGAAAGCATCTTAACGGCATCAGTATAGGTTACCCTGCCAAAATCAGATGTCGCTACATGGTTTAATCTCTCAAGAAGGCCGGTATCTACGAACTTGTTGAAGAATTCAAGCTCCGGCTTTGCGTTCTCAAGAACATAATTAATTACATACTTAAGCATAGCCTCGGCGAGGTCGCAATCATCAGACAGATCGGCGAATGCCATCTCAGGCTCTATCATCCAGAACTCAGCCGCATGGCGGGTTGTATTTGAATTCTCCGCGCGGAAGGTAGGTCCGAAGGTATATACATTTCTGAATGCGGTCGCAAATGTCTCTGCGTTCAACTGACCGCTTACGGTAAGGTTAGTAGCCTTGCCAAAGAAATCCTTTGTGTTGTCAACCTTTCCGTCAGGAGTGAGCGGAAGATTGTCCATATCAAGAGTCGTCACGCGGAACATTTCACCTGCGCCTTCAGCGTCGCTTCCGGTAATGAGAGGAGTGTGAACATAGACAAAATCTCTCTCCTGGAAAAATTTGTGTATAGCGTAAGCCGCGAGGCTTCTTACCCTGAAGACCGCCTGGAAGGTATTGGTTCTTGGCCTTAAGTGTGAAATGGTCCTCAGATACTCCATCGTATGGCGCTTCTTCTGAAGAGGATAGTCAGGAGTCGACTCGCCCTCGATAGCGATATCCGTCGCCTGAATCTCGAATGGCTGCTTCGCGTCAGGTGTAAGAATAAGCTTACCTGTTACAATGATGCATGCGCTGATGTTAAGCTTCTCAATTTTCTCGAAATTAGGAAGCTCGCTGTGGTATACAACCTGAATTGGCTCAAAATAAGTTCCGTCTGAGAGCACGATAAAGCCGAAATCCTTGGAATCTCTGATGCTCTTTACCCAGCCGCCCACCTTTACTTCCTTGTCGGCGAAGCTCTCCTTGTCCTTAAATATCCCTCTTACTGTCGTTAATTTTTCCATGATATAAAATCTCCCTTATTTATGAAAATTGCAGCAATGCTGCATGACATCTCACTTTCTGTGCTTCCTATGCCTTGTTGGAATGAAGCTGTCAAATATCATAACATCAAAGTCCTTCAAGGCCCGCTTCCTGTCCTTTTCACTCTTCACAGTCCAAGCGAAGGCCGGGATATGGAAGAGCTTCCTGTTAATCTGAAAGGCAAGCGTATCAGCGTATTTATGGTTAAATGCTATGAAATCAGGCTTTGTAGCGAAATTGCCGGTTAAGTTCTGAAGAAGCCATAGAAGCCCTTTATTTCCCTTGGTGCCATCTTTTATGAAATTGTCAGCCAATTGCCCCCTTATAACATCAGGGTGCTTCATCCTGAACCAGAGAAGGCAGAGCGGGTTAAATGACTCCATGCACCATTCGCCGTCGTATTCACGTAAAAGCTCCCAGGCCTTACGGCAGACGGTCATATCGGTGTCAACGCTCTTTATTTCAACCAAAATCGGCACCTTACCATCTATTAATTCAAGTACCTCCGCAAATGACGGGACCTTCTCGCGGCTTCCGAAAAGTCTGTAATTTGTCCGAAGCTCATCAAATGTAAGCGATTTCACCTTTACGTCAGCGCCACAGGCGCGATTTAAATCAAAATCGTGAATGACGACAGGAACATTGTCACGGGTCAGCTGAACATCAAGCTCTATTGCGAAGCCCGCCTCTATGGCCTTTCTAAAGGCCGGAATAGAATTCTCGGGGGCTTCGGTTCCATTTTTAAACAGTCCCCTATGCGCAAAATCCCATTCTGAAAAGAACTCCATGTCCTTCCGCTTCTTTATTCTCGGCATGGACATAAAGAGGTAGAGGGCCACGGCTCCGGAAATCCCCGCAGCCGTCATAATCACAGCATCATCTTTTTCCATCTTGCTAATCCTTTTTTGTTCACCGCCCACTCGTTCGAGATGCTTCGCATCTCTCATGAAGTGGGCTCAAGGGGCTAACGCCCCTCACAACCCAACAACCATTTAGCAATTACAGCAAGCTGTATTGCTAAATGATTTGTTGGGTCTGAACAGTATCAAACTGCCTACTAAAAAGCTCATAGTAATAGCCCTTCTCGGCCATCAGCTCCTTATGGGTTCCGCGTTCGATAATCTTTCCATCCTTAACTACAAGTATAACATCAGCGTCAACTACGGTAGAAAGTCTATGGGCGATCATAAATGATGTACGCCCCTTTATAACCTTCCCTATAGCTGATTGTATACGTTTTTCGGTCACTGTGTCAATAGAGGATGTCGCTTCATCAAGTACAAGTATTCTCGGATCGGCAAGAATCGCCCTCGCGAATGACAGAAGCTGCTTCTCGCCCGTAGAAAGCAGGTCGCCTCCCTCGCCGACCTCAGAATCAAGACCATTGCCCATTTTCTCAATGACTGATTCAGCATCGACTGTCCTTACCGCTTCCATTATCTCTTCGTCTGTCGCGTCAGGCTTGCCATAGCGGAGATTCTCACGAACCGTGCCTGAGAAAAGGTGAGGTGTCTGAAGTACGTAGCCTAAGTTTCCGTGAAGCCACCCCTGGCTCCTCTCCCTGGCGTCACGGCCGTCTATAAGTACCTGACCGCTTGTAGGCTCGAAGAAACGGCAGACAAGATTTACAAGGGTTGACTTCCCGGCGCCGGTCTCACCGACTATCGCGACGTTCGTTCCCTGCGGAACCTTAAGGTTAAAATGCTCAAGGACCATTTCATCCCCGTCGGGATATTTAAATGAAACGTCCTTAAACTCTATATCACCGATAAGCGGCTCCCAGTTCTCCTTCTTAGGATGGAACATATCGCCGTATTTCTCAATTACCTCAGGCGAATCTGCGACGTCAGACTCGGTATTTATAAGGTTAGTGAGACGCTCAATATTTACCTCTGCCTGGATAAGATTGGAAATGGTGTTCACTATGGTCTGCACCGGGTCCAGAATACCCGAAGCGTAGCTCATGAATACAGAAAGCGTACCTATCATCATGAAGTTGTCGCGGGTGAGAATACCGCCCTGCCAAAGAACGAGAGCCAAGGTGAGTGAAGACACGAAGCCCATAAATGACCAGAAGAAGGCGGAATATTTCGTGGTTCTTACGCTCAGACGACGCATTTTCTCGGTATCGCCCTTAAACTCATCATAGAGCTTATCTTCAACGACGAGAGTTTTAAGCGCCCTTGCGCCCGTAATTCCCTCATTGTAATCGCCTGTTATCTGCGAATTCTTCTCACGGACCTTCCTGTTAAGAAATGTGAGTTTTTTCTCAAAGAAAATGGTCACGAGAACGCCAATCGGGATTAGAATCAGTATCATGGCGGCAAGCTTCGCGTTTATCGAAAACATTACCGCAAAGACGCCTATCATATAGGTTCCGTTCCATACTAGCTGCATGGCGCCATCGAAGACTATATCTCCGATTCTCGCCGTATCGCTCGTGACACGGGCCTGGATATAGCCTACATTATTCTGGTTAAAGTATGAAAATGACAGGGTCTGTAAATGGTTAAAGCTCGCGCGTCTAAGGTCAGTGCTCACATTTATGTTGCTCGCGATTTCTTTTGTAATGGCGAAGTAATCAGTGATAAGCTGAATAACCATTACTAGGAGGTAGAGTATTATAAATGCAGGAAGTCCGGTCAGGTCGCCCCTTCCTATAAAATTATCAATGGCGTACCTGTTAAAAAGCGGGTATATAACATCAATTGCACTTCCGATTATACCGCATATAACGCACAGGATAAACGGCTTCACATAAGGCTTAAGAAAGGGCATGAGCTTCGGAATTCCAAAGAATGGAAGTGAAACTTTTTTTCCTTCGTCTTTTAATTCCTCATCTAATTCTTCATCCATCAGTCTTCCCTCCCCTCTGTCTGAATGTCAAATATCTTCTTATAAATGCCTCCCTTATCGAGAAGTTCCCTGTGGGTACCCTCTTCACAGACTTTGCCGTTTTCAAAGACGATAATATTATCGGCGCTCATAAGTGTGGTAAGTCTGTGCGCAATAATGAGTCTTGTCGTATCCGCGGATTCCTTACTCAGAGCATCACGAATCTTCGCGTCAGTCTCGGTATCGACAGCCGAAAGAGAATCATCAAAAATCTGAACCGGAGTATTACGGATTACTATCTGCGCAATCGCTGTTCTCTGCTTCTGGCCGCCTGAAAGCGTAACGCCTCGCTCACCGACAGCGGTATTGAAGCCCTTCTTGAATTCCTTTATGGTGTCAAGGAGGCTCGATGTCTCAGCCGCCTTACGAATCCTGTCGTCTGTCGCGTTTTCTACACCGATTCCGATATTTTCCCCTATAGTCTTAGAGAACAGATATGGCTCCTGAAGGACAAGGCCGACATTTTCACGGAGGTAAAATCTGTCAATATCCCTGATATCGACACCGCCTATCGTTATCGATCCATTTCCGTCCGGGAGCTCATAGAGCCTTAAAAGGAGGAACATAAGGGTACTCTTGCCTGAGCCGGTAGAACCTAAGATTCCGACCGTACTGCCCGCCTTTATTGTAAACGATACATCATCGAGTACCTTCTCGCTGCTGCCCGGATATGAAAATGTTACGTGGTCAAAGACTATATCCTTGTTCATGTCCGGTTTCGCCGCATTTTCAATATCCTTCTCCGGCTCAGCGCTCATGATATAGTTAATTCTGTCAAGCGCAATATTTGCGCGACTCAACTGGCTTATAACACGGCCGAGCTGTCTGACAGGCCAGATTATCATGTTATTATAGGTATTAAAGGCGATGAATTCGCCGGCTGTGAGCTCACCCTTTACCCCTAAATATGAACCAATCGCTACAACCGTGAGGCCCTGAAGGATAGCGAGCAGATCGCCTACGGTCCAGAAGGAAGCCATAAGAACGTTCAGGTTATCCCAGCAGCTCTTAAACTTCATGTTCTGCTTCTCGAAGCGATCCCTCTCATACTCCTCACGACCAAAGGCCCTTACTACACGGACTCCGGTGAGGTTTTCCTGGGTAATCGCTTGAAGTAAGCCTTCCTCCTCGTCCACCTCCTTGAACATCACGTCAAACTTCTTCCTGAAGAGGAGCGATATTAAAATCAGAACCGGGAAGAAGAGTGACGCAAAAACCGTCAGCATGGGATTTATATTCGCCATGAAGGTGATGGAGAGCACGATTAATAGGATAATCTTAAAGAGGCTTGTAAGCTGCTCCGCCACAAACTGCTTGACTGTCTCTACGTCAGAGGTGCAACGCTGGATTATGTCTCCGGTCTTATTTTCGGTATGCCAGGAGAGAGGCAGCATCTCTATGTGCCTGTAGAGGCTGTCACGGATAGTCTTCACAAGCTTCTCCGCTCCCTTAGAGTTAAATACGTTAAATAAATATCTGAACGTAACGGAGAAGAGTGCAATGATAATCACAAGCAGCGCGACAAGGCGCAAATCAGCCCTCATTACCTGTGGAACATTGGAAGCCTCTGTCCCCAAAAAGGGGGCAAGAAACCTCGTAACGCTTCGTGAAATATCCGTAACCTTATCCCCGATTACGGAATCGACTGTGAAGCTTATAACCCTTGGAGTAACCAAGTCTAAAAGTGTAACAAGAATTATGCAGATAACGCTTATTACAAAATAATGCAGGCTGCCCTTTAGAAACGATATGAGCAGCCTGTTTCTGTCCTTCGTTTCGTATTTCTTTTCTTCCATTTTACCTTATATTATCTTTTCAATTGAAATGTCTCTCTCCTCGTAGAGGTCGACATAGCCTTCGGACGTCTTAACGAGTGGCCTCGCGAGGTCAAGCTTATTTATCATGACAATTTTCCCCACCTTGCCGTTTGAAAGCTCGACACTGTTATTCATGTAAGTATCGGTTATATAGTGTAAGAAGGTCAAAATATACTTAGGGTCATACTTAGAGAGGCCTTCCTCTTCAAATATCTCTATAACCTTAAACGGGCATATCGGTCCCCTGTAAACCCTGGCGCTTGTCATAGCGTCGTATACATCCGCTATAGCCACTATCCTCGCAAATGGGTCAATCTGCTCGGTCGTAAGCCTAGACGGATATCCCGTCCCATCGCACCTCTCATGGTGCATAAGGGCAGTCATCTTAATATGGTTATCGATATCCATGTCCTTTAGCATATAGTAGCCCTCGAGGGCATGGCGCTTGATAATGGCAAACTCCTCTTCCGTAAGTCTTGCCGGCTTACCGATAATCTGGTCAGGCACCTTCATCTTGCCCACGTCATGCATGAGTCCACACAATGTAAGCGTTTTCACATCCTGGTAGGGGAGACCGAGCCACCTGCCGAAAACGTTACAGATAAGGGATACATTCAAGCTGTGGACATAAGTCGGGTCATCGAAAAGGCGCATATTGTGGAGCATATCAAACATATGAATACCGGATGGATTGCTCGCGACAAGCCTAGCCGGCTCTACATAAAGACTGTTGATATTCACCGCTCTCTTAGCGACAAGGTCAGAGAGAGATTTGCGCAGACTTCCAATCGACTGCTCAAACTTCTTCTCAAATACCTTGAACTCTACGCTGTTACGAATACGCTCGGAATAGGTGTCCTCTATCTCCTCCTGTGAAGGCGGTTTAATCTCGGAGGTTTCCTCCGTAACCTTAACCGACTGGACAGTATAAAATGAAAGGGCTGTGATCTGCTTATCCGTAAGCTTAGTGCCCTTAGGCAGAATCAGAGTATCATCAGCGCTGTAAACATCCTCCTGCAGTACCATATCAGGTACAAGGTCTCTTACAAGAATTCTAGGCATACATTTACCCATCCTTATATGTTAACTAGTTACGATCATTCACGTTACCAAGGCACACGAATAAAAAGTATGCCTTATATATAATACTCACTTTTTCGAAATTTTGCAAGTACTTTTGCACCTTTTGCGTCATCCTGTCGCCGGAAACAAAAGAAGGACCGCCATGTGGCAGTCCTTCTTTGATTGCAGAGCTTATTTTATCACTTTACGGTTACTGTAGAGTACATTACCTTTCTTGAACCGTTGTTAAGGGTTACTATAAGTCTTACCTTAGCAGTTCCCTTGCCTGTTGCGGTAACTATGCCCTTTGAGTTAACCTTAGCTACCTTAGTATTAAGTGACTTATAGGTAATCTTCTTAATACTTGCGGTCGAAGCAGTCTTCTTAAGAGTAATTGTGGCCTTTCCGTACTTTTTGAGAGTATACCCGGTCTTCGCAGGCTTAATATTCGCAAGAGCCTTCTTAAGAAGCTTCTTATACTGTGTCGCGGAAACAAGCTTATACTTGGTATTCTTCTGCAGACCCTCAGTAGAGAATGTAAAGCCTGCGCTTTCCGTTGTCTTGATTCCGGTAATTATAGGATTGACGGTAGTGCCTCCTACAAGGTAAAGAGTCTTATCCTCTGTCGCAGCCGCTGTATTCGCGGTTCCGGCAGGAGTCTTATCCTCGCCTACCGTAACTGTCTTGCCTGTTCCCGTGGTTGAAGCCGTTGTCTTGCCTGAGCCGGCAGCTGCCGCAGTGCTTGTGCCTGCTCCTGTAGTGGTAGACTTTGTCTTATTAGGCAATGATGGTACTACAGGTATAGTAGGTGTTGTCCTAGGATTTGGTACAGATGGGCTTATTACGGTAGCACTGCCTCCTCCTATAGAGCCTGAGCCTGCAGTTGAGCCGCTGCCGCTTGCGGAGCCTGAGCCTTTAGAACCTGTTCCTGCATCTGAGCTGCCTGAACCCTCACTCGTTCCCGGAGTTGCAGGCTCTGCAGGAGTCTCGGTCTTAGAGGAATCCTTTGGATTCTCAGGAGTTTCCGGTTCTGCAGGTGTCTCTGAAGGATCCGATGGTGTCTCAGATGGGTCTGATGGGGTCTCAGCAGGATCTGATGGGGTCTCAGCAGGATCTGAAGGTGTATCTGATGGGTCTGATGGGGTCTCAGACGGATTTGATGGTGTGGATGGCGCGCTTGAGCCCTTTGAGCCTCCGCCGATAAGGTCATCATCTACATCAAAGCTCATCTCTGTGGTTACATCGATTTCAGCTTCATTGTAGTTAAATGCGTAGTCAAGTACGGCAACATTTACCTTGCTCGTATCGTAGCCCGCCGCTTCAAGCTTGTCAAGGCTTGCTAACTTACCTCTTAGATTGAAAGCCTGACCTGCCTTCTTACGAGGGAATACGACAGACGCTACAGCGTCATATTTTCCTGTTTTCTTGTTGAGCATGTCAATCTCAGCACCGGAAAGATAATCATTATCCTTAACAGCCATCCTATATTTGAGATATCCATCCTCTTCAAAGAACTCTGAATCACTGTCAATTACAGGCTTCTCATTATCAAGCGTAAATGTGAAGCTCTTGGTCTCTGTCCTTGGGTTGCTGCCAAATGTCGTAGCTGACATTGTAAATGTATACTTACCGTCAGGAAGCTTCTTGCCATTTTCGTCGTATCCGTCGAACTCAGGCATATAGTAGAGGGCTTCGTTGTAGATAAATATCTGCGCGCTTGAATAGTAGTAAGCGCGATTCATGTAATCAACCTTCTTGTCAGCGACCACGCTTCCGTCAGGTCCGGTAATCTTCATTTCGAAGTTCTTGGAGCCTCTGATTGAATATGACTGGGTAGCGAGAACGGAGCTTACCTTGCCAAGTGAGGATCTTGAAATCGCAATATTGTTGATATCGTATGCTGTATTCTTGTTTCCCTTGATAAGACGGTCGAAGAGATTGCAGCCAAGGTAGTTAGATTTTCCCTTAACGTCGTTATATACTATGCTTCCGTCATCGAAATAAGGAATAGTGCCATATGCTTTGTAATCATAGTAGCTTGCGTCAAATATAGGAGCTGCTGACCAGTCACCCGCAAAGCCTAAGAACGGAACTGAATAGTCGAGCTCATGTCCCCTGTTCGCGAAGAAATATCCCTCTACGAAGAAGCCGTTTGTATACTTCGAAGCAAGGTCAGCGATTACGGAATCAGAGTAGTCAAGTGAAATGTTTACAGTTACGGTCGCGGTGCCATTTCCCGGAACAGTTACCTTATTTCCGTTTACGGTCTCACCGCTGTAGGTAACAGTAGTTCCCTTCGTAATATCAATATCGCTCTTAGATGAAACAGTCATGCCCGCGCGATCTGCGTAGCCCTCAGCCTCAACTACGGTCTCAAGCGGATAAACCTTCTTAACGGAGCTCATATTGTTAAATGTAACGGTGAACGAAAATGTTCCGTCAGCGCTGTCGCCAAGCTCAGCCTTAGGACGCTCAGAGCCTTCTACTGTAAGATAAACCGGAGACTTAACAGCCTCATTAAGGTCTACAAGGCCGGCACCCTGCTGTCTTACAGGATAGAATACGTCAGTCTCATCACTGCCCTTCTGTACGAGAGGATCGGCAGTACTCATGGCAAGTTCATTTACAAGTGCCTCAAGCTCTATTCCTGTGAGGCCCTTCTTCTTCTCAAGGAGTGCCTGACGGATAACCGCTGAGGCGCCTGCCATATGAGGAGCTGCCATTGAAGTACCGCTCATAAGACCATAGACACTCTCGCCATTCTCAACATAATACGCTGAATAAATATTTCCACCCGGCATCGCAATCTCAGGCTTAATTTTAAGCTCAGGAGTAGGACCCCATGATGAGAAATCACTGATTTCGAATCCCGTAGGGCTTACGAAGCTTGTCTCAGCCTTACCGTTTACCTTAAGAACAGCGATTCCCTTCTCATTAGCCTCAGCAAGAATCTTCTCGCCATCCTCCTCCGTTATGGAAACGGTAGGAATGGTTACCTCTGAAAGGCTCATGCTTATTGTGCCCGGCTGGTTGTTGTAAATAACGCAGGCAACCGCTCCGCAGGCTGTGGCGTTTTTAACCTTCTCGCTGAAGGTAAGGCCGCCTCTTTCAATAAGAGCTATGCCACCCTTAAGCTCATCAGCCTTAGCGAGGGTCTCTTCTAATGTTCCCTTGCCTACGTTGACAGCAGCATATGTTCTTACAGGAAGAGCGCTGAAGGCAAGATCTCCACTAAGGGTATCGATATAAGAAATATTTATGCCTTCTGAAGCTTCGCTTCCTTCATCGTCATTGTCGGTATCTGTATTTTCACCTGTCGAAACAGCCGCCTTCGAGCGAATAGCCGTGATATAGTTCACATAATTCATGTGATCGTTCTCAACGCTCGCTACCGAAAGCGAAGCAGGAAGTGTTGAAGGTGAACCAACAATTCCGTATTCAGGGTCGCTTGTCTTGAAATATCCGCCGTAATTGTTTCTGTCAGCGGCTGTGCCTGAATTTCCGGCTGATACGTCAAGGTTAATGCCGGCGATTCTTACGTTGTCATAGGCTGTGTTAAGAACAGGATTATCCTCTGAAGATATACCCGCGCTTGAACCAAGGCTCATGTTGATAACGTCAGCTCCGAGAAGAACAGCATCATCAAGAGCCGCGAGAAGGGTAGCGTCGCTTGTCTTTCCTTTGTCATCGAAGACCTTCATGGAATAGAGCTGGGCATCCGGAGCTACGCCCTGGATTTTATCGCTGTTTCCGGCAATGGTTCCGGCTACGTGAGTCCCATGATTTTCAGAGTGTACAGGGATAGGGTTTACATCAATATCCGTATAATCGAAGCCGTAAGGAACCTTGTCTGAATGATAAATATTTGTATCATTTTCTACTCCGCTCTTTTCAGAGGTAAGCTTCTTACCCGTCTTATCCTTGTAAAGCTTCTCAGCATCAAGGTCGAGAACATCAAGCTTCCTCCGGATAGCAGAAAAGCTTACCTTCGTATAAGCTGTGTCGACCTTGTCTGCGTTAAATGCCTCGTGGTGATAGTCAATACCGGTATCGAGGACAGCTACAACCTGACCTAGGCCTGTGCATCCGCTCTCGTTCGCAAGGCTTGTATTTATCATTTCGCGGCTGGTGACCATATTTACCTCGTCACTTGCGCCTTCATCCTCAGACTGGATAGTATATTCCTGAGCAAGATAAACCCCCTTGACACCCTTTAGCTTAGCGATGGTGTTAATCTCTCCAAACGGAATATTCATAGAGAATCCCGAAAATACAGTATTGTAGGTCTGGATTGTTTCGGCAGTTTCGCCGTCCTTCTCTACTGCCTCCTCTGCTTTTTCACTGATATCCTCTACCTTGTCATCAATATGGTTGACGTCAGTTGCATTGTCCATGAGGACCTTAGCCGCGCCGTTTGTTCCATCAGGGTCGGTTTTCCCATCAGCTTCGGCATCCTTGATTTCCTCGGCGAACTGCTCAACAGCGCTCTCTTCTTTTACGTCAACGATGACTGTTACAATGTCATCATCACTGTGAGTCTTGATAACCTCAGCAAGATCATCACCGGCAAGCCCCGACAGCTTTACGTCCTTGACTGCCTTCTGCTTGCCGTCAAGGTTGGTCACAAACCCATCAGTAATTTCCTCAACGTCATCTGTCGCAGCGTGAGTACTGACCGGCATGGAACCGATAGTAAGGAACATTGCAAGCAAAACGCTTGCGTACTTCAGATTCCTTCTCATTCTTAGAACCCCCTTAATTTAGATTAAAAGATAAGGACATGCAAACTTTCATAAAGATAAGTTCACATGTCCTTCTTTAGACAATATTTATATTACCTTAACACTTTCTGAATGTCAATACATTTTGTCACATTTTTGTCATAAATTTCTTTAAGGTATGTGTCTGTCATTTCTACACCGAAGCAGTTTAAATTCTGACAATAACCTTTATTGTCTTGCCCTCATCGCTCTTATTGTAAGGTATTACATTGCCGATCACTGAATCTCCGTCGACAAGCATCTCCTTAACTCCCGACTCATGGCCCTCGCCATTATCAATTGTTATATCATATATAATATTTCGATATATTCTTACACAATGAACGCGGAGCATATCGCTTCTTAGACAAGGGTCAAGTGACAGGCCGTCAAGGGTAGGCCGTACTCCTAAAATATACTGGCTGACATTGAAAAATGTCCACGCCGCAGTACCGGTGAGCCAGCTGTTCTTGCCTTCGCCCGGTTTCGCGGCATCCATGCCGGCTACCATCTGGCAGTACACGTATGGCTCTGTTCTGTGAATCTCACTTATTTCCTCGCAATAGGCAGGGCAGGTCTTCTTATATATATCAAATGCCCTGTTGCCATGGCCAAGCTTAGTTTCCGCTATCGAAATCCACGGATTGTTGTGGCAGAAAATACCCGCGTTTTCTTTATATCCCGGTGGATATGAGCCTATTTCGCCCAGCTCAAGCTTATAAGATGTATAGGCCGGCTGGTGAAGCATTACGCCGCGAGGGGAATCGAGATATTTCTCAACGCTCTTAAGGGCTTTTGCTGCCGGACTCTCTTCATTTCCCGGCTCTACGCCAATTCCGGCCATTACGCACATGCCCTGGGACTCGATGAAAATCTTGCCTTCATCGCATTTACTGCTTCCGACAGGATTTCCGTTAGCGTCAAAGGCTCTGATGAACCACTCACCGTCATAACCGCTCGAAAGTACTGCCTCCGTCATCTTGTCAGCTTCACTTCTTACATTGGCCGCCTCATCCGACAGCCCCAGCTTATCACAGATATCAGCGTATTCGTGTCCGTATTTTACATACATTCCCGCTATGAAAACACTTTCAGCAACAGGCCCCTCGTCCGGACCTGTTGTCTGGAAGCTCTCTCCCGGTGTATCAGAGAAGCAGTTAAGATTGAGACAATCGTTCCAGTCAGCTCTTCCGATAAGCGGAAGTCCGTGTGGGCCTTTTTCGTTCCTGATATAGTTAAAGCTTCTCCTAAGATGCTCCATTAACGGCGCCTTATCATTTTCATTGTTGTTAAATGGGCATTCCACATCAAGAATCGAATAATCTCCGGTCTCCTTGATATAGGCTGAAACCGCGGCTATAAGCCATAATGGATCATCGTGAAAGCCTCCGCCTATCTCGGCATTGCCCCGCTTCGTGAGTGGCTGATACTGGTGGTAAGCGCTTCCATCATTTAACTGGGTGCTCGCTATATCTATGATTCTCTCTCTTGCCCTGTCGGGAATGAGATGCACAAAGCCTAAGAGATCCTGGCAGGAATCTCGAAAGCCCATCCCTCTTCCGAGGCCACTCTCATAATATGATGCCGACCGGCTCATGTTAAAGGTAACCATACACTGGTACTGATTCCAGATATTTACCATGCGGTCAAGCTTAGGATCACCCGACTCAACATGGAATTTCGATAAAAGCTCGTCCCAGTAATCGTTAAGCTCCCGCATGGCTTTCTCAAACTGCTCATCCGTGCTGTACTTCCGGATCAATGCCTTCGCAGGCTCCTTGTTGATGACTCCGCCCATATATAAATCAGCCAATGTACTGACATAGGTCTTTCCATAGAGCTCATCAGCAGTGAATATGGCATTCCCGCGGTTTGACTTGTAGGCCTCGTAGGCTTCCTCTTTTGTCTTGAAATTTGTATTAGGAATGAATTTTTTATCCTTAGGATTCTCACAATAGCCCAATACAAATATATATTTCCTCTGTTCTCCCGGCTTGAGGGTAACCTTAATATGATGGCTGCCGACCGGGGCCCAGCCATGAGCGATGGAATTACCGCTTTCACCCTTAAGTACCATTTCCGGATCTGCGCTTCCATGGTAAGCTCCACAGAATACATCCCTGCTCGTATCAAAGCCGTCAATCTTGCTGTTCACCGCGAATACCGCATAATGATTCCTTCTCTCGCGATATTCAGTCTTATGGTAAATTATTCCATCCTCATACTCGATTTCACCTGTGGAGAAATTACGTTGGAAATTACTCATATCATCCATGGCGTTCCACAGGCAGAATTCAACATAGCTGTAAATATCAAGGTTCTTGACCGCATCGGTATCGTTCTTGACGGTAAGGCGGGTGATTTCCGCATTGTCATGGACCGGCACAAGCATCTCTTCCCTTGCTATGACGCCGTCCTTCTCACCGGTAATAACAGTATATCCCATACCATGACGGCATTCATAGAAATCAAGCTCGGTCTTACATGGCTGCCATCCGGGATTCCAGACGGTATTCCCATCTTTTATGTAAAAATAATGGCCGTCGGTATCCGTCGGATAGTTATTGTAGCGGTAGCGGGTAAGCCTTAAGAGTTTTGCGTCCTTATAAAAACTGTAACCGCCACCGGTATTTGAGCGTAGCGAGAAGAAGCTCTCACTTCCAAGATAATTAATCCACGGTAGCGGGGTCTTAGGTGTAGTAATGACATACTCCCGTCTGTCATCGTCAAAATGTCCGTATTTCATATTTTCTCCTTATGTAAATGTTAAGCAGGTTAAAACGTTGCTATATAATACACAATCGTTTATTCTTATATTCTAATCTTATTTATGGGAGAATACAACAGAACTTTTTAACTTAAAAGGCGAAAAAACGGTAACAAAAAAAGAACCCGAAAAAAACGGATTCTTATAAAGAAGGCGACAAGCGGATTCGAACCGCTGATCAGGGTGTTGCAGACCCACGCCTTACCTCTTGGCTATGTCGCCAGTTGTGCTCTCGCATAGCGAGAGTGCTAAGGATTGCGAAGCAATCCAGAACAACCTTAACCTAGAGAGCTCATGGATCTTAGCCAACTTTCCCAAAGCTTCGCTTTGGGCCCCTCTCTAAGATATTTCTCCCCAAGTAGGGCTCGAACCTACAACATCGCGGTTAACAGCCGCGCGCTCTACCATTGAGCTATTGAGGAATAAACTGCACATCTTAATTACTATTACTGAAAAATCTAAATTCATACATTACAATTTTGGAGTAAGTCCTCGACCTATTAGTATTCTTCGGCACACGGATTGCTCCGCTTACACCACAAACCTATCAACCTCATACTCTCTGAGGGGTCTTACTAGCTTGCGCTATGGGATATCTTAT
>Ga0256405_10007174_pt1 | contig 17064 bp, 18 predicted proteins | sample RumenRJG_02DNA_FD_189096 | JGI IMG/M metagenome (GOLD analysis project Ga0256405, IMG submission 189096) | Bovine rumen microbial communities from Lethbridge, Alberta, Canada - RJG_02 | ecosystem: Host-associated > Mammals > Digestive system > Stomach > Rumen | place: Canada: Alberta...
CCAAGAATTAAATAAAAGATATTGGGGGCAACACCTATGGGCTCGAGAGTACTTTGTTGCAACATCTGGACAAATAAGCATAAAAGAAGTGCAAAAATATATAGAGGAACAAGAAGAACATCATAAAAAGGATACATTCAAAATATCCGAATTCTGAGAGTTCATTCTTTTAATCCGCTTTCCAAGCGTGACATAGAACTACCGGCTTCTAGCCGGTAGGGCATCTATTTCCATTCCGTGCGATAGGGAACCCCTCTTCTTTAGGCAAACACTTCAGTATAATGAGAGGTATGGCACAGAAGAAGTTTACATAATGGAAACGATATAAAGTATCAAATAGATTTGGGATGTCTATTCTACCGATAATGCGAAAGTTTCACCAGAGGACGTTGTAATAATAACTTCATTCTCTGAAACTTCATCTATAGAGAAATTACCATGTTGTCCAGCTTCCGAATATGGGGCTCCGTTTATCCAAATCGTCCAATTCGTTTCATCAATAAAAAATATACCAGATAATTTAAAATTTGTATCTTCACTTGAATCAGATTTTCCGTATTGTTTTGCTAGTAAAATAGCTTTTTTAGAATCAGAATCACTCATAAAAAATGATTCCTGTGTTTCGCAAAAAGCGACATTACTCATTGCGTTAATTGCTATTATAATCTTTGAAATACGTCGCATATCAACTCCACTTTCAATATCGGTTTTTGCCCTATTTTTTTAGTTATTTTATCTATTTCAACGTTATCTATATTTAAAAACCCCGGGGCAAAACTTTGAATTTTATCAAGGAATTCAAATATAAACATATCATGCCAAAATAAACCAGTTATTTTAAACTTGGTAACATTTATTTTGTCAATTTTTTTCTCTGAAATTTTTTCAATTAAAGAAATTTTAGCATAAGTTTTTTTCGCAACTGTATGCATAAATGTCTTAATGTTGGCATTTTGACCACTAAATTTATGATTTTTTATAAAACTCAATTTTTCATTATTCGTTGCTATGCTCATAATCGGACTCATCTCCATTTCAAGTTGTTCAAACTTTGCAAATTCTTTACTCTTATATAGAGACGCGAACACTGACACTATAAGCATTGACAAAATTGACAACGCGTAACTTTTATTTCTCCCTATAAATAACGCTATTTTAGTCATTCTCATATATTGCGCTAAAAATTGGCTGTTTTGTCTTTTTATCTACTTTTATCGAGATATTTTGAATTTTTTTATGAGTTGTTTTAAATTTTTCTGTTAATTTTGTTTTGATATTTAACGGTTTAAAAAATATATAATCATTTAACTTTTTCCATAATGTAAGCTCTTTCATCACATCTGAACCAAGCAAATCAGTCATCTTTTTTATCTTATTTATCCGGTTGCCATAATCAAAAATTTCTACAACATTAGAAATACTATTTATAATAAGGAACAAACAAAAGCAAAAACAAACAGATTTTGCAACAAAATTTAAATTTACCGCCTTCTTCATGGCGGAATAGTTTTCTGACTGAGAAATCAGGTGCATATCTGCATTCAAACTTTTGGTGAATGTGTCAAGCGTAGTATCATCAAATTTATAAATAGCGACATTGTTAAGCTTTATATTAAAGGTCTGATTGAGAAATCTAAGTGCCTCATCTATCTCCACTTTTTCATTTAGACTTTGTGTAGTGCTTTTTTTATAAAAGACATATTGCTTATTGTGAAGAACTATTATTTCCTTATTCAAACTTGAATTTACAGCAAAAATATGTGCAGCAAATTTGTCTATCTCAATCGGGTACGTCTGAAAATAGCTTTTGACAATCCAAAGAGGACTAGTAATTGTTGTCCGTATGGGATTACCGATATTGAGTAATTCCTGTAAGATTTTTGCTAAGGTGGGCGATAACTTCATGTTGCATAATGTTGATGTCCCCGTTCTATATGAAAACTTCTTCTCATAACAAACTAAATTTATTAACCCGTTCTTTCCATTTAAAATATTTCTAGCCAACATTTCCATATCTTTTTGATGCAAATTATTCAAAGATATAGAACGACATGACATTGTGTTACTCGAAATAATGATGTCCAGAGGCAGTAGTGGAAATTTGCGTAGGTATTCGAAAATTGCTTGTTTTTTCGCAATTTCACTTTCGATTTTCTTTTTAATCTGCCCACTATCTATATGACACAAATGCAAACCATTTTCAGCAATGATTACTCGTAAAAATCCATTTTGTCTTGACGTAACGGTACATATATTGCTCAGGCGAAACTTGTTAATGCACGAAAGAATATTTTTGATTTCTGCCATCTCTCTCCTGCTTACGATAATTCCGTACAAACTTAGCTTCTGACAAAATTTGTAAAATAATCGTTAATGTTGCAAAAAAATTATCAAATGCAGGCATTCCTGACCAAAAATAACAAAAGCAGAGAGGCAGATACCATATCGGGTGCGTTTGAGTAACAACTTGTTTTTCTGAAAAGTCACACCTATCGCCTTCGCATTATTGAATTTTTATTTTCGACCAAGCAAGTCTCAGATTTGCTGATGACATGTTTGATATCAGTATTTATGCCCAGCTCTTCTTCGTATGAAAAATCCCCATCAGTACAGGTAATTTTTAAATTATTTTATCGATTAATTTCCTTAAAACTGAGGCTTTTTCCGGGGGGGGGCTAATTAAAATCTTTTTCCTATCTACCACCGTCCAAATTCGTGTTCTTCGCCCCTTTTAATATACATACGCAGTTCATCCATCTTTACTGTTGGGTTTTCTTTTAAAACCTTAAGACCAGCTTTCTTTATCCGGTTTATGACGGTCTGATACATATAAATTTTACTCATAATTCTAACAATTATTCGAGATCCCCCCCCTTCCAGATACAACATCCTTTCTTCGTCGGCGTACTTTAACCTACTATCCGTTTCTGCCTCAATGTTTTACATCTATACCGCTGTTTACCCTTCGCAATTCCCTGTTTCCATAATCCTTTACCCCCACAAACTGCGCAAATTTATAAAATTTTTTACTCATCCAATCACCTCTGGTGATTAACATATCATTTATTTCCCAGCGTACCAATCCCATGTTCTATGAGGAGTAAAGTTGCAGATTTATCTGCGTTCTTTTTCTTCAAATTTTTCTTTATCTTATTCGTTATCCAGGCTTTCTTTAGCATAGTTTTGTAGTTGTCATTCACCAAATCCCCAGCATTTACTGTGAATTTGTCTGCGGCAATTCCTTGACATACACAAGCTATCGCTGGCACTAATAGATGCCCTACCGGCTTCTAGCCGGTAGGGCATCTATTTTATAGTAAAGATACTATCCATACAAAATATTTGATGTAAATATTGTTATTAACAAAGATGGAATAACTGAAAAGTTAAAGCTTTTAGAAAAACCTGAGCAGTGACGGCAAATATCGAGGCTAGTATATCATCCAGCATTATTCCGAGTGATATGGTATTTTGATGCGTTTTAAGCCAAGTTTCGATGTTATGAATTGGACATGGCTTAAAAATATCAAATAATCTAAACAACGCAAATGAGAGGGCTATATCGAAAGGCGTTGTATATCCGCAATGATAGATTACTGCTCCGCTTAAAAACATTCCACACACTTCATCTATTACAACGTAAGCTGGATCTTTATCCATTTCATATTTCGGAATATAGAATGAGCAACAAATCCAGCCCAGAAAAAAACTAATGAAAAAACATACCAATGCCAGAACACTAGATTTCGGCATCGCAAGCAGTAATAACATTGCAACAAACGAACCAATCGTGCCTGGCATTTTTCTTGAAATTAATCCAGTTCCAAAGAAGCTTATAATGAAAAGCAAAATCCTAATTTTTAAGCTTCCAGATTGTGCCATTTTTCGTGTCCTCTATCGCTATACAATTTTCCAAAAGTTCAGCTCGGATTGCATCTGCCGTTGCGAAATCTTTGTTTTGCTTAGCAACAGCTCGTTCTTGAATCTTTGATTCAATCCAAGCGTGTTTGTTGCTATCCACACAGCAAAACCAGTCACAGATCTTTATTTGCATTATTCCAAGCAATTTTTGACAAGTATTAACAAAAATACCTGAAAATTCAGAGCTTCTGGTTTTGTTAATTTCGTCAATTTTGGCGCACAGAATAGAAATAGCTTTTGGGGTATTCATATCGTCCAGCAAAGCATCAAAGACATCATCAAAGATTTTGTTTGTGGAAGTAATCTCAATCCCTCGAAGTGCGGTATACCACCTATCCAGAAGGTTCTTTGCCTGTTTTAAACCTTCAAAACTAAAATTCATTGGAGATCTGTAATGCGTGCTTAGGAAAGCTAGCCTTATAACTTCCCCACTGAAATCTTTTAGTAATTCATTGACTGTTAAAAAGTTGCCCAGAGATTTTGACATTTTCTGACCTTCTATATTCAGGTGTCCATTGTGTATCCAGTAATTTGCCATGTGTCTTTGATGAGTTAATGCGCAAGACTGAGCTATTTCATTTTCGTGGTGAGGGAATATTAGGTCAGCGCCACCACCATGAATGTCAAATATTTCTCCTAAATATTTTTTTGACATAGCCGAACATTCGATATGCCAGCCCGGACGTCCTGTGCCCCACGGGCTATCCCATCCGAAATTAAATCTTTCATCAATAGGCTTCCAAAGAACGAAATCCAGAGGGTTTTTCTTATTTTCTGAAATTTCTATTCTGGCTCCGGAAAGCAAATCCTCCATATTTTTTTTTGATAATTGCCCGTAATCTTGCGATAAATTTATATCAAAATAGACATGACCATTATTAGCCACGTACGCTTTCCCATTGATAACTAGATTTTTTATAAATTCAATCATGTCCGATATATGCTCAGTTGCTTTTGGTTCTATCGTTACTGGCAGAACATTAAGTTCTGCCATGTCATCGTGATACATCGCTGTTGTTTTCTTAGTTAAATCCGAAATAGCAATATTTTTTTCAATAGATGCTTTATAGATTTTGTCATCTATATCTGTGATATTTCGGACATAAGTCACCTTTTTGTAAAGTGTTTGCAAAATCCTATATAAGATATCAAAGACCACCGCAGGACGGGCATTTCCCAGATGAGCACGGTCATAAACGGTGGGACCGCAGACATACATCCTGACATTATTTTTATCTATGGGGAAGAAATCCTCAATTTTTCCAGAGAGTGTATTATGAATCCTCAGTTTCATTCTTGCTAACTTTCTTTGAAACTCCTACTAATGCTGGTCTTAACAACCTATCGTAAATCATAAACCCCTCTTGCATAACTTGAACAACAATACCTGGCACACTGTCTTCCGTCTCAACTTCAATCATTGCCTGATGGAAATTCGGATCAAACGGTTTTCCCATCGAGTCTATAAGCTTTATGCCATAACTTCCAAGGATATTGTCCATTTCAGACATTGTCAATTTGATGCCGTCAATTATTGCTCCTGCATCTTGCGTATTACTTTTTATGGCAAGTTGGAGATTATCGCGAATACGCAATACATCCTTTGCAAATCCAGAAATGCTGAACTTGGATATATCGGCTTTTTCCTTTTCTGCGCGCTTCTTTGTATTCTGAAGTTCCGCCATTGCTCGTAGCAATTGATCCTTCAGTTCTTCTATAGTTGGTTCAGTCTCTGTTTCGTTCACCTTAGATGTTGTTTCTTGTTTGCTTATAGTCATAAAAATGTACTTATTCCACTCTCTGCTTAGTCTAAGCATACAGCATTTTATATACAATTGGTGCTCTTATTTCAAAAAAGACATTATCTACTCATCGAGGTGAGAGATGGGTGGTCTGAATTACTTGCTTGAAAGAAAAAAGCGTCTTTTGAACTTATATTTAAAAATTTCAAGACCCCCTGATGTTGCAATGAAGAATGTAAGCGGTAGGAGTTGTATATCTTATAAACCTCATAAGGTCTCTGCATGCTTCAATGGTATTACGAGCTCCATACTAGACACTATCATCATAGTTTAGAGAAAAATGATAAATAAGCCTAATATAAGTAATGAGATTTAAAATAAAATTAACCTATTTTTTTGAAGGAGCATGCATTATACAATGCAAATGAAACAAAAATGCGTATAACTAAAATGCAGAAAAATTAATTAAGGGGGATTTATAAAGGTGAATATTTAAAACAGACTAGAAATACAATAGCAGAATTACGGTGAAATTTTGTAATTCTCACCAAAATACTAAAATGCTCATAGCTGAGAATTTCTTTTTAACAGTCAAGAAATCATGTTTTGCTGTAGAACGCTTAGGCGGTGCTTTTTAAGCATCTTTTAAAAAGCGTTCATAAAAAAACATATATTGTTGAACTATACCGGCAAATGGCTCGTATTTCTCAACAGGAAACTTTCCAGCATAGCGTGTTTCGATAATCCTTTTAATCCAAACATCTTGCGGAAAGGCATCGATTTTATGCAAAGAGAATAGGGCGATGCAACTAGCAACCTTTGCTCCAATACCATTAAATTTTTGCAGATATTCCAAAGCATCTTTCGTTGATAACATCTTGATGTAATTAAGATTTAATGTTCCGTCTAAAACATCTCTTATGATATCGACAATGTATTTTGCCCTATATCCAACTCCAAGTAATTTAAAATCATTTTCTGTATAGTCCTTGAGCAGAGTAGGGGAGGGGAATACGCCTTTGAATGGTAAACAAATGCGTTCTATGATGTTTTTTATTCTACCGATATTATTTTGTTGTGAAATTATAAAACTGATAATCGTCTCCCATAGGTCTTGGCGAAGTATTCGTATTCCACAACCATAATTAATCGCACTTATCAAATATGGATCTTCTGAGTGCTTTATTATCGTTTTGTATATAGAATAATCTGTTTCCAAATCAAAGTAATTATACCAAACATTGCTGTATTCTTCTTCGGTGCAATCGAATATATATTCATCGTTACCTAGTTTCGTTATATGGAGTTTTTTGCCAAAAGCCTTTACGCTCCAGATATTTGATGTTTCACGTTTTATCCTGAAACATTGTCCGGAATTCGCAATTTGTTCTATATCAAAATCCTGTAAGACTTTAGCTACCATTCTTGACAAGATTTTTTATAAATCGCGCTACGTAAGTGACAAACGTTACAATTACCATCAAAACACTCGTATACCCGATATATAGCCCAATGCGTACCAAAAACCTGACAAAGGAAACAAAGCTATATCCAAAATCCAGCCCAAGCTGTTGCAACAATTTATACAGAGAATAGGGCAGGGGGGAAGATTGGAAATTTGCTCCTAAAAACGTTATGGAATATGCAATAAAAATAAAAACCAGAGTCGTGCATATTTTGCTTATGTATAGCGGTTTTAAATTTATTGTAATTTTTTTAGATAAGATAAAGCTTGAGCCCACAAGCAAAACAAAATCGCGAAAGGATAGGGCGAAAGCCAGTATTAAATAAACACATAGGTATGGAAAACTGACTTGATGGAGCATAACTAAGCTCCACAAAACAACATTTGCAAAGATTTTGTCAGCCAGGGGATCGAGCAACGCGCCAATCCTGGTCTCGCATTTGTACTTTCGAGCAATATAGCCATCAAAGAAATCGCTAGCGCCTCCTAATATAACTGTTAATATTGCCAAAATGCTATTTTTGTATATTAAGGCGCATATAAAAGGCAAAACACAAAAAATCCTAAATAAACATAATATATTTGGGATATATTTCACACGCATTATTCAGGATTTTCTAATTGGCGCACAATATTTATCCAACGATTTCAATATCGCTGAAAAAGAATTTTATCTCATTTTGCGCAGTTTCTGGCGCATCTGAACCATGCACTGAATTTTGGTCTATAGATAATGCAAATTTGTTTCTAATAGTTCCTTCTTCAGCGTTTGCTGGATTTGTCGCGCCCATAAGCTTTCTGTAATCGGCTATGGCATTTTCTTTTTCTAGGACCTGAACAACGACAGGTTCAGAACTTAAAAATTCGCACAAATCATTATAGAATGGCTTTTCAGAATGCACTGCATAAAAACGTTTTGCTTGTTCTAATGTTATATGTATGCGCTTTTGCGCTATTATCCTAAATCCCGCAGACTCAATCATGCTGTTTATTTCGCCTGTGAGATTGCGTCTTGTCGCATCTGGTTTAATTATTGAAAAAGTTCGTTCCATCATCAAATTTCTCCTTCCTAACAATTCCTCATAATGTATATTATGGAAACTAAGATACTTTTTTATCGAGCAACATAAGCGTTACGCAACCACGTTGCTAAGTTTAGCTTACTAAAAGAACATGGATTGCGCAATATATCTCTTAATTAATTACATCCAGCTACATAAAAAGTTCTGCTATCACGACAAGTGCTCCGAAAATTAAACACGCTACATTTGCTAAGCTAACTCTCGATATTTTGCTATTTAGGTAAACTGGCATAAATATGACAAATGTTGTCGCTATCATTCCCCCAAACGAAAGTATACGAATGAATGCGTTTGGAACAGCCAGAGTTAAAAATGCAGGAATTCCAATGACAATCAGAGAAATTAGCAATTTATTGCGGCGTAGCTTTGTTTCTTTCAGTGAACTAATGAGTCCTATGCCTGTTCCTGCTGCAGATGTTAAAATAGCAAACAATGATAGCAATTTCAAAATGACGCTCTCCAATTCAAAGTGTGCTGAGTTACAGAGTGACTTTACCAATTCCCCAACTTCGATACCTCCATTCAAAAGTTTGACATATAATGCATTGTCGAATACATAAATTCTTGTCAAAACAGCATATATCCAGAGAGCATAGACAATTGCAGGAATTAAGGTTCCGATAAGAAATGCTTTTTTGATTGCTTTTATGTTTTTGAGCCCCATGTTTTGTGCTACGAACGGGCATACATTCTGCACTCCAAATGACGTGAAGATGATTGGCAAGAACGGCATAAGAAGCGTCAAATTACCAGAAATATCGCTATTATTTAATCCATCACTGCTTGGAGGTATTGTAAATATGCTCCCGATTATAAGTGTGAGCAAAATAAACACCATTCCTGAATTTAGTTTGTTAAAAGCACTAGTCCGGATTAAAAATAAAATCGAAAATGTAGCAATACAGGCAACTATTGAGACTGTTTGGCTTAATTCAAAGAAGTTGCTCAAAATGCTACTTGTTCCGGCGAAGTATGCGCAAAGCAATGCCAATGATAAAGCATATAATGATATCATCGATATCGATTTTGCAATATTCCCTGATATTTCATTCGACAATTCCACTATGGTTAATGCCTTGCCACGATTTCTGATTAGGTCGATTGTCAAGCATGAAGTTTTGTATGACACCCATAAGGCAATACCAATGATTACAAATGTCCACCTCATTCCAAGTTTAGCTGCCGAAATTGGCAACGATATTAATCCTGAGCCTATAGCTGTCCCAGAGATCAAAAAAACAGAATTTACAAATTTACTCATAATAATTTCTCCACAAAATGAAATAAACAAAAAATTTTTCGAAATTTATAAAAAGTCGGTATAGGCGCTTAGCGCCACCAAAACATACAATATGAAAAAATGTTCATGCTTACCACGTTGAATTCATTAAACATAAAAACATGAACCAATCCATACAACCCAGTCATATGGTAATCCCCCTACCCTCTTTTGTCAAGAAATATGTTAATTGGAGAGATTCACTTTAGCAATGCAATTAATTCGTAGATAGAACCGTTGATATGAACTCTGGCGAAAATCTTCAATGAAATTGCGAGATTTTCAAGAGTTCTTGTGACTACGATAGAACGCCTGCGGAACGCGGCTAATCAATGTCGTTGCCACCCATTACGTTCTATTACTGAATAGTGTATTTCTCGTACTGCATCAAATTATTTCTGGGATAAATTCCTTATAACTTTCGTAACGTGCTGAATAAAAATAATCAACGAGATTTTACATATTATCTCTGAACTCAACAGTTTCACGAATTCTTAAACATTAGTTTGAAAGATGTATTTACCATTATTTAATTTTTTGCTGATAGTATTTTAAACAGGCAATTTTTTGCCATTGTTATAAAAAATGAAAATGTTGGATTTAAAAAAGTTGATGTTAGTGCCATTGGTATCTTGTGTCTCAGTACAGCAAACAGATGCGGAAGTGCAAAAAGATAGCGATGCGGAAAAAGTTCTAAAAAAATCCCAAAATTTTCGCTTCTATAGTAAAAAACTATCGAGAAATCGGAATGAAACAAATGTACCCCAATGCTCTCAGTGTCGCTTGGAAAATGAATCCAGCTGATAATATGCAAATGGGCGGATTAATTGATTTTATCCAAAATAACGCCAAAGCCCAAAAGGTATTTGTGTATCAAGGAGCGAAGCAAAGTTCAGCTCATATAAACAAGCCTCCACGAAACGATCCACCATATAACTTGCTAGATGTAAATAACTACTCACACACAGAACGCCAGCTTGTGAGCGCTGTAATTAAAACTCTTGATTTCAGGGATCACGACATCTAACGGCTCGCCAAATACTCAATAGTTTTCCAGAGCCACAATTAATGATACATTTTGTCCATTTCTGCCTCCGCAACCATTGAAATATCAGGCTTCTCTGGTATAAAACGATGTATCCTTTGCATCATGCTTTGTGCTGTCACTCCCACTATTTTTCCCGTAGCGTTCATTGACAATCCAGACAAATCTTGTTTTCTTCTGTGGTACCGCGTGGCGTAGTTATTGATACCCGCAATTTTTGCACTTATCCCTCTGATATCCTTTTATATGCCCATTTTTATGCGTGGCTATGCCCTCCCCTACATTTCAAACATTTCAGCTCCGTAATTTTCCTGGGAAAATAAGTTCTTTACTCGTATGTATCACATTGCATTACTAAAGTGAATCTCTCAATTTTAATGAAGAAATAGTCCTCATAAATTAAAATGTACGATAGCATGGGGTTTGAGGAATTTTCTCATGTTTATTTGAATCGTTACGAAAGTTATAAAGAATTTTTTCCTAGAAATAATTTGATGCAGTCCAAGCAATGCACTATCAGTCATAGAAACGCAATAATGGGGGACAACGGCATTGGTTAGCAGCGTTCCGCAGGCGTTCTATCGTAGTTACAAGAACTCTTGAAAATCTCGCAATTTCTATGGCTTTGGCTATCAGATTTCGTATCAACGGTTCTATCGATGAATTAACTACATTGCTAAAGTGCATCTCTTATATATCATAAGGTGTTCGTAATCTACGTCAGGTTATGATACAATCGACTAAGGTTGTTGTTCTAAATATTTAGGTAGCGAACATCAGCTGTTTATAAATGCTCTATTTTAGAGATAAAAAATTTCGAACCTTAGGTTCATTGATTGATTGTTTTGATTTTGAGGATTGCTGTTATGGCAGGTAAGTTACTGATAGATGCGCACTACAATGAAGAAACGCGCATCGCAATTATTGGGGAGGATGGAAAGCTTGAAAATTTTGAAGCCGAATATTCCGGTAAGAGACCGATAAAAGGAAATATCTACTTGGCTAAAATTATCAGGATAGAACCTTCAATTCAAGCTGCTTTTATTGATTACGGTGGAGAAAAAAATGGTTTTTTGCCTCTAACAGAAATTCATTATGACTATTTTAATAAAAATGTTTTAAAGTCACTTGAGACAGATGAAATAGAAAAAAATTCAGATACTGAAGAGAAGAATGATGGCAAAAAACATTTGAAACGCCCGATTAAAATTCAAGAAATTATTTCTGCAAATCAGGTGGTTTTGGTTCAAGCAGAGAAGGAAATCCGTGGAAATAAATGCGCATTTTTTACCACATTTATAACTTTACCAGGAAAGTATTGTGTGCTTGCCCCAAATCCGCAAAAGGGAAAAGGTAGTTTTGTTTCAAAACGTATAGAATATTCGGAACAAGAACGGCTGAAAGAAATAGTTGAATCTCTAGATATTCCTGAAGGAATGAATTGTATAATTCGCACTGCCGGAGCAAAAAGAACTAAGCAAGAGATTAAACGCGACATGGAATATCTATGCAGGCTCTGGACTGAAATAAGAGATAAAGTTACACATTCCGTAGCTCCGATCCTGATTCATGAAGAGGGCAACATCATCATGCGGACTATAAGGGATCTGTATCAACGTACTATGGATAAAATTATAGTTCAAGGAAAGAGCGCTTATAAAGAAGCAAGAGCATTTATGAAAATATATACACAAGCGCATGTAAAAAAAATTGAGTTATACAATGATGTTGAGGTCCCATTATTTCGTAAATATAACATCGAAGATAAAATTGGCAAAATTCTTGAACCTACAGTTTCTCTGCCGTCAGGTGGAACCATAGTTATAAATACAACAGAAGCATTGACTGCAATAGATGTAAACTCCGGGAAATCGAAACATGAGCGGGATATTGAAATGACGGCTTTAAAGACAAATTTGGAGGCAGCTAGAGAAATTGGACGACAAATCAAATTAAGAGATATTGGAGGAATCATCGTTGTTGATTTTATAGATATGGCTGAGCGCAAAGATCAGGAAAGAATTGAAAAAGCGATGCGTGATGCCATGAAAAACGATTATTCAAAAATTCAATTTGGCAAATTATCACAATTTGGTTTAATGGAAATTTCTCGTCAAAGATTGCGAACCAGTCTAGCTGATGCTACCTTTATACAGTGTAGTCATTGTGCCGGTTCTGGAAAAGTTTTATCAAATGAAACGATAGCTCTATCGACCGTTAGAAAAATAGAAAATTTTTTGGTTAAACGAATCGCAAGATCAATAATTGTAGATGTTGCTCCAGGAGTAGATTTATTTATCTTGAATCGCAAACGAAATTTGCTTATTGATATGGAGCAAAATTATGGAGTTTCAATTGAAATTGTACGTAACAAAATGATGTCGGCAACGGACTGCAAAATTTTTGTAAAAGAATATATACCAAACAGCCAAAGAACAAATGAGGATATAAATGATGATGACGCAGCCACAACAGAGAATGAAACTCATGCCGAAAAGAAAGTGATCAAGATTAAAAAGTCAAAAGACATCAAGATGTCAGCCGAATCTTCTCCTGAAAAGAAAAGAGTAGCTACGCGTAAAAAATTGGTCAGGGCGAAAAAGCGAAGCATTTCGGATAAAAGTGAACTTTCCCAAGCTGCAGTTCCTGCGGGACTGACAAAAGATGCTCCTGCTGAGGAATCAGTAGACAATGTTCCCGCAAATACGAACAAAAAGAAGGGGTGGCTGAGAAAGATATTCGAATGAAAAAAATATTCCACATATTAGCTTGGTTCTTCATTGTTTCTGTTTCATCTGCTGAAGACTATATAGTTATGGATGATGAAACAGAAACCTTTTTGTGCGAGATAGTAAATGCTATAAAAAACGGAATGGGATATGAAAGCGAAATTAAAGTGTATATTTCAACAGATCAAACACTGAATGCTTCAGCCATACAAAGTGGAGATATAGTTGTTAATGCGGGGGCGATAATTCAAAGTTCGAATTACAAAGAGTTAATTGCTATTCTTGCGCATGAGGTTGGACACATAGAGGGAAGGCATATCCCGCTTTTAATGTCACACATGAAAGATTTTATGAAAGCTGGGCTTGTCCCCGCTCTGATAGGAGGTGCAATTTCAGCGATTGCAGGAAACCCCGCTCCGCTTATGGCAGGTGTTTTGGGAGGACAATCCATAAGTCAAGGTATGGCTCTTGGAAAAATGCGACAAAAAGAAGAAATTGCAGATACCAAAGCAGCAGATGCTTTAAAAAAATTGGGATGGTATTTGTTCGATGGATGCCTGGATATGCATAAGAAATTAGCGTCAAAATCATTTATTTATAACGAATATTTATCTTCTCATCCGCATTCTTCCAAGCGTATTGAAAAATATAAACAGTACTACGAAGAATTTAAGAACAAATCGTTATCAGAAAAAGTCCAAAAATTGATGAAAAAATATGAGACAAAATTTGAAACGATAAAGAAAAAATTGCAGGCACTAGTGATCCAGAACGAGTTTTTAGGTGAACTTTACAAGTCGCCCCAAAATAATGATGAAAAATATGCGAGGGCTGTCGCTTTATATCGATTAAACAAATATTATGAAGCGATAAAATTGATTGAAGATTTACCAGCTTCAAATATAGAGCAATCTGCCTATTACAATGAAATAAAATGCATGGCATTGATAAATCTAAAAAAATGCAAAGAAGCCGCAGAACTTGCAAAAAAATTACTTCAGAGCACTCGAAAAATAAAGGATCACCGCGACTTGGTCGTGATATACGCAGAAGCTGTCAACTCAGGCAATATAAGCTCCCATGCAAAAAGCGCAATAAAATATCTGCGAAGGATATTGGCTCCAAAAGAGGATGACATAAGCGCATTACATGAACTTGGAAAGTTATATACAATGACAAATCATCCGGACAAGGCGAGTTATTGCGCGGCTCGGACAGCTTTTCTATCTGGAGATAATAAAATGGCAAAATTCCACGCTTCTCGTGCAATTTCAGGGAAAGATCCCACCATAATAAAAAAAGCTAAAGATATATTAACCTCACTGGAGGACGAAACAAAAACATGATCAGGTAACATACCTGTAGTGAGCGAAATGGGGTCATTTTTTCTAATTAATTTTGATATTTTAAATGTGTTCCCTTGAACAAGGTTATAATTAATACAAAACTCAATTTCATCAGATTAAAATCAAGGATTTCTCTGAAAGTTATAGCGAACCATGATTTTACAGAATTACCGCATTTGTTGAGATTTAACATTGATATTCAATTTAGCATTACCAATCCTGAATTTGCAACAAGGGATAGAGAATTTATTCCGACGAAACATCTGCTTGACTGTTTTGTCATTTCATTTTAAGCGTATTTATTAAGACATGTATGTTTCGCAGAATTATTTTTTCAGTTCCAAAACAACTCTTAAGAGTATGCAATTTTTGAATAGGAAATCTGCTTTTCTCAACCATTTTAAGCTTAAGCAAAGTCTGTTCTGATAAACTTAGGTAATTCCAGAACGCTCTTAACATATCTATCGCTTTGATTAAAGCAAAACTTTCATTAGACGCTGTCGTCAAATGGAATTGGAGTAAAGCATAATGGAGGCGATTGTGAGGTAAGCTTGGAAGGATGAGATATTTTTGGTATATCGTGTTGAAATACTTCTAAAGATTGAGATAAATTTATGATAATGTGCAGACATTGTGGATGTGAAGAGTTAAATAAAGGTGGAATAATAAAATGTAAATAAAGGTATAAATGCAAAAGACTCAAAAGAACCACTAAAGAAAATGACCGGCGATACAAATCGTAGTATTAAAGGGGTATTTAGAAGGCGCCGGCATCATGGCGCTGGAGCGACTTACGGGAGTACCGAATCCATTAATAATAAAAGATCGAGACGGGGTATTCTTCAGAATATATATTTTTGATGAGCAAGATAGAACCTATCCTTGTGTATATTCGACAATACCTATCCACCATAGTTGGTTTAGATTTCTCTCCACTCGTCGTTTTCGTTGCATTGCATTTCGCAAAAGTGCTGCTATGGAGACTGCAATTTTTGCTTTAGTTTATTTCAGTCTTTTCTGTATGTTTATATATCACGTCTATCTATGACTCATCGCAGTTATCTATATTCATTTTCTTCATCAGAAATATACCCTTTACGTATCTCTTCCCACATGTCTTTTTGGTGTATAAAGTCACCACTTTGTGTTGGTAGTGGTATTATCTTTTCTATACCAGCTAGCCTTGCGTTTAATATAGCCATAACTGCAGATGCGTATGATACTGTTGTTTTTGGTCCCATTAATATTATGTAACCATCTAATCTGTTGTATTCCTGTTCTCCTCTCATTCTGGCTTTTGCCTGTTTCATATCATCTTCTCGTTCATCTGATGTTATGCTTGCTTCATATTTTATATCTCTTCCGTATTCATCCATCGTTACATTCACTCGAGCTGGTATTAATATTTTGCATATTATGTCTGCCATCTTTTTCATATTTAACTTCGTAGGTAACATGTTCTTTGCTATAGTTAGTAACTTTACTTTATCTTTTATCTCACTTAGTTGTTTATTATTTTCTATGATGGATCTCATCTTGGTATCGCTTTTGGTTTCAACATTTTCACAATGTTTTATATAGCTCATGTATTTTAGTATTGTACAAGTAATTTCCATTATGTCTCCATATCTTCTGTATTCGTTTAGCTTATCGGTGAAGTCTTGGTTTTCACCGCCGTCCTCCGCTAAGTGCGCGTTTATTTTATTTATACATTTCTTTTGATCGTTCGTGTATCTGACTATTTTTCTGAAATCAGTTATCGGTATGTTAGTTGTCCAATCGTCGCCAAAAGGTATCGTTCTTGAGTATTCTTGTACCATTTCGAAATTCTGTAGTCGTTCTATGACGAAGTCCGGTAGTGGTGCTGTTAGAGGTAGTCCTGTTATGTACATAAATTCCAATTCACTTAGAGGATGGTACCCGTCGTATTCTCCTCCTGCACATATTGCATCAAACGTTCTTGGTTGATATGACCAATTATTACTTGATATCTTACAGTATTTACTGTCTTTAATTTCTTTAATCGCATCCGATCGCGTTCCTATACGAATTATTTTGCCAAAACACATCCTATACGATTTAAATAACTCTCCACATTCGTTCGGTTGAGTTATGTATACATGCCATTGTTTTCTTTCCACATACTTTCCTATTTTTTTTCCAGTTGAGTCTGTCTTCGTATTGTGGGTGGTATGCGTTTGGATTGTTTTTTAAGATGGCTTTTGTATAATCCATAACTTGTACTCCCTTCAGCCCTGTTGTTATAAATATCCATGGATTGCTGTTCCACTCATCTATATGCTTTTTCTTCTCATCTTTGGGGGTCTCATCGATTTTTGTTATGAACTCTTTGTATTTGCTTTGTGCATCTTCGTAGTCTAACTCCTTTCGTTCTGCATTGCCGTTTTCGTCCTGTTTGTTTATCCACTTGTATTGTATATTTGCAGTGTTTAGT
>Ga0256405_10007176_pt1 | contig 17064 bp, 21 predicted proteins | sample RumenRJG_02DNA_FD_189096 | JGI IMG/M metagenome (GOLD analysis project Ga0256405, IMG submission 189096) | Bovine rumen microbial communities from Lethbridge, Alberta, Canada - RJG_02 | ecosystem: Host-associated > Mammals > Digestive system > Stomach > Rumen | place: Canada: Alberta...
TTCGAATATTTGTTGAAAACAAAGTGCCAAAGGCACACGCATCTCCACAAAAAAAGACACATAAATGTGTCTTCTTTTGGCAGGGGAGACGCGATTCGAACACGCAACCAACGGTTTTGGAGACCGTTGCTCTACCGTTGAGCCACTCCCCTAAGTGAATATTGCTTTGATATTATAGCAAGCAATGAAACAATAGTCAAACATTTATTTAATTTTTCCACAACCCAAAACGAAAGTTTTGGATTTCATCCGCTTGTGTATATAACTTTGCGGAGCAAAATATCGCATGCGAAGTGCATATCACAAAAAAGGACTTGCAATCGCAAGTCCTTTTATATCAAGCAATGTGGTATTTGTGCGTTCTGTACAAGAGCCAATAGATGAGGGATGAGAGCGGTAGGTTAGTGAGCAGCACCATCGGGAGAACTATCGCGCAGATTATCATCTTCGTGTCGTTGACAGTTGCGCCGAGTCCGAAGAATCCGATGAGGATACACACGACTGTGAGTTCGATGAAGAGCATCGTGCGGTTTAAAATCGACAATTTGAAGTTGAAATTCGCACGAACGCGTTTCGTCGGATTGGCAAGGTAAACGACTGTCGGCACAAGCAAGAGGGCGGAGCCTACGAGAAGTATCGGCAGGAAGTAAGCGTAAGACACCATATTGAAGAGCGACGCCCACATGATTGCAACTTCAACGACGAAGAACGCGAGGATGATGAGGAATGTGTCTCTCCTTATGCGGTTTGACTGCAAGAAGTTGAAAGTGTAATACTCCGACGTATTGCCTCTGTCATAAGGACGGATTTTGAAGCCTTTTGCATAGAGCCTCGTCTTGATGTCGCCCTCAACCTGAACGGGTTGTTGCTGTCTTTGCGGTTTAACTTCCGGTTGATCCGCGATAGAAGTGAAGAACTCACGGTAGTTGACGTTGGATTTTTCATAGTCAAATCCGTCTTCCTTTTGTTCGATGACGGCGGACGGCGCGAAAGTTTGTTCGGATTGAACGGGGTGTTCGCTCTCGAGTTCCGCTTCGGCATATTCCGGATCGACGGAAGGCTCTTGCGCGGTTTCTTGAGCGGTTTCTTCGGTTTTGTCCGTGCGAGCGTCGATTTCCGCTTCTTTTTCGTTTAGTTGACGGAAGATTTCGCTGAGAGTGGAGCGCGTGCGAGTAGGTTGCTCTATTTGAGAGCTGAACGCGTTTATGCGCACTTCGTTTTGAGGTTCAACGCTTGTCGGCTCTGGGTGATTGAAGTTTTGTTTTGAATATTCGCTTTCTTCGTCGAGTTTTGCAAAGATTTCGTCAAGATTGACGGCAGGGCGGCGAAGTTGATCCAACTTGCGTTGCGCTTCGCGTTCCGCCACGAGTTTTGCCTCTTCTTCCGCTTGACGACGCGCCGCTTCTTTTATGCGTTGTTCCTCTTCATAGGTGCTGACCTGTTGTTTGAGTTCGCGCATTTCCGCTTCCGCTTGATTGAGTTCTTGTTCTCTTTGGCGGAGTTGGCGGTCGTATCTTCTGATAGTCTCGTCCTTTTCGTCGAGTTCTTGAGCGTGTTGTTTTGCGAGTTCTTTCGCGGTTTCATCCTCAAGGTGCGCTTGAAGGGCGAGGTTTTTGGCTTCTTCCTCGGTTATTTGCTGACCGTATCTGTCAACATAAATTTTCGTTTCGACTTGCTTTTCAACCTCAACGGGTTTTTCGACTATCTTTTCGACTTCGACGATTTTGTCTTTGTATATGACTTTTGGTTTTTCTTCAGGGTCTCTCTTTGCATAAGGGCGGAGTTCGGAAGCGTCGAAAGGAATATCCTTTGTAAAGTCAAACTCGTCTTTTGAGAGGAGTTGGTCAAGTATTGTCCTTGAATACTCGTATTCGGACGTTTCTTTTTTAAGGTAGGCGAGACCTTCCGGCGTCAGCGCGTAGTAGCGACGTTTGCCACCGCCGGTGTCGTCGGGATCTCCGTCGTAAGAAGAAACGAGCCCTTGTTTTTCAAGACGCTTGAGTTGGTTGTAGAGGGTGGCTTGCTTAAGGACGTAGTGTCCGTTGCTTTTGTCCTCGATTTCTTTGAGAATCTCATAGCCGTAACGGTCTTGACCTTGAAGTGAGCCAAGAATGATCGTCGTCACGTTGCCGCGTATGAGGTCGCTGTTGACAGATGAAATGTCCATTGCGTATTCTCCTAACTTTGATATAAATATTTTAGCAAACTATTATAAATAAGTCAATATCTTATAATACTTATATTCTATATAAATGCAAATTTGACTGCAAATAGTGGATTAATTGTCTTTTTTTGAAGATCTGAGTTTGACGACTTGCGCAGCAATTTTGCGGTGATCTTCTTCGATTGCGGCATAGTGTTTTTTGGTGGTGTTGACGTCTCTGTGCCCAAGCACGTCCGCAACCATATATATGTCGCCCGTCGCGCGGTAGAGGTTTGTGCCGTAAGTGCTACGCAATTTGTGGGGTGAAATCTTCTTCAAAGGCGCAGCCTCGAGAGCATATTTTTTGACGATATTCTCAACTGCGCGGACGGATATTCGTCTCACTTGCAATGACAGAAACAGCGCGTCTCTGTCGTTTTCGGAGATTTCGGCGCGTTGACAGCGAGAGAGAAGACGCTTTCTTTCGCCCTCCACATAGTAGATAAGCGCGTCGTAAACTTCGTCGCCAAAATATAAAATCGCTTGATTGCCGCCCTTTCTTGTGACGGTGAAAGCGTGCGTTTCAAAGTCAATGTCTTGAACGTTGAGTCCGACGCACTCGCTGACACGAATACCGGTGCCAAGCAGGAGAGTGAGGAGAGCAACGTCTCTCGCACGAGTGTTTTCTTGCACTTTGCGTTGGTGTTCGCTCATAAAGTCCGCCGTTTCCGCCGCGTCGAGTATGCGCTCGACCTCACGGCTTTCAAGACGAATGATGTCCTTGTCGTGCTGTTTCGGCATAGTGAGTTTTGCCGCGATATTCGACGGGATTTTGTCGTGATTGAAGAAGTATTTGAAAAAGGTACGGACGGTTGAAATCTTGCGGGCTTTGCCTTTTTCTTGGTTTGTGGATTCCTTTCCGCCGTACTCGTAGAAAGAGAGGTATTCCATATACGCTTCGAGATTTGAAAGCGTCACTTTCGTGAGGTCGTCGATCGTGAAGTCATACACGTCTTCGTATTCGCGAAAAGTCCTGACGTTTTTGAGCAAATAGTCGAAAAATATGCGCAAGTCGTACGCATAGTTCAGGCGGGTGAGGGCGCTTGTTTGTGATTCAATGCCCACAAAAAACTCCTCGCAAAATTCAGGAAGTTGGTCTCTTACCCCTCTCAATCTTTTGGCGATAACTTTGTCGCGTTCTTTAAAATAGTTTGACATTTCGATTCCTTTGTAAGTTGTATTCTAAGATATTATTTTAAACAACTATGCGCAAAATGTCAATACTAAATGCGTTTTATCGCAAAAATGTGCGAGCGATGTAAAGATGTCAGTCGTCAAATCGTTCGCGGAGTTTTTTTAAGATTTTGTTTTCGATCCTCGAAACCTGCACTTGAGATATGCCGAGTTCTTTTGCGACTTCCGCTTGCGTTTTGTCTCTGAAGTAGCGGAGAATTATGATTTTCTTTTCTCGCTCGGGAAGAGTGGAGATTGCGTCTTTGAGCATAAACACGTCGAGTTTTTCATCGGGAGAGCCCGCGCCTGCGATTCTGTCTTCAAGAGGCGATCCGTCGTCGTCGGGGCTTTCGGACAAAGACAGCAAAAACTGATTCGTCTCCATTGCAAACAGCACGTCGGCTTTGTCGTAGCCGAATTTTTGCGAGATTTCTTCAATTGACGGCTCGTCTTCGCCGAGTTTTTGTTTTTCGTCGATGAATATGGCGATTTTGTTTGCAAGGGTTTTTGCCCATCTCGACACTTTGATTGCCCCGTCGTCGCGCAAAAATCGCTTGATTTCTCCGCTTATGAGTGGAACGGCGTACGTTGAAAAACGTACCTCGTATTCGGGTTTGAAGTTCATGATCGCTTTCAAAAATCCCATAGAGCCGAGTTGCATGAGGTCGTCGTATTCGAGTCTGCCTTTAAATCTTTTTACGATAGACTTTACGAGAGGGACGTTTTCGACGACGAGTTTTTCTTTGGCTTGTTCGTCGCCTGCCTGCGCGTCTTTTATGAGTTGCAAAGTTTCTTCGTGAGTTAGCATGACTTGAACACCTTTTTAAAGCGCACGGTCGTGCCTTTTTGAGGGGTGGATTCTACCGCCATTTCGTCCGTAAAGGTTTTGATTATCGTAAATCCCATTCCGCTCCTTTCGTCATCGGGCTTCGTAGTGTAAAAAGGTTCAAGCGCGGAGGGCAGGTCTTCGATCCCGCAGCCGTAGTCTTTTACGGTGACGGTAAGTGAGTTTTCTTCTTCGTCGATTTCGCCAACAAGCTCGATTTTGCCGTCTCCGTTTGGGTATGCGTGAACAACGGCGTTGGTGACCGCTTCGCTCGTCGCGGTTTTTACGTCGCCGATTTCTTCAATTGTGGGAGAGAGCGCGAGCGAAAAGAACGCAACGACTTGCCGTGCAAAAGCCTCGTTCTTGCTTTCGGCATTGATTTCAAGTTTAAAAAAGTCCATATTTGCTCCTTTTTAGTCAATTTTGGGTACGAACGTATAAACACCGGACGCTCTGAACACTTTGTCCACTTGTTTCTGTACGTTTGAAAGAGCGAGTTCCGTGTGCTTGTCTTTAAGTTTTTTGTACCTTCCTAGCAAAAAGCCGAGACCGGTGCTGTCGACAAAACCGACGTCTGCCATGTCGAAAACGACTACGCGGGCGGGGTGAGACGCAAGATATTCGTCGATTTCGCGCTTTATGGAAGTTGCGCCGTGCTCGTCGAGTTCGCCGTGAAGTCGCACGATAGTTTCGGTTGAATTTTTAATATATTCCGCTTTCATGATTCCTCCGCATAAAGAATAATCGCAGTGAAGACGAGAATTTTTGGAAATATTTTGATATTAAATATTAAAAGAAAGATTTTTGTCAAAAAATTCTGAAAATCATTTTAAAAAATCATTGACATCTTCGCCAAATTATTGTATATTATCAAAGTCGCAAGCAAGCGGCACAATCCGCTGGGGTGTAGCTCAGTTTGGCTAGAGCGCTTGATTTGGGATCAAGAGGTCGCAGGTTCAAGTCCTGTTACCCCAACCAATATGGAATAACGTGACTTTGTCACTTGTTATACTTCACAAATGATTCGGGCCTTTAGCTCAGTTGGTTAGAGCAGTCGGCTCATAACCGATCGGTCCGCGGTTCGAGTCCGTGAAGGCCCACCAAATCAATTTTGGCCCGGTAGTACAGTTGGTTAGTACGCCAGCCTGTCACGCTGGAGGTCAGGGGTTCGAGCCCCCTCCGGGTCGCCAAGCGTTGTGGCAGTGAATATCACTGCCACAACCACCATTATGGAATAACAGGGCAAATGCCTCGGTAGCTCAGTAGGTAGAGCAAGGGACTGAAAATCCCTGTGTCGGTGGTTCGATCCCGCCCCGCGGCACCATGTTATGCTGGTGTAGCTCAACAGGCAGAGCAACTGATTTGTAATCAGTAGGTTGTTGGTTCGATTCCGATCACCAGCTCCATACGGAGAGGTTCCCGAGTGGCCAAAGGGAGCAGACTGTAAATCTGTTGTCAGTGACTTCGATGGTTCGAATCCATCCCTCTCCACCAAAAAGCACTTCGAAAGAGGTGCTTTTTTGTATGGTGGGAGGGTGGATTTTTCTTGCAAAACTTTTGTTTTGCAAGGAGCAAGCAAGTGCTTGCAGAACCATCGTTCGATGCTGACCGCAAGCGAAGAGAGGCACAAGCGCAATGCATTTGTGAAAATCGAGCGCAGTGGACAAGCAAGTATCTGCAATTTTGCAGAGTTGCATAGCAACAATGCGTAGCATTATGCTTGTGTAGACGCGAGTCATTTTTGATTTTAGCCCTGCGCTATTAAACGAATCCATCCCTCTCCACCATGAAAGAAACCTGATTTGTCTACCGAAAAATCAGGTTTCTTTCAACTAAATCCGTCCTTGCGGACGGGATAAATCGCCCTAACAGGCGGTGAAATCACTTCGTGGTGAAATCCGCACTTCGTGCGGGTGAAGGAACGGATTTAATTTCACCGTGAGCAAAGCGAACGATTTCACCTGAGGACGAAGTCCGAAGATTTCACCGAGGCGAAGCCTCGATTTCACCAAATATTCAGTCGGACACAGCTCGACATTTTTTATTATGAGTATAAACGCTGGTGAACTTTTTGCGTTTTTGCGCCCTTTTGGCGTTAAAGGATTGAAAAATTCACATTTTTCGAGTATAATGTAAAAGAAAAGAGATCGACAAATCGGGATTTACGGGAGGGGGGAAACTGTTATGGAATACATAAAGGTTACAAAAGATAACATTGAAAGCGAACATATCTGCTGTGCCATTTCAAACAATAAGGATGTTCAGGTTGCATCCAAAAAAGCATGGCTTACCGCACGTTTTGATGACGGGCTTGTATTTCTTAAAAGCGTGGAGCGCGGGAAGTGTTTTATTGAATATATACCCGCTGAAAATGCGTGGAATCCGATATATGCAGATGGTTATATGTATATTGACTGTCTATGGGTATCCGGCTCATTTAAGGGGCATGGATATTCAAACGACCTTTTAGACGAATGTATAAAAGACAGTAAAGCCAAGGGAAAAACCGGTCTTTGCATTTTAACTTCCGAAAAGAAAAAACCGTTTCTTGCAGATCCGAAATATCTGAAACACAAAGGTTTTACCGTTTGCGATGAGGCTGATAACGGAATTCAGCTTGCATATTTGCCGTTTGCCGCTTCTGCCGCAAAACCCCGTTTCAAAGATTGCGCCAAGTATCCGCGTATCGAAGAAAAAGGATATGTGCTTTACTATACAAGCCAGTGTCCCTTTAACGCAAAATATGTTCCAATCGTGGAACAAACTGCCAAAGAGCATAATATCCCGTTCAAAGCGATACACATCGAAAATAAAGAACAGGCGCAGAACGCACCTACACCGATCACAACGTATGCTCTCTTTTATGACGGAGTATATCTAACAAACGAGCAGATGAATGATACTAAATTTTTGAAGCTGGTTGCTCGATAAATTCCGGTTTGTCGGGATGATAAGATGTTACGTTTGTACCTTCTTACCTCGATTTCGGTACGTTTGTACGCTCTTTTACACAAAAGGCGCTTATTATGTAAGTGCCTTTTGTAATTAAATCCGTCTTAAAAGACGGGTGAAATCCAACAAAGTTGGATGAAATCTCTATGAGATGAAATCCACACAAGGGCGGATTGAGGAATAATAAAAAGACGGATTTAATTTCATCGTGAGCAAAGAGAACGATTTCATCAAAGAACTTGATTTCATCGCGCTTACGCGATTTCATTTTTCTTATTGCGCAAAAATTAGATAAATGCTACAATTGTTTTATCGAATATAGGTGGTTGATTATGTCTGAAAACAAACTAGCAAATTTGTCAATGGATTTCGCCGTTTTGATTTGACTCCGTATATCGAAATTTGATATATTGTGTTCACCGTAAATTAAAATCATGCAAACGAAGAAGTCAAATTTTGTATATATCGGAGAGGCGGTCGAGAGGAGAGAGCAGATCGAAAAAGCGATCGCTTTGCTCGACGATCTCGGTGTGCCGATAAACAGGAGCGTAGAGTTCAAATTGAGCCGAGCAAAGTCCTATCTCGGCATGTGTACCCGCCTGCGTGACGGTGAGCGTAAATTCCACATATTAGTCAACAAAAATCTGCAAGGCGAGGATTTTGAGACTGTAGTCATACACGAACTTTTGCACACTATAAAAATCCGCGACGGGCACCGAGGCAAGTGGAAAGCGTATGCGACTCTTGTGAACGAAAACACAAATTATCATATCACGCGCGTCGCAAAGCCCGAAACCGCCGACTAAAACGTTTAAGCACCCGAATGGGTGCTTTTGTATATTGACTATTTGAAAAAATTTGATATAATATTTAAGAAATATATAGAGAGGTAAAATATGATTATTGCAACAACTTTTAATAATGGCGAAATTTTTCAACATTTTGGTCATACAGAGCAGTTCAAGCTCTACCACGTGACGCTCGGCAAGATCACGAGAGAGGAGATAGTGGACACCAACGGTCAAGGACACGGCGCGCTTGCAGGTTTTTTGGCGGAGCACGGCGTTGACGTACTCATTTGCGGAGGCATCGGCGGTGGCGCACAAAATGCTCTAAACGGTGCGGGAATCAAGTTCTTTGCGGGCGTTCAGGGCGACTCCGACAAGGCTGTACGCGGTTTTCTTGACGGAAATCTTGCATACAACCCGAACGAGACGTGTAATCATCATCACGAACATCACGATGGTGACTGCGGACACTCAAACTGCGGAAGTCATAACTGCTCGGGCAACTGATAGCTATGAACGTACCGATTGATATATCAAACGTGGTGCTACACACCAAAAGACTTGTTTTGCGTCCTTTTGAACAGAGTGATTTGGACGATTTTTTCGAATATGCGAGCGTGGACGGCGTAGGACAAATGGCGGGGTGGAAACCGCACGAGAACAAGGCGGAGTCCCAAAAGATACTTGATAATTTTATCGGCGAAAAGAAAACTTTTGCAATCGTTTTGGACGGTAAGGTCATCGGCTCGCTCGGTATTGAAAAGTACAACGAGAATTTATATCCTGAGCTTGCGGACAAAAAGGCGAGAGAAATCGGCTACGTCTTGTCAAAAGCCTATTGGGGACAAGGTCTCATGCCTGAGGCGGTGAAGGAAGTTATTCGTTATTGCTTTGAAGATTTGGGACTTGATTTACTCTTGTGCGGTCATTTTGTCAAAAACAAACAGTCGGCAAGAGTGCAAGAAAAGTGCGGTTTTCATTTTTACAACACCTGCATTTTTGAGACGCGCATCGGCACGAAAGAGGATTGCATAGACAATATTTTGACAAAAGAAGAGTGGAAAACTCAAAAATAATTTTGATCGGCAACTTAACCAATTTTAAAAACTGAAAATTAAAGCACTCTTAGAGTGCTTTCTTTTGTTTTTTAGGTCTTAAAATCATCTTTCGAAAAAATTTTTGTAATTTTTTAAAAAACTGTTGACAAATTTAAATCAATTGAATACAATTAAATTGAAAAAAATCAAATTTAATTTTTTGGAGGAAACAACAATGTCAACTATTTATGATTTCAAAGTCAAAGACAAGAAGGGCAACGACGTATCTCTTGCAGACTACAAGGGCAAAGTTCTCCTTATCGTCAACACGGCGACGGGTTGCGGATTTACTCCGCAATACGACGGACTTCAAGATCTCTATGAAAAATATCAAGCGCAAGGCTTTGAAATCCTTGATTTCCCATGCAATCAATTTGCAAATCAAGCGCCGGGCTCGGATGAAGAGATCGGAAGCTTCTGCCAAGCGAGATTTGGAATCACATTCCCTCAATTTGCAAAGATCGAAGTGAACGGCAAGAATCAAGCGCCTCTTTACGAATATCTCAAGTCTCAACAAAAGGGCGCGCTCGGCAGCAATATCAAGTGGAATTTCACGAAGTTTTTGGTTGACAGAGACGGCAACGTAGTCGACAGATTTGCACCGACCGTGACTCCGGAAAAGATCGACGCGGACGTTGCAAAACTACTTTAATCGCTTTGAATTTGCAAGATTTTATTATATAATAATAAAAAACCTTTGGAGGCAGACATGGAATACGTTTACAAAACCAATATGGTATGCTCGCAAGAGATACATTTCAACATTGACGGCAACGTCGTTTCAAACATCAGTTTCGTTGGCGGATGCAACGGCAACTTGAAGGCTATCTCAAAACTCGTCGACGGTTGGACTGTCGAAAAAATCGAAGAGTACCTCAAGGGCAACACTTGCGGCAGACGTCCGACGTCTTGCGCGGATCAACTCGCTATTGGCGTCAGACAAGCCTACGACGAACTCTCTGCAAAATGAGCGGTCTTATGGACAAGTACGAAGTGTTAAAACTCAAAAATCAAATGTGCTTTCCGCTGTATGCGGCGTCGCGAGAGGTGGTGAAACATTACTACCCATATCTTAGCGCGCTCGACATCACGTACACGCAGTACATCGCGATGATGGTGCTTTGGGAGACGCCGAAGATTTCCACGAAAGAACTCGGCTCAAGGCTCTATCTTGACAGTGGCACGCTCACTCCGCTCTTGAAAAGCCTTGAAAAGAAGGGTTTTGTGACGAGAGCGAGGGACAAACAAGACGAGCGTAATTTGATTGTGGAACTCACGGACGAGGGGTTGAAACTCCGCGACAAAGCACTCGATATTCCTGCGCAAGTTGCGTCTTGCTTCCATTTGGACGAAAACGAAGCGATTGTGCTTTACCGCGCGCTTTACAAGATTTTAGACGAAACAAACAAATAAGAGTTTTTTGCAAATCAAGAATTAAGCACTTACTTTGTAAGTGCTTTTTTCTTTTTTAATATTGTTTAGATTTTTGCGGTTTGTCAACAATTTAGATATGAAACCAACGTCTCAAACAAAAACGGAGCAAGTGAAAGTCCACAAAAAGTCGGTGCAGACGACAAACGATTCAGACGCCCAAAGTCAGATAGAAGCCGTAGAAGTTTGTCAAGTGAAGGAAAGCAATGATTGAAAGAAAGGATTATCAAGAGTACGTAAAGCGCAATTCGCCCAAGAGCCCGATGTTCAGGACTTTGATTTCCGCGTTTTTGGTGGGCGGAACGATATGTTGCATAGGCGAAGCGATCGGCGACGTCATCAAAGTGATTTTTAAATCTATGACGGAAAAGGACGTTGCAACGTGGGAGAGCGCGGTGATGATATTTTTGGGCAGTTTGCTCACGGCGCTCGGCTTATACGACAAAATCGGACATTTTGCGGGCGCAGGATCAATCGTTCCAATCACGGGATTTGCCAACTCAATCGTGTCTCCGGCGATGGAATTCAACCGAGAGGGCGTATTCTTCGGCGTGTGTGCAAAGATGTTCGTAATTGCGGGACCAATCATAGTTTTCGGCACGGTCGCGAGTTTTTTGGTGGGGTTGATCACTTGGTTCACAACATTATAAAATAACGTTAGATTGCCGAAAAAATTGATTTTTGGCGATATATTTGACGATATGGAGATTTGATGAGCGATCTATGAGAACGATATTTTTTGAAAAACCGATATATATAGCAAGCGGATTTACGATCGTCGGTCCGAAAGAAGCGGACGGCAATTTTGGCGATTATTTTGACGTCGCGCTAAAGGACGATATTTGGTGCGAAAAGTCATACGAAAAGTGCGAAAGCAAGATGCATAGAGACGCCATAACCGGCGCAATATGCAAAGCGGGACTCAAAAAACTGGATATAGACGTTATGCTTGCGGGCGATCTTATCAACGAATGTGCGCCGACTGCGCTTGCCGCACGCAACTTTCCCGCGGCGTTTTTGGGATTGTACAATGCGTGTTCAACCTTTACGGAGGCAGTTTTACTCGGCTCAATGCTTGTAGACGGCGGGTTTGCAAAAAACGTGACGTGTTCGACCTCATCGCACTTTGCCACGGCGGAAAGGCAATATAGATTTCCGCTTGAACTCGGCAATCAAAGACCGCCTACGGCGCAATGGACTGTGACGGGGGCGGGTTGTACCTTGCTTAGTGCCGAAAAGCCCTCGATTGTCAACAAAAAAGTGTATGAAGACGACATTATCGCGATTGACAAAAACCTGAATATCGACGAGAAAACGCTTGAAAAATATAAAAAGAGCATTGAAAAGCAAAAAAAAGTCATAAATCTTGACAAATCTAACATAGTTGAGAGCAATTTTTCAAAAGAAAACAACGATTATGGCAAAAGTGCGAAACGCTACGTAAAAGTGACGTGTGGAACGATAGGCAAAGTCGTAGATCTCGGAATTGACGACGAGTCGAATATGGGCGGTGCGATGGCTCCCGCTGCTTTTGACACGCTCATGACGTTTTTTGAAGACACCAAAACGAGCCCCGGCGACTATGACGGGATATTTTCCGGAGATTTGGGTAGGTTTGGCAAGCAGACGCTCGAATATCTTATGGACAGAGAAGGCGTGTCGCTTCCAAAGTTCTATATGGACTGCGGAGCAAGTTATTATACTCCCGAACAAAAGACTTTTCAAGGCGGCTCGGGGGCTGGGTGCGTAAACACTACCTTCAACGGCTATATTTTAAAGAACTTGCAACAGGGCAGACTTAAAAAGGTCATAGTGGTTGCGACGGGTGCGCTGCTCAACAAGGACACGCCGCTTCAAAAGGAAACGATCCCGGGTATCGCACATCTTTTTTGTGTTGAGACGGAACTTGTTTAAACAAAACTATTCTATAAATCGTCAAAAACGAGAAAAGTATTGTAAAAATCGACAAGTTTTGTAATACTTTTGCTAAAAATAGGTTGTTATGGAAATATTTTTGAATTATTTGAAAGTCTTTGCAGTGGGCGGTCTCGTATGTATGATCGGGCAAATCCTAATCAACAAAACCAAGATGTCTTCCGCAAGAATACTCGTGCTTTATATGCTCGCCGGCGTAGTGCTTGAAGTGAGCGGAGCGTTTAAGTATATAAAGGAGTTTGCGCACTCGGGCATCACGATTCCGATCATCGGATTTGGCTCGAATCTCGCAAAGGGTGCACTTGAGGGAGCAAAAGCAAGCGGACTTCTCGGTGCGATTTCGGGAGGTCTCGAGGCTGTGGCAACGGGCTTGACGGCGGCAATCGTATGCGGATTTTTGTTCGGACTTTTGTCAAAATCGCATTCAAAGAAAATTTAGTCGCATATCTTTGAGATCGGTCGGCGGGTTTAACGTCGTCGTAAGTCTCGACGATGTGAAAATGAACGTTGAAAAGAGTGGTCCGAAAAAACGTTATGGCGAAAGGTCGTACATCTCGGATATATCTTGCAAAGCAAGATACGTTTCGGGAACTTTGCCGACTATCAAGTTTTCGCATACCAAAATCTCCGCTTTGACTTGGACTGTCGGCTCGTCTATAGGCGTGATGATATTGACGTCCGCATACACGTCGATGTAGATTTTGTGAAACGTTTGGTTGATGCCCGCCGATTGAAAGCAGGACACGAAGTCGCAGTTTGCGGCACCGATTGGCACGATTTTTATCGTCACGTCGGGACCAAAACCCGTAAGAAGCGCAAGTCCCGTGAACGTTCCCGCCGATATTGCAATTTCAACGACTCCCAAGGAGTCGAGATTGGCTTGCGCAAGGTTTGCGATCTCTCTTGCGATCGAGTTGATGCGAGGAGAGTTTGCTCTGATCAAGGTCACGTCGCCCGAGTCGTTGTATTGGACGTCAAAGAGTTCGTCGTAAGTTATACCGCCGTTCAGTACGCTCGTGGCGGCGAGGTTTATCTGATTGGTGGCAATCGCGCGGACTTTTGCAATAGAACTGCCCATAACCGTCGGTACGATATTTTTTCGGAAATAGACGGTGCAGAAGATAAACACGAGGACGACGGAAAATATCGCGATTATCACGCGAACAAACTTTGGTCGCATATCTTTAAATCCCCTTGAAAATCTTTGCACGCTTCAGTATATTCCGCGTTTTTGACGATATTTACAGTTTCACGACAAAATCGCCGCTTTTCTTTGAAAAGTGCAGGCGATTTCTTTACAAAACGGCGGATTGTTGATATAATCAAAACATGGATTTGTTCGATCTGCAAAACAACGTTGAAAAAATGGCTCCGCTTGCGGAACGCATGAGACCTCGCACCATCGACGAGTTTTTGGGACAATCAAAGATTGTCGGCGAAGGCTCGCTTTTGCGTAGGGCGATTTCCGCGGATAAACTCGGCAGTTGCATTTTTTACGGTCCTCCGGGCACGGGCAAAACTACGCTTGCAAACATAATCGCGGAAAATACGAACGCGAATTTCGTCAAACTCAATGCGGTCACTTCAGGCGTCGCGGACGCAAAAAAGGTGATTGAAGAGGCGAGAGATTTGCTTAGAATGTACGGCAAGCGCACTTATCTTTTGCTTGACGAGTGCCATCGTTGGAACAAGGCGCAATCGGACAGCGTATTGCAAGCGATAGAGCAGGGCTATATCATTTTCATCGGTTCAACGACGGAAAATCCGTACGTTTCGATGACTCGCGCAATCGTGTCGAGATGCAGAATATTTTCATTTTCACGCCTCACGGAAGCAGACGTTTTGGCAGGACTTAAGCGCGCCGCCGAAGACAAAGAACGCGGACTCGGAGATATGGGACTCGTCGTGTCAGACGAGGCGTACAGGCACTTTGCTTGGGCGAGCGGAGGAGACCTTCGCACCGCTCTGAACGCTTTGGAACTTGCCGCACTCACCACTCATCCGTCACAGGACGGCAAGATTTATATAGGCAAGGAAGAAGCCGAGCAATCCATACAGCAAAAGGCTCTGTCGCTCACGGACGATATGTATTACGATATGATCTCCGCGTTCATCAAGAGTATGAGAGGAAGCGACAGTTCCGCCGCGCTCTATTGGGCGGAAAGGTTGATCGAAGCGGGTTGCGATCCGCTCCTCATCGGCAGAAGAATTATGATTCACGCCTGCGAAGACGTAGGACTTGCCGATCCGAACGCAATCGTGGTTGCTCAGTCCGCGGTCGCCGCGTTTGAGCGCATAGGCTTGCCGGAGGGCAGGATCCCGCTTGCCGAGGCGATAATCTACGTCAGCGAAGCACCGAAGTCAAATAAGGTTGTAGAAGCGCTTGATCTTGCCGAAAAAGCAGTGAAGACGATAAAGCACGAGAGCGTTCCGCTATACCTTAGAGATCCGAACTTCAAGGGAGACGAAGAAAAGGTCAGCGGCTACAAATATCCGCACAGCTACGGCGGTTGGGTGGAGCAACAATATCTTCCCGACGAACTTAAGGACGCAAAGTTCTACAATCCTACGGAAAACGGATTTGAAGCGGAGATTAAACGCCGCCAGGCGGCAAGAACTTCAAAGAGCAAACAGTCGGGCGTCTCGTACGACGATTTGCACAAAAAGTCATAAAACGGCAATCTAAACCGATTTTTTGGAGAAAATATGTACAAACACAAGATAGCGCTTGACGTCGGTGACGTAAGAATCGGAGTGGCGGTCAGCGACCTTTTGGGGATAACCGCAAACCCGCGCGAAACGTACTGGCGCAAAAAAGACGATATTGATGCGGACATCCGCTATTTTTGCGAGTATGCAAAAAAGGAAGACGCGGATACGTTCGTGCTTGGACTTCCAAAAAATATGGACGGTACGGAAGGACCGCGCGCGGAAGTCACGAGGGAGTTTGGCGATATGCTCGCAAAAGCGAGCGGGCTGCCGGTCGTATATCAAGACGAAAGACTCACAACCGTTTCGGCGGAGAGAATGCTGATTGAAGCCGACGTAAGACGTGAAAAAAGAAAGCAAGTGATTGACAAGGTTGCCGCGACAATCATTTTGCAATCCTATCTCGACAGCCACAAATTTTGATTGCAATTTACTATGTAAATTGAAATATAAGTATTAACATTTGGAGAAGAATATGGCAAACGATTTTGAAGACAATCAAAACGAAATCATCGAACTTTACAACGAAGCGACGGACAAAGACGAAAAGTGGTATTGGATTGATACCGTTGATTACAACGGCAAGCAATACGCGGTTTTTCAACCTGCGGAAGAACTCGAGGACGTAAGCGCCGACGAAGTCTTGATCCATGAACTCATCAACACGTCCGACGGAAGCGAAATCATTCCCGTCGAGGACGAGAAATTGCTCGAAACCGTATATCAACTTTATTTGAAAGACGTTATGGACTATTACAACGGTTTAAACGACGAAAACTCGGGATGCGGCGGTAGTTGCGCGGGATGCTCGGGTTGCGGGGACGCAGGCGAGTGCGATTGCGACGGCTGTGGCAAAAACTGAGGCGTTATAGTTTTAAAGATTTGGGCTTCATTGTAAGCCCATTTTTTGATTTATTGCAAAAAAAATATGAAAAAGGGCGAAAAAACTTCAAAATTCCTTGAAAATGTCTTTAATTTTGCTTGCAAAATATTTTTATATTATATATAATTCCAAAAGACCGCACACCCGAGCGGAGTTTGTTATGTTCCGTTTTTAAGTCTTCGGCTGAAAGACGGTAGTTCAAATCGTGAAACTCGGGGAGGTAAAAACATATTTAGGAGGACCACAAGAAATGGCCGTAACAACAATGAAAGCCCTGCTCGAAGCAGGCGTACACTTCGGACACCAAACGAAACGTTGGAATCCGAAAATGAGCAAGTATATCTATGCAACGAGAAGCGATATTCACATCATCGACCTTCAAATCTCCGTCGATCACGTTGAAGCCGCTTATCAATTTGTAAAGAGCGTCGCCGCAGAAGGCAAGTCAATCCTTTTCGTCGGCACGAAGAAACAAGCGCAAGACGCAATCAAGGCTGAAGCAGAGCGTTGCAATATGTTCTACATCAACCAAAGATGGCTTGGCGGCACGCTTACAAACTTCAAGACGATCCGTACAAGAGTTGACAGACTCAACAAGATCAACCAAATGGAACTCATCGGCGAGTTTGAACTTCTTCCAAAGAAAGAAGTTGCGTCTCTCAAGAAAGAGCGCGACGATCTCGAGAAGAACCTCGGCGGTATCAAGAATATGCGTACGCTCCCGGGCTGCCTCTTCGTCGTTGACCTCAAGAAAGAAGAGAACGCCGTTCGTGAAGCGCGCAAACTCAACATCCCAATCGTCGCAATCGTCGATACAAACTGCGATCCTGACCTCGTTGACTACGTAATCCCGGGCAACGACGACGCAATCCGTGCAATCCAACTTCTCGCATCCTTGATGGCGGACGCAGTCATCGAAGCAAACCAAGGCGAATCTTTCGTCAGAGCGGAAGAGCCGCAAGCCGAGGCTGAACCTGTTCAAGAAGAAGCAAAAGAAGAAGTAAAAGAAGAAGCACCTGCACCGGCACCTGTCCTTTCTCCTGAAGAAAAACTCGAAAGAGCAATCG
>Ga0256405_10007177_pt1 | contig 17062 bp, 15 predicted proteins | sample RumenRJG_02DNA_FD_189096 | JGI IMG/M metagenome (GOLD analysis project Ga0256405, IMG submission 189096) | Bovine rumen microbial communities from Lethbridge, Alberta, Canada - RJG_02 | ecosystem: Host-associated > Mammals > Digestive system > Stomach > Rumen | place: Canada: Alberta...
TTACGGGGTAAGGGGAAGGTGTCTGCATACAAGTCATGTCAAGCGTTTCTAAGCCTAGAGTCAGACACAATCGTCACAAGCAAGGGCTAAATCTGACACTCGAAAAATTATCTGCGGATTTTAGGATGTACAGAAACACTTCGAGTCGTTCATCGGGGAAATTCTGCGCCGTATCCCCCAGAAGGACCGCCCCACGCTGACCACCGTTGTCGTGGACAGTTGGGAACGAGGGAAGCAAAACTACACCGATTCTATTTTTTCAAAGTTCCGTCAGCGATACGGGTATGAACTTGACTATACCAATCCCGGTTGTAAGAAGGACCTTGACAGGCTCATTGCCGACCTGGTAGCTTCAGAGTATATGGGCGGACTGACAGAGAAAGCCCATCAGTACGGACTGCGCACATGGTGCGAGCCCTATGCCCACAGTCCCTTCCCGGCCAACAGCATCACCTACGGCAGCGCTGCCGACGAAGTGGCAGCAGAGTTTTGGGTGGGTGACCGCAAGTTCCGCCAGAAAGAGGTGGACGCAGCCATCGGGGCTGCCCGTCGCAGCGGCAAGAACAGAGTATGGGCGGAGAGCTTCACCGACGGCTGGCCAGAACTCGCCAAGGATGACTGGAGCTTTGAGAAACTGAAGCCCATCGCTGACCGCTATTTCCACGCCGGAATAAACGCCAGCATCCTTCATGTAATGATTTCTCAGCCGGGCGATGACAGCAAACCCGCTGTGCGCCCATGGTTCGGAACTTATTTCGACCGCCGCAGCCGACATTCCCGGGAGCTGAAACCGCTCGTCACATATCTGCGACGATGCAACTTCATGCTCCAGTTGGGCAGGAGGGCGGATGATGCTTACGACCAGCGCATCCTGTCCAATGGCACCACCATCCGTTTTACTGATGATTCCCGGTTTGAGGTTACCTTCCCCGACGGCCGTCAGGAGTTGTGGGACCCAATGCAAGGAATTCTGAATGGGGAACAGAAGTAAATTCCAATTTATGAATATCGAAGAATTGCTTGAACAACCATACTACGTCATGGACATACTGCCCAGACAAGTGCCTGCCGATAGTGGCGGACAATATTTCAAGGTGGAGGAATACTACCTGAAGGATAAGGGGCGGTTAAGCCGTCAATATGCTGATGTGTTGTTGAAACTGAACTGCTACTACGACCTGGCGTTCAGTCACGATGCCGAGCATTGGCAAAAGAACCCCGAGCCGGAGAAGATCGTGCGGATGGTCAAGGCATGCTTGTCGGAAGTGTCTCCCGAGTCGTTTCTCTATGTGATGTTGACAGATGTCCCTATGTTGCTCACGCTTCAGCGAGACATCACCCACATGACGCTCTACAACCCCTCAGACGACCTCTTACATCTCATTGGCCAGTTGGCTTCATCCGAGGGCCTTTTCGTTTGGTCACCCCTAACAATAAGATAATGTATCACTCGGGGACTGATAAGCTACTGCTGCCTAATCCTTCATCCCGGGCTTGATCCCCTCATCCCGGGCTTGATCCCCTCATCCCGGACTCGATTCCCTCATCCCGGGCTTGACCCGGGATCTCCTGCGGATAACACGGATGAGATTCCGGCTCGGAGGCCGGAATGAGGACAAAAGCAAAAGGTTGCGTAAGCAACATAATCAAGTCGACCCTTTGATGGGTCGAGCTTACCTTAATGTAAGAGCGACGGGAGGAGCGGTTACATCCCTCTCCTGGAGAGGAGAGGGCGTGGGAGAGGTCGAGGCCCCTCCTTAGGCAAGGAGGGGTCGGGGTGGTTGTGAGAAATGATTATTATGGATTATCATTTTCTCCTTCACCATCACCACCTGGTTGGATATCCTCCTCAGGATCATCCTCGATGGTCGAGAACTGCGTGTTCGTCTGGGTCGAAACCTTGATGCGACGACGCAACTGCGCACCACCCATCTGGGCATCCTGACTGAAGTGAACCCAGAAAGTTGGACACAACTTACAGGTTCACTTCAGGGCTGTCCCTGTGATCTTCTGACAAAAGAATGTTAAAAGACACAGACTCGCATGCAAGATTTTCAAAGAATCGTGTTTTGATATTAAGATAACATGTAGGCATATGAAAAAGATCTTCTTATTTCTGATGGGCGGTGTGCTGATGATGGCTATCGGCATGAGCAGCTGCTCGAGTAGCGACGATAACATGGACAATTCGAAAGAATACATTGAACTGATTTTGAGTAACATAGATAAGAATACAACTTATCCCGTGTCGGAAGCGGTATGCTGGACAGATGGGTTAACGTCAAACTATAAATCCCCATCCTTCTATTGTCTTATTAATGACGCCCCTGGAGTTACTAGTTTATACATCCACTACAAGTACAACAACAAATTAGAGAACAGTAACAATTTCTTCCTCGAAGACATCAAGGATGGTGACATCTTGGATTTTGACGATTTCATGGCAGAATTATTCTACCCGATGAACATAGGGTATGATAGGAACACATTTGTTGCTACAAGTGGGAAAATACAGGTTATCGACAAAAAGGGCGAAGGAAAAAATCTAACCCTTACCCTGCAATTCAGCAACCTTAGATTCACCGAGACCTCAAGCATAGAATCTGGCGCAAGGCCTCTTCCTCGACCATATAATGTAAACGGCATTATAAAGTTTGAATACACAGAAAAAAGATAAAAAAACAAAATCATGTAACAGCGGTACAACCCTTCAACTCCACCAATAAAAAGGGGGGTGAGTAATTAGGCCCTAATCACTCTTCAAAATTGACAAAATTGAGGAGTGATTAAGCCCTAATCACTCATCAAAACTGACGAAAAATAAAATCGTTGTTTGAAGGATCATCTGAACGGGGAATCATCCCCGTTCATTTGAATCAAAGAACCGTTCCTGTGACAACAACATTTAAGTGAAAACAATGGACTATCTGCCCAAAGACCCCGCCATTCTGGTATCAAGTGTCAACATGCTTCTGCGTGATGAAGATCTTCCTCTGCCCATTGTCTCACACAAAGTTTGATGGCTGTTGTATTCATAATAATATAATGTGATAGCTTCATGTGTCACCGATGTTTAATGAAGTTTAAGGAATTGTCAGCAAAGATTATCAAGGTTTAAAATCAGTGCCATCCTGAACTTTAAGGGTGTCAAATTGTCATGAAACACCCCAAAGGCATGTTTATTGCATCCCGTATGTGTGAGAGCCGGAGCTAAGGCAAAGGCACTCAACGACATACGTTTAACTTAAAATATAATTAGGAGGTATTGATTATGTTACCAGTAATGTTTAAAAACAGTTGGTTCCCAACAGTATTTGACGATTTCCTGAACACTGATTTCATGCCTCGCGCCAATACAACGGCACCCGCAGTCAATGTCAAGGAGGACGAGAAGGCCTACACCATGGAACTTGCAGCTCCTGGCATCAAGAAGGAGTATTGCCGTGTAAGCATCAACGACGATGGCAACCTTTGCATCTCCATCGAGAACAAGCATGAGCACAAGCATGAGGACAAGCATCACCACTACTTGCGCCGTGAGTTCAGCTACTCGAACTACGAGCAGAACTACACGCTGCCCGAGGATGTGGAGAAAGACAAGATCTCGGCCAAAGTGGAGGATGGCATCCTGACCGTTGTCCTTCCGAAGATGGAGAAAGAGCAGAAAAAGGTCGGCAAGGCCATTGAGGTATCATAAGGCCCGATCCTCATAAACATAGCAAAGGAGCAACACCAATCAAGGTGCTGCTCCTTTTGCTTGAAATAGCCAAGGCTGTCACGATGACTATTTTATCTTTGAAAATTTGTCCGATGAATTAAAATTTATTTTGAGCCATAAATGAATATGTCATATACGTGTGAACGGGGAACCGTCCCGTGTTCACCCTCTTCTTTTTTCTGCTGATAAGTCATCATCATCTTGTCCACCAGGCGGCAGGAGCGTGAGAGGAATTGTTGTTTGCCACAGCAGTTTTTTTGATTTGATTTTTTTCTCTACCTTTTTTTTAGATTCTCTATATTTTCTAGACCTTCTAGAAAAAATTGTCAATTGTCAATCCCTCCCAAACTCCTCGTTGGGCGTGCTGCCCATGAAAAGCTCCAGGTGGCCTCCGGCGGCGATGTCCGAGAAGTCCAGCCAGCAGCGGTTGTAGGGCTTGCCGTTCAGCTGGGCGCGCTGGATGTAGATGTTCTCTGGGCTGTTGTCGTGGGCCTCGATGGTGAAGGTCTTGCCAGCGAAGTAATCCTTGTCCAGATGGAAAACGATGCGGTCGAAGAGCGGACTGGTGATCTCGATGCGTGTGTCGCCTGGGCAGTAGGGATGAAGGCCTGAGGCGGCCAGGACATACCACGCTGACATCTGCCCCACGTCCTCGTTGCCCACCAGACCTTCCACGCGGTTGGCATAGGCTTTCCTGCAGATGGTGCGTGTCCATTCCTGCGTCTTCCAGGGCTGACCAAGCCGATTGAAGAGGAAGGGCAAAGCGTGGACGGGCTCGTTGGCGTGATTGTAGTACTGGTTCCACAGGAAGTTCTCTGGCGTTTGGTCGAAGAAGGCATTCAGGTCGGCAAGCACTTTCTCGCGGCCGCCCATCAGCTCCACCATCCCTGCTACGTCGTGAGGCACGAACCAGCCTTGCTGATAGGGATTGCTCTCGACGCAGCCGTAGCCTTCCCGGGTGCGGGCGTCCGCTGGCCATGCTTCCCATTCCCCATTGGCCTGACGGGGACGGAACCAGCCCACGGTGGGGTCGAAGACGTTACGGTAGGCCTGACCTTTCTCGACGAGCGACTGCGCATCTGCTCGCCCCAAAGCCAAGCCCAGCTGACCGGCACACCAGTCGGCAAAGCAGTTCTCGAGCGTCTTCGAGATTGACAGTCTGCCAGGGGTGTAGCCCAGCTCGCCGATGCCCTGCAGCTGCGAGGTCCTGACGGCGATGTCGTAGGCTTTCTCAGCATCGAAGGTGCGGATGCCCTTCAGATAGGCGTCGGCGATGACGGGCAGCGCAGGGTTGCCTATCATGCAGCCGCTGTAGGCGTTGAGGAACTCCCAGCGCTCGTAGTAGCCTCGCCCGCTTTCCTCTGCCAGCGTGACCAGCGAGTTGATCATGTCGCTCACCATCCGCGGATTGATCAGGGTCTGCAGGGGGAACTGGCTGCGGTAGACGTCCCAGCCGCTGAAGATGGTGCGCTTGTCGAAGCTGCCCTGCGACTGGTGCACCTGGTAGTCGCCGCCTACATACCGCCCGTCGACGTCAGCATACAGCCGAGGGTCTATCATCGTGTGGTAGAGCGCCGTGTAGAAGATGGTGCGCTCGTCCTCCGTTCCGCCCTCGACGCTCACGCGGCTCAGCTCCTGCTGCCATCGCTCCCTGGCCTGGCGGCGAGCCTGGTCGAAGGTGAGGTCGGCTGCCTCTGCCTGGTAGTTCTTCTCTGCGCCCTCCATGTCGACAAACGAGATGCCTACCTTCATCTCCACGGTCTCGCCAGCCTTGGTGGGGAACTCCGTGAAGAAACCTATGTGGCGCCCCTGCATGCTGTGGCCGCCCCAACTGACGAGAGCCTTCCTGACGAGCTGCTGATACTCCGCGCTGCAGACGCTCTCGCGATGGCGGTCCAAGCTGTCGGGGATCGCTGCGCTCAGGAAACCGTAGGTCGACAGCATCCTGCTCAGCGTGGCATAGAAATAGACGGTATAACGCGCCTGTCCTCTTCCGTTGCCCCAGCCGCCTCCCTCCGGCAGACACCGCATCCAGCCTCTTATCGTGTTGGAATTCACCACCTCGACGTACTCCTCTGAGGCTGTCCCACCCACACGGCGGGCCAGGTCCACCAGAATGCGCGAACGCTCATGCTTGGGGAACGTGAAGCGCAGCAGACCGCAGCGAGGCGTAGCCGTACACTCGGCCTGGATGTCGTAGTCCGTCAGCCGCGCGGCATAGTAGCCTGCCTGAGCCGTCTCGCTCGCCTTGTCGTAGGCGGAACGGCAACCGAATACGGGGTCCAGGAAAATCGGAGAGGAAAGCAAAGTGTTACGCTGCCCGTCATCCTCGCCCCCAGCAAGCGGCGGCTGGCAAGCGGCTGTGGTAGGCAACACCAGGAAGTTTCCCAGATCGCCATACCAGCCAACACCACTCATCTGCGTCATGGCAAAGCCCTCTATCGTCTCGTGCTCGTAGCTGTAGCCCGACCCGTTGTCGCCACCCGTAATCGTGTTGGGGCTCACCTGCACCATTCCGAAAGGCGTGGCGGCTCCTGGGAACGTCTTGCCCAGCCCATGATGGGCCCCCGCAGCATCGATGTTCGTACTGGCGCCGATGAAGGGATTCACGTAGGCTGCCAAGTCGTTTTCCTTTCTTCCGAAGGCAATCACGAGCAGCCCGCTTGCGATGAGAAGAAGTTCTCGCATGGTTCTTTTCTTGTTCATAGAGGGGAAATTTGCGCGTTTATGTTTGAATTGAAACTATCATTTTGCCCTACAAAAGTACGAAAAAAGCATATATCTTCCAAACAAATCCCCAACTTTTTTATCAGCACACAGCCGCCTCCCCCCTGCGTCCCTTCCCCTTTTTGCTGTCAATCAGCTGCAAAAACACCTCCCCCACACCCCAAATGACGGCCTGAAAGTCGAAATCACCCAAGGCACCTACTGTTTACCCTCCCCCACACATCCTCCTCAGAATGAGACAGTTGACACACCAAACGCTACAGTGCTACAGTGTTACAGTTCTAAAACAAGCAATGCAAAGTTGAAAAAAGAATTCATATTATATATATAATTGCCATTAAATAAAGAAGATATGAACCGCAAGTTTACTCTCATCATCGTCACCCTGATGCTCGGACTGACCGCCTGGGCTGGTCCGGTGAGCCGTCAGCAGGCCAAGCAGAACGTGCAATCATTCTTCGCCTCGCAATCGAAGAGTGGTGCCCGTGGTATGAAGCGCTTTGCAGGCGCTCCCCAAGAGCTGACGATGGAACTCGCCGAGGAGACCACCTCCTTCAAGGTGACCATCGCCATGTCGCCGGTGGGAGGAGAGACGGGCATCGAGATCATCAACGATGATGCCAGAGACCAGCAGCCCATCTATTACGACCTGCAGGGACGCCGCGTGAAGAACCCCACCAAGGGCCTCTATATCATGAACGGCAAAAAGATCCTTGTCAAATAAAAGGGTAGGGGTGGGCGTATCCCATACCAACCATCCCCGCCACACATATCTGTAATCCATCTAGGCGTAGCGCTACTATAGAAGCCTCGGAAATCACCACGTATTCCAACGCACCAATATAGTTAGCCTGCGCCTTTTTTACTTCTCTCAAAGAGAAGTAAGCAAGATACCCTTTTTCACAACCTCTCTCTGTCTTTATGTTCTTTTTCTTTCTGCCCTTTCATTACTTCTCTCTGTTCCGCCAGAGAGAAGTAAGCAAGAGAGAGCTCGTTGCACGCTTCGAGTCAGAACAGATTACGATTCTGAAAAACTGTGCTGCGGGACTCGCTTCGCTCAAACAGGTCAATGTTGCTTCGCAACAAATTGATAATTGACAATTGATAATTGATAATTATGCTCACGTTCGACTTTCTCGCTATAGTAACCAATATTAAGTAGAAGATTCGTGACGAATCGAACGCCTCGCCCTCGTCGGAACACCCCTCCCTCATTCCCTCCCCATAGGCATGGGGCGGGATGTTCGATAGGCATCGCAACAGTATTCCGTTTCTGAAAGTTATTTAATAGTAGACAAGTAGACGAGGTACAAGTATACGAGTTATTTGCCTGTACACTTGTAGGGGTAGGGTTTATCCCTACCCGCATCATCGGGCAGACATGAAGTCAGCCCCTACTTATTGACAGCGAGTTGACAGAAGGATCCGTGACGAATCGAACGCCTCGCCCCATGCCTATGGGGAGAGGTTGGGAGAGGGGGAAATTCTCGCTATTGCAACCAATATTGGTTTAGAGTTTAGGGTATAGAGTTTAGGACAAGCAGGCGAAGCCTGCATAAAAAAATAAGCCGACCCTTTGATGGGTCGAGCTTACCTTAATGTAAGAGCGACGAGAAGGAGCGGTTACATCCCTCTCCTGGAGAGGAGAGGGCGTGGGAGTGGTTGAAGCCCCTCATTATGGTAAGGAGGGGTTGGGGTGGTTGAGAAAAAGAATGTAACGTTGGGATTGAGAAGAAACCTAATATAATTAATAAGATCATGGAAAATAAGAAATTGAATAACGGCGTTGAGATGCCGATGATCGGCCTCGGCGTGTACAACATCTCTAAGCGGGAGACGCAACGGGTGGTGGAGGACGCCATCAGCGTGGGTTACCGGAGCATCGACACGGCCGCCATGTACAACAACGAACGGGGCGTGGGCGATGGCGTGCGGGCGTGTGGCGTGGCCCGAGAAGAACTGTTCGTCACCACCAAGATATGCGAGCCCTGCTACACCCGTGAACAGACGCTCCGCACGGTGGAGCACTCGATGCGAGAACTCCGGCTCGACTATGTAGACCTGATGCTCCTGCATTGGCCCGTGGGTAACCCGAAGGTGATGTGGCAGACGCTCGAAGAACTCTACCAGGAAGGGATGTTCCGTGCCATCGGTGTGTCGAACTTCTATCCCAACACCTTCCCCGAGATCGTCAACGGGGCCAGCGTGATGCCCGTGGTAAACCAATGTGAGGCGCACGTGCTCTACCAACAACGCAAGATGCTGGAGTACCTCAGGCCCTATGACGTGGCGCTTGAGGCATGGAGCCCGTTGGCAGAGGGCAAGCACGGCATCCTCAAGAACGCCACACTCGCGGCCATCGGTGAGCGCCATGGCAAGACCGCCGCACAGATAGCCCTGAAGTTCCTCATCCACAACGGCATCATCATCATCCCCAAGACCACCCACCGGGAGCGCATGCAAGAGAATATCGACCTCTTCGACTTCACCCTCTCAGATGACGACCTTCGGGAGATCCGCCGTCTGGATACGGGTACGAACGTCACCGGCTGGCCCTCCGACGTACTCAAATATGATCCGTAGGAGCCTCTTCCCTTCCTCCCCCGAAAGGGGAGGGGAAAGACATTCATTGCGGGCTTGCCCCGCAATCTCATGCGGCAATAGTCTTTTTATGTTCTTCTCTCTGTTTTGGCAGAGAGAAGTAACCAAGAGAGACCATGTTGCACGCTTCGGTCAGAACAGATTGCAGCTCTTCGTACTGGTCTGCGGGACTCGCTTCGCTCAAACAAGTCATCGACCCGCCTACGGCGTCGTACTCAATCGCTGATCTGTTGCCTTCCCTCTCGCTATCGCAACGTTTAAGAGCCCCCTCCAACTCACCCAAAAGGGGGAGAGAAAAGGACACTCATTGCGGGCTTGACCCGCAATCTCATGCAAATTAAAAAGAGGTTTTAGATTGTAGGGGCATCAGCCCTTTAGGGCGACACAATATAGGCGGGGGTGTGAACCCCCGTGAGAGTGTCAACCCCGATTCTTTAGCCCCGTAGGGGCGACAGAACACAGGCGGCCCTTTATCCCTCATTGCTTTCAGCGATATCGTCGCGACTCGGCATAGCCCAAGCAAGCTTGACTCTGCTCTCGCTGCTCCTCTCATTCCGGCCACCGAGCCGGAATATCATCCGTGTTATCCGCAGCAGATCGCGGATCAAGTCCGCGATGAGGTCAAAAGTCAAAGGCTCCCTTCCCTTTAGGGAGGGGCTGGGGGTAGGCTTTAAATCTTATGCCGCCCCTATGATGGGGCGAGCATACATTAATGTAGGAGCGACGAGTAGGAGCGGTTACATCCCCTCCATGTGGAGGGGCGTGGGGTGGAGAAGCTCTTTTGGAACTTTTCTCCAGAGAAAAGTGGTAAAACGCCTTTCTTCGCGCCGAAAAAAGGAAGACCCTGCATTAAGGCTGCCCCTTATCAAGGGACTCTAAATCTCTCGCGGCGGAGAGAAAAGAACGTAATGTTGGGGTGGTTGAGAAAAAGAACATAACATGAATATTCAATAACCAAATATACAATATGAAAAAAATTATCGTTATTTCTACGAGCCTACGTCATGGCTCCAACAGCGACATGCTCGCTGACCAGTTTATCGACGGCGCCAAGAGTGCCGGAAACGATGTCGAGATGATCTCCCTGGTGGGTAAGAACATCCAGTTTTGCAAGGGATGCATGGCCTGCCAGAAGTTAGGCCGATGCACCATCAAAGACGACGTGAACGACATCATGGACAAGGTGCTCCAGGCCGACGTGGTGGTATGGGCCACACCCATCTATTATTACGAGATGAGCGGACAGATGAAGACGCTCATCGACCGCATGAACGCCATGTACGAGCTGGACTACCAGTTCCGTGACATCTACCTCCTCACCACGGCCGCCGAGGATGAAGCCGACACCCCGAAGCGTGCCGAGACAGGTCTTACGGGGTGGATCGACTGCTATCCCAAGAGTCGTCTGGCCGGAACGCTCTTCTGCGGTGGCGTGAACGATGCCCGTGAGATTCAGGGCAACCCCAAGCTCCAGGAAGCCTACGAGATGGGTAAGCACATCTCATGATGCAACGACTTTCATAACTCATAGACGATGATTGAGATCAAGGACGCACGTAAGGAACAGGCCGCCGATATCGCCCGACTGATCATGATGGCGATGACCGACGACTGTTGTCTTCATTTCTGTGGGGTGGGGCATGGCCTCGACGACTTCCTCAGGATGATGATCCTGCTCGTGGAGCGCGACGACTCGCAATACAGTTACCGGAACACGCTGGTGGCCATGGACGAGGAGCAGGTGGTGGGTATCGCCGTCTGCTACGATGGCGCACGCCTGCACGCCCTCCGCCGGGCCTTCATCCAGGCCGCAAGGATGTATATCGGCAAGGACCATTCCGACATCGATGATGAGACACAGGCGGGCGAGCTCTACCTCGACTCGCTGGCCGTGGTGCCCCATTACCGTCGTCAGGGCATCGCCCAACGCCTCCTGATGGCCACCAAGGAGAAGGCCGACCGCATGCGCCTGCCCTGCGTGGGACTACTGGTAGACAAGGGCAACCCCTCGGCCGAACGACTATACACCTCCGTGGGCTTCCGTTATGCGAACGATAGCTCTTGGGGCGGTCACCCGATGAAACACTTAGTATTATGATACAACAAAGAGAGATTACCCTGAAGCCCCGACCAAGAGGCTTCCATCTGGTGACGGGCGAGATCATGAGTCAGTTGCCAAGACTACCGAAGACGGGCATCGTGAACATCTTCACGAAGCACACCAGTTGCGGACTCACCATCAACGAGAATGCCGATCCCGACGTCAGGGTCGACATGGAGACCATCTTCAACCATCTGGTTCCGGAGATGACGAGCCATCACGAGGAGCGTGGTGCTTACATCCACGCTTCCGAGCAACGAGGACACCTTCACGGTCAGGACCGTCTGGAATACGTGCATACTCTCGAGGGTTCCGACGACATGCCCGCCCACGCCAAGTCCACGTTGAGCGGCGTCAGCCTCACCATCCCCATCACCGATGGCCGCCTGAACCTCGGCACCTGGCAGGGCATCTACCTCTGCGAGTACCGTAACTACGGCGGCGCCCGAAAACTGGTCGTCACGATCATCGGGGAGTAAGAGAAGCCCCCTCCAACTCCCCCGAAGGGGGAGAGAAAAAGACACTCATTGCGGGCTTGACCCGCAATCTCATGCAAATTAAAAAGAGGGTATAAAGTTTAGAGTTTGAAGCCTCGCTCGTGGGGATTTGTACCCCCCACGCTTCGAATATTAGCATTTGCAATGCTATTATTGGATTGTAAATCCCGATGAGCGGGAAAAACAATCATGCCGCTTCTTCGACCTTATATAGTTGCGATAGCGAGAGTGGAAGCCAAGGAATGCAACGACTGAGAACGGCTCCGAAGGAGGAGCGAGGACTTGTTTGAGCGCAGCGAGTCCCGCAGCTCAGTTCGAAGAGTTGAGATTCCTTCTGACACGGAGCGTGCAACGAGCTCTCTTTTTGGTTGCTTTTTCTCTGTTGGTACAGAGAAAAAGAACATAACGTTGGGGTGGTTGATAAATTCCTCCTTGTTAAGGAGAGATTAGTATGGTTAAGAATAAACCTCATTCCGGCCACCGACCCGCAATCTCATGCGGCATAGTCAAATGAAAATAGACAAAAGCTCTCTCCCCCTTTGGGGGAGTTGGAGGGGGCTCATAAATAAAAGTATAACAATGGAATACAAGAAGATTGGACAAACCTATTACATCAGGATGGATAGAGATGATGAGATCATCTCGAATATCCTCAACATCTGCGCCAGAGAGTCGATCCCCTCTGCCGTTTTCACGGGCATTGGCGGATGTAGCGACGCAGAACTGCAAGTGTTCATCCCAGAGACGGGAGCGTTTGAGACGGAGAACCTCACGGGCATGCTCGAACTGGTCTCCTTGAACGGCAACGTCGTCTCCGGTGATGATGGACAACTCTTTCACCATACCCACGCCCTGTTCTCCTTCAAGAAGGATGGCCAGCATGGCATGGCGGGCGGACACCTGAAGTCTACCACCGTGCGCTATACCGCCGAGATTGAGTTACGTCCTACCGTCGGCGGAGTGATAACCAGACAGTTCGACCCCGAGACCGGCACCGGCTTCTGGAAGTTTGAGGATTAACATCGTTGGTCGTTTGGCATCCCTATCTTGTTTGCCCTCATCTATCATATATGGATGTTGTACATAGCATGTAAATGACCAAATGACCAAATGACCAAATGACCGCTGGCGGTGTATGTACTACCCTGGCAGAAGTTGAATGATTCTCTCTTAACCCTTACTTTTGTTGAATGGGCTCCGCGAAAAGCCGTTCAATCATATTCAGGTTTTGAGGTGTAAAGGAACATGCTCCTCTCATTCCGGCCACCGAGCCGGAATCTCCTGCGGATAATCGGCATTATATTGCAAGAGATCGCGGATCAGGTCCGCTATGATGGTTTATTGTAGGGGCAGGGTTCATCCCTGCCCGCTAGCCCCACAGGGGCGACACATCATAGGAGTGGTACGTCAGTCCCTGTGCCTGAAGGTGACGACACAACTATGCCGCGATAGACACATAAAAACGGGATAACCGGCAAATAATGTATCAACATGTCAAACAATTGGGGGATAACAATCGCGACTGTTATTTTCTATATAAAGGCTTTTCCTCATGGAGGTATCAGCTCGGGAAGATGATGTTGCTTGTGTTTGTCATAGGTGAAAACCTGCGATTTAAAACATCGATGCAAAGATAATACATATCGATACGGATTGCAATTTTGTCGACAGGAAAATTTTTTCGATTAAGATTCATTAACAAGACTAAACACTTTTTGGTCATTCGGTCATTTGGTCATTTACACCCTTTGTCAAAATTCCCTATATATATATAATTTATTAAATAGGTACGCGCAATTAAGAAGTTTTTTGTGCAAAGCATGTCAAATGACCGAATGACCAAATGACTTTTTCTGTTATCGGCATCATAACTTGCTGATATAATGTTAGTTAACGAGTTTAAAACGGTCATTTGGTCAAATGACCGGTCAAATGACCATTTTAATATATTTTTTATTGCTCCCAGCATCTATTTTGTCTTTGACCTTGTCCCTTTGTATCAGTAATCCACCCCAGCTCATTTTACTGCCCATAACTGCCCATAAGTGACCATAACTGCCTATAAGAGACTTTAAGATTCCATAAGCGACAAGAAGTGGACTTTCGCCCTTCCTGATGTATTAACTTTGCACTTGTAATCGGAGATGTTCAGATATTGATATTCAGGGTCAGAGCTCACCCCTGTTTGTCAGCCCTCTACCACCACCGTTACATCGTGTTAATTATCCATTTTCAATTATCAATTTTAAATTATTATTTTATGGCAAATTTAATTTACAGAATCAAGAAGATTAAGAACAGCAGGAACGCCGACCTGGACGGTAAGGTATACGCAAAGGCCGTATACACCGAGACGCTTTCCTTTCAGGAGTTTATCGAGCACATCATCTCGCACGGCAGCGTGTACGATCGTGGTACGGTACAGGGTATCATGTTCCAGATGGTTGACTGTCTGAAGGAGTTGATGCTCGATAGCAAGAAGATCTGGTTGGGCGACCTGGGCGTGTTCGCTCTGGCTCTTAAGAACAGATCTGCTGAAGACGAGGCCACCTTTAACGTCGCTGAGAATGTTGTCGGTGTGCGCGTGAAGTTCGCTGCCAACAAGGGCAAGGATGCCGGACTCGACAGTAAGTCGTTCCGCAAGAAGGCCAAGCTGATGAGCATCGATGTCCTTAACGGTATCAAGAAAAAGAAAGAAGAGGAAGGCGATGGTACCGAGACTGGTGGCGAGACCGGTGGTACAGATCAGAATCCTTAGTGACTAAGCAATCATTAACTGTTTAGCCGGCGACAGATGATGGTTGTCACCCCCTCTGAGCAGTATTCATAATAACCTATAGCAAAGGTGGCCTTTTCCATTAGAAAAGACCACCTTTGCTATAGGGAAAATGTATCTTTGATAATATTGAAAAATACTTACAAAACTATCAAATAAAACACTATAAAGGTAATATAATTCTTCACTCCCCAAAATTATCTTTTCCCTCCATCCTCCGTCAGTTATTGAGGATGCTATTGGTCCAATGTCCAACCGTTATCGCCATGGTAGATCATCTGGCGGGTCATGCCTCCATCGATGCAGATATTCTCGCCTGTGATGAAGCCGGCCTTGTCGGAGCAGAGGAAGAGCACCATGTTGGCGATGTCCATCGGGTTGCCCACACGACCGGCCGGTTGTTGGGTGGCATCAGGACCCTGATAGACGGTATAGGCGGTATCGATCCACCCGGGGGAGATGGAGTTGACACGTACCTTGCCCGCCAGACTGACGGCCAGGGCATGGGTAAGGGCGTCAATACCTCCCTTGGCGGCGGTGTAGCTCTCGGTCTGGGGCTGACTCATGCGGTCGCGCGATGACGAGATGTTCACGATGGCTGCTCCCTGGGCGAAGTGGGGCATCAGGAGTTTGGTGAGGTAGAAGGGGGCGGTGACACCCACGCTCAGGGCGTACTGGAACTCCTCGTAGGTGCACTCGTTGATGCCCTTCATCAGGGGCAGGGCATTGTTGATGAGGATGTCCACATGGCCGTACTTCCCGGTCACCTCTCGGGCGAAGCGCTCCAGGGTATGCTGGTCGGCTATATCGCCCTGGAAATGGTCGCCCTGTTGCTTGTCTATCACGCAGACATGGGCTCCTGCCTTGCGGAACTCTTCTGCGATGCACCGTCCGATGCCTTGTGCGCCACCGGTAACAACGGCTACTTTGTCTTTGAAATTCATCATATTGATTGGTTTATAACATGCGATACTTGAGTTATTTATTTATTCCAACACAGAGGCTCAGAGGATTAAGTGAAGAGTGAAGAGTGAAGAGTGAAGAATCTCTGTCTCTGTTTTATTTTCATTTTCTTGGGAACTGGGCCGCTAGGCATATCTGTCCCCGGTGCGATATGATAAAGAGTGTCACTTCGTGACAGAAATCTCACAAATCTTTTCAAATCTTTCATAATAGATTTGTTTGATTTGTATAGATTTGGATAATCTTGGCGGCGCCTCAGCATAGCATGAGCAAGCGCATATCCATTTGATGTTATGTCATCTCTTCAGATGAGAGCCCAGGATGTTGATAAGTTGCATGTCGGCAAACTTTTTTCGGTATGGGTCAATCGATGGCATTTTCAATGCGTTTTGATTGACAACATCTGGGAATTGGTTTTCTTTGTTCTTTGGTACGCGAGCACAGCATTTTTTAATGAGGGGCAGTATTTCCCGCTCGAAGATGCTTCGTTCCACGATCCTATAGTGTGGATGATAGGCCTCACGGTAATCGGGCGAATGACTGATGGCGTATTTGCCTACGGAGAGGATGCTATCGATGAAAAGCTTGTCGTCTGTGTATTTCGGCAAGTTGAGATGCATGGTGTCAACCACTTCGATGATCTCATGCCACCGGTTGCGCCAGGACATTACCGATGGGTGCTTGTCGGCGTTTGCACTTCGGATGAAGGCATCCAGCAGATGGTCTGCGCTGATGATTCCCTCCTTGACGGTCCTGATACTCACGCGCACGTAGTTGCCCTCTATTCCGCAGGGCTCGTACAACCATGGAAGAAGGTCGTCGGGTGGGGTGGTGTTCAACTCTTCGTCCAGGTAGGCTTTTACCCGTTGTCGGTCGGTTACCAGATGTTCGGCTCCCATATAGTCCTGAAAGCACGACTTGTAAATGTCAAGCAGGCGTGATTGGGGGTAGGCTTTCATCTGGATGTTGACAAAGCCTGTGATGTCTTGTGCCGATATTGTTGTCGTCACAAGCAGGATAATAAATATGGTTAATAGTTTCTTCATAATTTTGTTTTTATTGATTGTTTTTTTATGTTCTTCTCTCTGTGCCGACAGAGAGGAAGAACCAAGAGAGAGCTCGTTGCACGCTCCGGGTCAGACAAAATCACGATTCCGAGCATTTTTGCTGCGGAACTTGCTTCGCTCAAACAGGTCCTCGCAATGCCTTCGGCACCATGCTCGATCATCGGATTTTCTACCTTCCCCTCTCGCTATCGCAACGTTTTAAGGTCGAAGGGGCGGCATGATTATGTTGCTTACGCAACCTTTGGCTTTTGTCCTCATTGCGGGCTTGACCCGCAATCTCATCCGTGTTATCCGCAGGAGATCCCGGGTTAAGCCCGGGATGAGGGGATTTAGTCCGCGATGAGGGATTAGGACGCCTATGCTCTGTCGCCCTAAAGGGCTCTAAACCCTAAACCCTACAACACGGGGGCTTACGCACCCCGCCTATGCTCTGTCGCCCTAAAGGGCTCTAAACTCTACACCCTACAACACGGGGGTTGACACCCCGCCTATGCTCTGTCGCCCTAAAGGGCTCTAAACCCTAAACCCTACAACACGGGGGCTTACGCACCCCGCCTATGCTCTGTCGCCCTAAAGGGCTCTAAACTCTACACCCTACAACACGGGGGTTGA
>Ga0256405_10007178_pt1 | contig 17062 bp, 23 predicted proteins | sample RumenRJG_02DNA_FD_189096 | JGI IMG/M metagenome (GOLD analysis project Ga0256405, IMG submission 189096) | Bovine rumen microbial communities from Lethbridge, Alberta, Canada - RJG_02 | ecosystem: Host-associated > Mammals > Digestive system > Stomach > Rumen | place: Canada: Alberta...
CTTGCAACTAGATGGCCATCGTCATCTAGCTCATACATCTTCTCTAAGAAGTAGGTCATCTAGAAGTCCCATTGGAAGTTCAACTGCGCTGCTGGCTTAGGTGGAGCGTCTTCACACACACTAGCTTCAGCTTTGTTCAAGTCTACTAGACTCATATGAAGCCGCCCAATTGTGCAGCCACACATGCACACGGCCAGCACAACAGCAGCAGTCTTCACAGCAATGCCACTCATCTTAGTAGCCAAGATGCTTCAGTAGCTTGTCAGTTGGGCAAGTCATGAAGAAGTCTCTAGCCGACTTGATCTTGCCATCAAGCAAGCCAAATGCAATTCCAGACATCTTGAAGTTCTTTGTTATCCAGAGAGCTTTGTCTTTGCGAGTTGGAAGAGAAGCATCGATCTTCAAGTAGTCACTCCATGCTTTTTCAGTGTCTTCAACAAGCTTCCAGAACCGAGCTTTGCACTCTTCAAGAGCAGGACGGAACTCTTCAAAATATACGCATACTTCATCAATCTCATTTGCCCTGACAAGCTCAAGAGCGCGAGCGTATGACATCACGCCATTTCCTTTGAGATGGTGCACAGCGCAATATGCCGGGGATTTCACCTTCACTCTGTTGAACTTAGCGTCGCAGACAACATAGCCTTCTTCATCCCATGGCATTGCCTTTGTAGCAGCCAAGCACTCATCAATTGACTTCAAAGAGAAGACTTTTGGCGTGTCAAACAGCTTTGAGAATACAGGATCATCGGTGAAGTAAGTCTCTTCAAAAGTCTCATTGTTGCGCTTGCCAAGGAAGTATAGCTTGTTCTCCTTGTGAGGCACTACTACACGAGTCCATGGAGAGCAGAGCTCAAACATGTAAGTGTAGCCCTCTTCCCAAAGAGCGCATAGTCCTTCCTCTTGCAGCTTCTTCTGCCAGCCAGACTTCTCAAGGACTGCATCAAGCTGCTCAGCGACAATGTCTCCAAAGAACTGGTACTTGCAGCCAATCTGCTCTGCAATAGGTGCCTTAGAAGCAAGAATAGTCCCATTAGTAGAGACAAGCAGGTTGTCACCAACATTCACGATCTTGATGAGGCTTCCATCTACCTTCTCTCCACAGCGAGCAGTTGACCAGTCAATCTCTGGACAGTATCCTTCTCCATAATTTCCGAATTTTTTGAAAGGAAATGAGACAATCTCATTGGTGTCTTCATTGAGAATCAAGCCACGGCACTCGCGCACAATTGGCTCATTGAAGTCAGAGTCAACTTGAGAGTACTTGATCATCAAAAGATTCATGCCATTGAACTGCTCTCTTGACATAGTCAAGCAGTAAGGCTTCTCAGACAGCAGCTTTTCCCAATCAGAGTGCTGCTCTATAAAATATTGGACATTGAGCTTCTTGTTCATTTGTCTATAAGGTTCTTCAGTTGTTTTAGTTTTAGTCTCAATTGCCTGTTCTCTTCAGCAAGTTCTTTGACTTTCTTCTTCAATGCATGGTCTGTCTTTGCGCCTATAGTGCACATTTCATCAGGCATCTCATTGCCATGCAATAGATCATGCAGATCCATCTGGATAAGCACGTCCTCATATGACTTGCATTTCAAGTCAAATATTTCTACAGTCATGCCATCTACAGACTCAAGTCTGTCAATGTTGTCACCAGATTGCGCTCCAAAATACTCAATGTATTTGTTGTCCTCATCATAGATGAATGCCAATGATGAAAACAGTGTGATGACCTTTTCATTGTCATCACGTGTGTAGCCAACTATATATGGGGTGTTCATGCTGTAGATTTTATCAAAATTCTAGACTATTGTTAACTCGTCTAGTCAAGCTTCACCTGCTTGAAGACTTTTTCTATGTCTTTGAGCTTCTTCTTAAGAAGACTGTTTTCTTCTCTAAGCTGTTTGACAGTGTTTGCAAGTTCTTTGATTTTCTCTATAGAAGAATTGTCATTGTTGAAGAAAGCACCATTATGCACCAAATTGTTGACATCTAGTGCAACTAAGAACTCTGCAAAAGTCTTGCACTTTAGGCTTTCTATTGACACCTTTTGTCCATCTTCTGACTCAAGCTCTGTGATGTCATCTCCATCATGGTCAATCAACTTACTTATGTATTTGTCGTTGCCATCTTTTGCAATTAATGTGCTTGACAATGCAACATAGCAAGGATAGTTATAATCTGACGCTGGCGTCTTTATCATCAATGGAAACTGTGAATACATAGCATTAGCGCTTGCCGTTGTCTAACAAGTCTTTCTCAATCTTCAACTGCTCTAGAGACTTTCCATACAGTGGATTTGGCTGCGCATCTTGAGGATAAGTGCCGTAGCAGATCTCCTTTGCCTTGAACAACGTGTCCACTAAGTCATCTAGAGAGTCAAAGTTGATCTTGTACATCTGATGCTCGCGGTTGACAAATGCATACTGCCACGACTCATAGTCCATATTGCGAACTTTGTTCAAGATTGTATGGAATGGAACCATGACAAAGCCATGAGGCATGTTCTTGATTATCATTTCTGGCATTCCACTGTAGTTCAATGCCATAAATGCATCTGAAATAGTCAATCGCGTCATAAAAAACAGTAAGGCTTTTTGTCAAGCTTCTTCAGCTCAGCCTCAATCTTCATAGCAAGGTCGCACTCCTTTACCATGTAAGGGTAGATGTCAATGCCGACGTTGACGTTGAGAATTCCAGCTGCTGTATCATACTTGAATGCCCATTTGTCATGAACATGGCCACAAATGTTAATCACAACATCGTTTAGCACTTCATCAGGATCGACTGCCCAAATAAAACCATTTGAGCTAGATGGATAGTGCTGGACAATGCAGTCAAAGTTGCCAATCTTGCGGAAAAGGACTTTGCCAACTGTGCTGCAGCGGTTGTTCTCGTCATGGTTGCCCTCAAGAAGAATGACATTGGCTGCAATCTGGCTGAGCGCGTCTTTTGCAGACATCTGGTCTTCACGCACGCCAGTTCCACGGTCGAGGCCACGCTGGATGAAGTCACCGACATGGATGATAGTGTCTGACTTCAGCTTTGCTCGTTGGTTTGCCTGCTTGATGTAGACCTCAGACATGCGCTTGGCTGACTTGAAAGGCCGCTTGCAGACCTTGAGGATCAGCTCGTCATTGAGGTGCCAGTCTGAAGTGAAGAAGTCCATTGCCTGGTTTTCCTTTTGCTTTGCTATTTTTTACAAAGCGAATTATACCAAAAGCCTAAGAATTTGTTAACATACTGATCAGCCTCCAACAACAATCTTCCTTGCCTGCTTGGCAGTCTCAGCTGCAATGAACTTTCCTGCAAACTCACCAAGCTGCTTGACAGTCTCAGGCTCTTCCTTCAGGCAGTCAGCAAAGCAGCGCTTTGGAAGCTGCTTCATAACTGCACCCATGTCTTTAGGCTGCAGTTCAACCGGGACTAAGCCTTCATCAACAAGCTTGAGGATAAGCTTGCGTACACGAGCTTCAGTCACAATGCTAGCAGCAAGCTTCACAGCTTCAGCCTTTGCAGCTTCAACTTCAGGGTCAACAGGCTTCTTCTCCTTCTTGGAGTGCTGAGACTCTTTGAAGCGCTCGTTCACTATCTTCAAGTAAGCTGGCGCCTTGTTGTTGTCACCGTCAAGCTTGCTCTGGTTCTTGATGACAATTCCTTCTTGCTCTGGGCCATAGGCAGTAGACTTGCTCAAGAAGCTTCTACAGTGGTCCCAGCTGATGAATGGCCCATAGTAGAGCTCTTCGATGTATTCAAGGCCTATCTCTCTGCAAATGTCTTTTACAGTTAGCTGTGACAAATAGCAGCCAGTAGTCTTTGACCAAATGTCATATATTCTCCACTTGTTGAACCAGTCTTTGTTGTAGCTTTTTATAGAATGTCCAACGCACCATTCTCCAAAGAACACATAGCCATCATACTTGCTCCAGTCAGCTTTAGGCTCAACTTCAGTCTTGATGTAGTCATAGAATCCACGAAGAGCTCCAGGTGAGTCAAGCAGATTTGTGCGAGAGAAGATCTCAAGCTTGCCAGTTGTCTCGTCCCAGGCAATTGAAGCATTGGCGCCATCAATCTTAGTTGTTATCTGGATGATGTCTCCAGGCTCAAAAGCTCCGGTGTTCTTGGGCCTAATAGCATCAGTGCCATCCTCTTTCTTGCCAATGACAAGGTCATCTTCACGGATGTAGTCAATGTCAATGAACTTCTTCTGCACTGGCTCAATTTGGCTTGGCCAATCAGAGAATGTCATCTTGACCTCATGTCCATCTATTGGAGACTTGACCACTGCATCTACCCACCATACTGTAGGGTAGTTGTCAGGTGTATATGGAGACTCAATAGCAACGTATTGACTTTTGCCTGTTGACTTGTCATGGACCATCTTTAGACCAGTTATGCCTGTGACACGTCCACGCCAACCATATAGGTCATGCTCTATCTCAACTCCATTTTCACGGATGTACTCTGTGCATGTGTGAGAAATGACTTTTATCTCTGTCTTCTCTTGAAAACTAGGGCGTTTCATTGCTTGTCTTCCTTTAATATATTTCATGTCTATTATATCAAGTTTCTAGGCATTTGTTAACTGATTGTAAAGTAAATACAACTACTATGCAACTAGTCTCTAGAGAAGTTCTATTTGATGTCATGGCAAAAAGACATGACATATCATTGACTGAGGCAACTAGCTCTGGTGCATTCTAGACTTTCTGCAAGAAAGCAACAAAAGAGTTCAACAGAAGTAGATAGATGACAGCATTTTCAGATGCTATGCTGCAGTACATGAAGAGCAATGCTGCTTAGATTAGATTTGTTGGCCAAGGGTCTTCACGTATTGTCTTTGCTATGGCAGATGGGACAGCATTGAAGCTTGCTAAGACAGAAGCTGGAATAGCATAGAACAAGCAAGAAGCTAAAGTCTGCATGGACCCTAAGATGAAGTACTAGATATTCCCTGACTTCTATGGAGCAGACAAGAAGAACTGGCTTGCCCTCAACTGCGAGCTCTGTGCTCCGGCAGAAAGACAAGACTTCTTTGACGTGCTTAGAGCACAGCCACGTGTCATATCTGAATTGATAGAGTTTGTGTTCAGCGCAGCATGGAAAGGCAAATGGACACTAGATGAGATGCTCTAGAAGACAAAGCAGTTCTTCACCACTGACTAGCCAAGCGATGTCAAGAGACTGCTTCTTGGCAGAGTAGTTGATGCTAAGACTCCAGCTTTTGCAGCATTGCACACGCTGTTTGAGTTCTACTACAAGAATGGTCTTGACGAGCTTCTTGTTGGAGACTTAGAATATCTAGAGAATTGGGGAATAACCATACGAGACAACTAGAAAGTCTTAGTTGTCATTGATGCGGGATTCAGTGACAGCGTTTGGCAGAAGCACTATGATGTTTGGAAATAATGACATGGACATGATACACTATTGGGCCCACATGCTAGATGAAAGTAGACATACATCATACTATGATGTCTACATGCAAGAGCATCCAGAAGACTAGCTTCCAAGACTAGTAGACTCAATGCTTGAAGAGTTTGCAGACAGTCTAGAGAAAGACCACATAGACTTGACAGAAGGCATTGTAGATGGATATGCAACAACTGACAGCATGATGGACATAGCTAAGCAGCTAAAGCACAAGTACTATTGGGAGCGGATAAAGGCTTAGACTTATGGAGCAATAATAAGCCGTATGACAGCATTGCTGCATAGAGCTAAAAGTGCGTAGTTCAATGAAGAAGACATTGGATTTGATGATGTTGCCCATCTTGTCTCTAGAAAGACTGTTGAAGACTGCCTTGACACAATGTGCCACAACACAAATGTCCTTGAAGCAAACAACTCTATTCTACTTGATGCTTTTGATGGATCTCCTGTCTATGGAGAGCTCTTCAAGAAGCATGGAATTCCAGCATTGCCTCGTCATGACAAATGGCACAACAAAGATGTTGAAGACTACTTGATGCCATTGACTGTCTATAGAGCATGGGCAGCCTATGCTGAAGGGAATGCTGGAGAGCCTTATGTCTGCGACAGTGACAATGGCCCTGAGCAATTGAAGAAAGTCCTTGACAATGTTGACTACTCAGCTAGCACAGTAGACTTAGTTGTTGCTCTCAACAAGTCACTAGACATTGTCCACTTCAGAAGTGACTTGGCAGCAGCATTCATTGAAGGTGGACAGTAGACTTGCGCTATTGTCAGCAATCTGCCTGACAAGTTTGTCATTTAAAGTGCAGCAGTATCTTCTCTAAAGAGACTGGATAGCCATCTGAGAACTGCACACAAGAGCAGAAGCTGGTTGAGCTGTTCAATGGGTGTTCAAGACCACGGTGAAGATGGCCAAACACTTCTCTATTTGTATGGACTGGCATAGATGGAACATGGTGGATAGTCAAGTCTAAGTCTTTCAAGACAACTTCATCTACAACATCTTTGAATATTGCTTTATAAAGACTGTCACTGAACCTATCATGGTTGCCACGAATCAAGACAATCTGGCCATGCAGTTGCTTGAAGTAGCTGCATATGTTCATGACGTTGCCATCACAGAAGTCACCATTGTAGTAGACAATGTCATCTTTGCCTACAACCGCATTCCACTTCTCAATGAGCTCTTTCTCTTGTTCTTGAGTGAAGACCTTCAAGAAACTAGGAGGAAGCTGCCATGACCCAAAGTGGTGGTCACTTGTGACAAATGTGTGGCTTAAGTCTAGCATTCTACTTTAGTAGTCTATGCCAGCTACTGCTGGCTCAAAGTTCTCAAGCATCTCTTTTTTCCATCTGTGCTGCAGCTTATCGAAGTACACAGCAAACAAGCCAACTCTAGCATTGTCCCAATTGTATGATGCTCGCCCTTCAATGACGGTGCAGTCAAGCACTTCACCATTAGACTTCCGCTTCAGCTTTGCCATGGCAAGCTCCTTCTTCATCTACAGCATGGTGTGCAGGCTTTCCATAGACTGTGACATCGCAGCATGAGAAATCTTTCTTCAGCTTCTCTACAGCTTTCTCAGCTGTAGGCGCCTCAACACAGTAAGTACCAAATGGCTTGTTCTTGTCAAGCAGTTCGCCATCTTTGAACTGCAGACAGGCTGTGACAGCCCAATATTCACGTCTCATCTTCTTTTCTCTCCTTACATGTGGAACTTCATTTTGTATCCAAATTTTGAGCCAGAAAAAATAGCAAGTCTTATGACTGTTGTAGTCATTGAGTCTAGAACAGGCCTATTCTCATAGTTCTGTCTACTTAAGATGCAGAAGATTTTTGCTGCTTCAACAATGCTCATAGTGTTTGGAGCATGTTTTTTGCCAGCTGCAAACAAGTCAATCTTCAAGTCTCTAAAGATGTTCTTCTTTTGCTCTATCATGCTGAGCAGATTAGAAGGAAGATCTGTATAATACAGATGCATAAGCTCTCCATACAAATGCTTCTGGACTAATGCAAGATTTAACAGCAAATGCGCATATTTGTGTTCATCATGAGTCAACAGCACTAGATTTTTGAGCTCATTGCTGCCTTTTAAGTTCTTTGGACAGACATGGTGGACTTCAAGCTTTTCATCGCTTTGGACTTCATAGAGTTTTCGCTTAGAGTCAATTCCACGCATTCTCTTCTTTGCTAATGCAATGAAACGATTATATGCTATTCTATAGTTGACCATAGATTTGCTCTGCTTGTGCTAACTATGTTTGACAGCAGCAATTATACAAAAAACGCCTAGAGTTTGTTAACTCTAGGCGTTGTTTCGTCTGCAACGTGGGAAATCACTTCTTAGCTGGAGCAGGAGAGATTGCTCCAAGCTTCTCAACGGTCATTGTCTGGATAAGCTGGTCAAGAGCACCAACTCCACTCTTTCCATCACCTCCTGTGCCAATGTTCATCATCTGAGGAAGCTTGACACCAGCAATCGCCTTGCCAATAGACTCCCACTTGTACTGAGCAATAGCCTTCTGGAGGTCAAGCTCTGCCTGCTGCAGCTCTGTGATAGCGCCAGACTTCTCAATAGCGACCTTCTTAGCTTCAGCCTCAGCGACCTTCTGCTCAGCCTGCAGCTTGATTGCCTCAAGCTTCTCAGCTTCAGTCTTCTTCTGGACTTCAGCAACTGCAAGCAGCTTCTCAGCTTCAATCTTTGCAACCTGCTTCTGCTTCTCAACTTCAATCTCTGCCTTCTCTTTCTCAAGCTTAGCTACTTCAACCTGCTTCTGGGCCGCAATCTCAGCAAGCTTCTTCTCTTTCTCTGCGGCCTGGACTGCCTTAGCCATCTCAGCTTCTGCCTGTCCTTTCTGCTCAGAGATCTGCATCTGGTAGTTGGCTTCAACCTTGAGCTTCTCAGCTTCAAGCTTCAGCTTCTCAGCTTCAGCAAGCCTCTTTGCAAGGTCAGCTTCCTTCTGCTTTGCGAACTGCGCCTCAGTCTCAGTGTCATACTTTGGCAGTCCTGCACAAGTGAAGCTCACTACGTCAATTCCCTCTTCAAGAAGCTTGTCATTGTGGACAATTGCATTGTGGATCTTCTCTGCAAACTCAGGGAACTTCTCAACAGACTCTGATGGGGTGTACTGCGATGCGACGCACTGCGCTTCTGTTTGAAGCTGAGTCTGCACCTTTTTCCAGATCTTGTCATCATTTCCTTCAACCTGCTGGTGGAGACGGACAATCATGTTGTCATTTGTTCCATCAATGCGGTAGCCAATCTGGCAGTTGAGGCGAGCAGTAGTCTTGTTGCTGAACTGCATGACGATTGCATCTTTGTCCTGCTCATTGCAGATCTCAACAGACGCCTTAGGGTACTCCCAAATGCGAGGGCACATCCTGAAGTACCAGCCACCTTCTCTCCTGACTTCAATTCCACCATTGACATTCTGCACAATCTGCAGATTCTGGACATCATTTACATGAGCCATCTTCACAAAGCAGACCAATGTGATGATTGCCAATATCCCTAGAATGACTAGATGGTTGATTGCTTTATACGACATCTTATTTTTCCTTTTTGCTTAGTTTGTTATTAGTTTGTTAGTTTTTGTTTAGTTGAAGCTTCTCACTGAGGCTTAGTGTCAGACTTCTCCTGCTTCTTTGCTCGACGAGCACGCTCTTTACGTGCGTCACTGCAGTTGAACTCTGACAGAGCAGCATTGCTCATTGACTTGAATGCTGGCTTGTGGCCAATGCCACAAAGACAGCCAAGGTGCTTTGAGCTGCGGTTCCTTATGTTTGCTGGATGTGTTCCTGGTAGTCGTCTCATTGTACGTCTCCTTTTGGATTAGTTAAGATGGAAGTCATTCTATCAAAAGACTGCTGAAGTTGTTAACTCAAGTCAAGGCGTCTTCTTGCTTCTTGGCCCGTATATCTTGAAGAACTCTTTTGTCCCAAGCCAAACAACATTTGCTGCAAAGAATATGAACCCTGCACCAAGGACAACTAGCCCTAGCCCTAACAATATGCGTATTACCATGTCTATGTGTCTCCTTGTCTAGAATTCTACACTGAACTAGTTTTTCTTAAACTTCTATCCACTATCCACATTATTGTGTTAGCATACATACTGGCAAAGTCTATGCCAGCAGAATACCGTGTGCTAGACCAATTTTTCAATCTAGCACTAGGGCAGTAGCAGTGCAAAGGGTGGTCTTCTTTCCAGATTCCATCAATCTGCCAGCCATTCAAGTCGCACTCTATCTTCAATTTGGCCCAATGCCTTGAGTGCTTCACATGCGCTGCAAATAAGCCACTTCTTGTACAGTCTAGTCTTCATGCAATGCCCTTCAAGTCTAGATCTAGCAGCATGCCATCTACAGTCTTTCCACCTACTAGCTCTGCACCTTTGCCTTTAAGGTTCAGCAAGCACTCTTTCAGGTACTTGTCATTGTGTTCAGGATAGATGATCTCACCAAACGCACGGCTGTATGTGCCAGACTGCATCAAGCTCTCAAACTGTGGTAGTCTCTTCCCTCTATATAGACGATTGTACCATTGACCATCTATTTGGAAGTCTTTGAACCGCCGGTCGATTTCAAGCATCACTATGCAGTGGTATTCATAGAGTCTAGCAAACTCATACTTGAAGACATAGTCTACAGTTGTACTAAAGTCTCTAGACTTTGTTAACTTCACTTCACATTCAAGTCAACCCAAATCATGAACTCGTTGAAGCTCTTGAACTTTGAGATAGGTTTCTGCTCATTTCCATCAGCTGCATATATAGACACTCCATCAGCACGATCAAAGTACTTCAAGTTGGCTTTCATTGTGCTTTTGACTCTCTGCATGACATTGTGTGCAAGTGCCTCTTTGTCAAGCTTGAACTCATCTACTAGCTTAGTCAATGGCATGAACCCTGTTGGCTTCATCAAGAAGTCAGGGTAGATCTTTGAGAACATGTCTCCTATAGCAGGGACTGTTATGTCATCATAGGCACACTTCACTTTGTAGATGCGTAAGGCAGCAGACATCCCATTTCCAGTTGTCCCTAAGTCAACTTTCAAGTAGAAGCGGTTTTTTCCACCTTTTGTGCAGAGCACTTTTACACCTAGACGTGCTTTGTCTCCAAAAGTCTTCTCAAAGTTGTCAAGAAGACGTGCGCAGTTCTTTGGCAGTCGTTCAACCATATAGGCATATTATATCAACAAGCAGGTGACTCGTTAACTCTACAGCTAGATGAAGTTGAATGAGACAAGCTTGTTGAAGAAGTCTTCTGCTAGACTAAGTTGTCTCTAGTCTAGCTCAATGCTGTCTATCTCAAAGTAGAAGGCAAACTTCCACTCTAAGTCTCGCTGTGCCATGTCAACGATGATCTCATGCCCATCAAGAAACTTGATGAACCACTTAGATATCTCTAGCTCAAATGCAGGGTAGAAAGTAGGCTTTACTTTTGGACAGCCAGTTATGCACTTGACATAAGACTTCAAGAACTTTGCCATGTTTGGCTTTGTGTCTAAGTTCTCAGTCTAGAGCAAAGAGAAGATGTCAAAGACTGTCTTGTCTTCTTTGACTTCAGCCTCTTTCTTGAGCTATTGCTTCTTGCGCTTCTCTTTTGTGTGTCTGCTCATCAAATGCTGCAGTAGTTATTTACACTTTGGCAGTTGATGGCTTAAATGGTGGACTCGCCGAGAGTTGAACTCGGTTCTTGCTCAGTCTTTCATGCAACTCATTCACATGCTTAGCCAACTGTTGGTACGGCTAGCATAAGAAGTTGGCGCCTTATGCAGTCGAAAGTCATGCCTCTGAAATGTTTGCTAAGTCTTAAGACAATTGGAACGTCATAGCAAATCTTCTGTAATTATGCCAGTACCATCTACTGAAGAGCCTCAATGGCTGACAGCTGTCTTACTGATGTGTTTCAATCAAGCAGCGACTGCATATTCTGCGTCGTTTGTTGTTTTGCATGTTTTATAGAAGACATACTCTTCTGCATGCATCATCACCTTATGGATTCTGCCAATCGATACCGTTACGAGCCCTTTAAATCAAAAATTCACTTGCAGTCTATTTGCTGTAGAATGGCGCACCTACCGGGACTTGAACCCAGATCCAGGGATTAGAAATCCCTTGTTCTTTCCTTTGAACTATAGGCGCATTTCTTTTTCTTCTTGCTCTTTTTTTCTCTCTTCTTCTTCTTCAAGAAGCTTTATTGCGCTCTTCACAATAGCCTTGAACTTGTAGTCAAAGACATACAAGTTAGTGCTGTCAATCTGGTTCTCAAGCCAAAGGCAGTCATATCTGTCGATGTGGTATCTTCTTGCAATCTCATAGTGCATGTCATGGAGATCTTTGTTTTTGGACTTCCAATAAGTAGGATCTCTAGACACGTCTTTTGGCATCCATCTTCTGTCAACACCGCAGACGTCTACAAAAGAAGCTAACTGTGTTTCAAGATACTCTTCAACAAGCTGTTCTCTTGTATAGTCTTTGTAGTCTTCTGTTGCCATAGAACTATTATATCATATATTCAAGACTTTGTTAACTGTGGACCACCGAGCTGGATTCGCGCCAAGCCTATCGGGTTTTGCAGACCCGCACCTAATCTACTCGGCCATCGGTGGATTGAAATGGCAGGAGCATCCCGACTCGAACAGGATTCTTGGGATTTGGAGTCCCAGGCACAACCATATATACCATGCTCCTATTTGGCGCAGCATGCAAGACTCGAACTTGCAGTCTTCTGTTTCGTAGACAGGTGATCTATCCAATTGATCTAATGCTGCAAAAATGGTCCCTGTGTTGTGTGTATCTACCACACTGCGTCTCTAACTAGCCAGCGCGCGAGCTAATTTTGTCAGAGCATCCTGTCTACATCAGGACCGAGGCCAAATACTCGACTATCAAGGGTGGGTCGAGATCTGAGGGTCGAACTCAGAATTTCAGTATCACAAACTGACGTGTTGCCGCTACACTAATCTCAACATCTTATGCTAATTGGTTGATCCACTTTGATTCGAACAAAGATTCTTCGGGTCAGAGCCGAATGCACTAGCCATTGTGCTATGGATCAATGCTGCAGCGCGACTTTAAGCCCACAGGCAGGAACAGTCAAGCCTCTCTAGTGGCTGCATTGCAAGTTCAGCACCTGCCTCCTAGAGAGTGATACCGAAGCAGTCGGTCGTAGTTCACGTTGGATATCCATTTGAGTCGCTCTAGACCTTGGTAGACTTGAACGGACTCGAACCGTTGATCTCTTCCGTGTGAAGGAAGCGCTTTCGCCAACTAAGCTACAAGTCTATTGAATTGGTTGTCATGGTGAGACTCGAACTCACGGCCTTCTCTATGTCAAAGAGATGCGCTTACCAACTGCGCTACACGACAATGAATATTTGGTAGCGGGTGAGGTAGTCGAAACCACATAACGAGATTATGATTCTCGTGTTCTAGCCGTTGAACTAACCCGCCATAGCGCGATCCATTTTTTCCTGACTCTTGCTCTGCCAAGTTGAGCTACCACCACATGAATGGTGTGGTGGGCAGGAGTCGAACCTGCAACCTAGAGTTTGACCTGTGGAATTTAGTTGCTATTAGGACTGCTGATTAAAGCATTAAAATAAAGCAAAACAAAAATCAAAGACCAACCATCTTCATGTTGTCAAGATAATATGCTATCCATGAAGCATTATTTCCTTCAAAACGTGCAAATCCATTTTTCTTGACTTCTGCTATAAAATCACGATTTTTGTCATCTGCAAGACTATTAAAATAGTCTGCTAATGTAGTTTCACCCATTATTGAAGATGTTACAGATGATGGCTTATTGTTCTTTACACCAGATAAAATATATGCATTTGTAGTATTCATAGTAATAATATTTACTCTTAAATGTTTGGAGCATCAGAACGGACTCGAACCGTCAACATCCTCCATGGCAAGGAGGTGCTCTGGCCAATTGAGCTACTGATGCAGTGCAAGGCACATTGATGCTAGTGCCTTAAACTAAGTCAATCAACTTATGAAGTTTCCTGAAATTGCAATTGCACGCTTGTTGCCAGTAAGCATATTCAATGGCTCATCAGCAAGAATCCATTTGCTTACAGGGCCAATCAATCCACTGCCATCACCAATCCAGTTCACTCCATCCACTATGTCTCTTCTTCCTAAGAAGTCTGGATCATTGTCAAGCAGATGGTACTTGTCAGTGACTTCACGCTGGTAGTCAGACCAACTCCAAAGGTTAGAGAAGTGAAGCTCAAGCACATGCCTCTTGTCTTTGTATCCCTTGACATTGATGTCATTATTTCCATAGATTGTCAGAATATGGTCAACAGGAGAGTCATACCACCACCTGCTCCATTGAGATCTTCCACGATACTCAATCACATTGTGGCTCTTGCACCACAAGAACCTGTTCTCATAGTCACAGTAGAAAGTGTGCGTGAAGTCACAGAGCTCTTGAAACTCTTGCCTGCTGTAGAGGCCTGTGTCAACAAGGCGTCTATTCTCTTCAATTGCATCTAAGAATCGATCAATAGCAATGTTTGCTATCACGTCTGTCCACTTATGGACAGGAATCTCATTTGTGTTTTTTACATCCATATGTCATGCTTTCTTGTTTTGTCTAATGGAGCACTAGGCGGGATTCGCACCCGCGATATTCTGCTTGGAAGGCAGACACCATGACTACTAGGCGACTAGTGCATCTTTGGTAGGCACTGATGTAGTCGAAACATCTTTACCGCGGTATCAGCACGGAGTAATAACCGTTATACGAAGTGCCTATGAAAAAGTCAAGATGCATGCGGTTGCCCGCTTATATTGGATTCGAACCAATGTCTCTAGCATTGCTGCTAGCGCTCTAACCACTAAGCTAAATGCCCGAATGGTGGACACAATATGTTGTTTGCAGTGATGCATCTTTGAAATTCGGAACAAGGAGGATTTGAACCTCCGGACGCCATACTATGTACGTCAACTTCTTAGCAAGAAGTCGCCTTCAACCTGCCTCAGCCATTGTTCCCAAGATGGAAGAGAAGATCCGATTCGAACGGATGGATGGCTCATCACCACCGCTGAGGTTCAGGCTCAGTGCAATAGACCACTCTGCCACTTCTCCAAATCAAGACCCAATATTTCATGCGACGTGCGCAAGATTGGAGTTGAACCAATGTAATCCGTATAGAGTTGCTGTATGGGTCTTTAAAGATGGAACATCTAAAAGATGGAGCATCGTACCTGTGCTGCCCAGGCCTAATCCACCTTGGAAGGGTGGCGGACGGCTGATGTCCCAACGATGCGTAAGATAAATCATCTCATCCGACTGAGACCTGGTGGAGCAGGTTTCGCAGGACTTCCCACGACTATTTGCATTTCCACGATATCCCATTGTATTTCGGGTACGCGCCTTCGTAACCAGCATGACTCTCACTTGTCTACTCATCTTAGATATGAGGCATTTGACTCCTCAATTAGATGTAAGGCTGTCGTTGAAACATTAAGCGTACTAGGTTTGACTTCCTATCTGAGATGAAAATTATGCAAACATAAACTTATATTTCTTCTTCATTCGTCCAATCATTTCTTGAGCATTTGAAAAATTCTTGAACAGTGTTTCATGCTCATCTAGAAAATCATCATTGAACTTGAAATAAAAGCTTTTGTTCTTTATCTTTGTCAACATGTTATTTGATTCATTGAACTTTATCTCTGAAGCAAACTTCTTTTCTTGCCATTTGACAAAGCAATAATCTGCAGTATTTTCTTTATTTGTTCCATAAAGATAAACAATCTTTGGATTGAAGAAACCATTTTTAGGTATGATTAAGATAGAATCCTGTTCATGAACTTCGCCAAAATCAATAATGTTGCTTATGAAATTAGGATCATCTTTCAAATTTACTGCAAACCAACTATTTTCTTTCATTGGCCTAAGACCAGTCTGCTGTTCTGCATATGAACCAATAACTGTTGTTATTCCATATCCAAGATATCTTAATGCTTTTCCAAGCAAGTCATTATCTTTGTTATTTTGAATATTTGTTCTTGGATTGCCATTTTTGTCATACTGTCTAAACGCAGTCAGCATTGCGCAATCATGTTGCCTATTATGTTCTATAATCCTAGTTATAGAACTTTCATTTACTCTTTTCTTCATATGTTTTACCTTTATTTTTAAGACGTCATCCAATTGACGTCTTTAAACAAAATGCCCAAATCTGTTGGATTGGACCATGAGTTTGGGTATAAAACTCAGCCATCCACAGGAGTCGAACCTGCAACCATCTCATTATGGACATCTTATCAAGACTTGAACTTGAATCTTCTCATTTTAAGCTGCTCTACTTGAGCTATAAGATGCAAATGAGATGCACTGCCAATTGTGCTAGGATGGCAAAATTGATAAGGGATTTGAAACCCAAATCCAGATCAATGGCTTCAAAGGCCAAAGAGTTGCAGAGACTCTTGTACTAACCAATATAGAATGCCGACCATTTTATGCTTGGTGTGTCAATGTTGCTTGAGGCATTGTTGGCATCTTCTAGTCTAGATCTATCAGGAAATGAAATAGTGCTAAATAATCCTGACGCTAGGAGCCTGATCATCGGCTAAATGGTAAGGGATCTGGAAAAACAAGGCACACATCTATATACAATTGCTCTAAGCAACTGAGCTACAGGCGAAGATCTATCTTATGTTCCGCCTGGAGGGACTCCAACCCTCGACCCATTGTTTCCATTTAGATATGTTTGCTGTCGGTGCCTTTAAAAGAAGTCAAGACCTGTGCGTTGTTGGAATTGAACCAACTCGTTTCAGTTTTACAGACTGATTCTTAAACCATAAATAAATTGCAGTTACAGGTCTTTCAAAATCATTGGTCTCCAGGGTGAGATTCGAACTCACGACCGCTTGTACCCCGGCAAGGGCTAGAAGACTTGAACTTCTATATAAAAGACATAATTGTCTTCGGGTGCATTAACTTATGCTAAGCCCTTAAAACAAGCGTGCTACCAGACTGCACTACCTGGAGAAAAATTAACAAGACGCGTTTAGCTTGTATTGATTAAACGTCAATTGCTTTAAGATTGCTGTATGCGTCTTTAAAATTCGTGGACTTAAGCTAATATGCATTGCTGCATTTAGCTCTTCTTATTTCTACGACTTAGCATCGGCTTGGTTTTCGCCTAGTGTTGTCACTTCTCGCTAAATCTCCATAAGCGTGAATTTCCTGCGTCCCACAGGTATTTTCTTTCGAAATTCTGGACCTAAGGAGCTACGATCTCCTCGCCTCCTGAATGCAAATCAGGCGCTCTACCAATAATGAGCTATAGGCCCATAAAAATAAAAGTTGGCTCACATCGCAGGTACCGCCCCTGCCTAATGCCACGTTAACAGCGTGGTGCCTCACTTGTCGGCCAGATGTGAATAAATCGAAACGTTCTTCTGTCACAGCTTTCTAAAGAACTTCTCACGACGAAGCTGTATGTGTTTTTCAACTTCATACCATACCATTCAATGTGTGTGAGATAAAATCAAACAAGACTCGTTTGGCAATTCTCTTTAACGTCTGAATCTCCAAGAAGACATCCTTTAACTTTGCAGTTACGAGTCTTTTAAATGGTAGCGGGCAAAGGAGTCGAACCT
>Ga0256405_10007180_pt1 | contig 17050 bp, 5 predicted proteins | sample RumenRJG_02DNA_FD_189096 | JGI IMG/M metagenome (GOLD analysis project Ga0256405, IMG submission 189096) | Bovine rumen microbial communities from Lethbridge, Alberta, Canada - RJG_02 | ecosystem: Host-associated > Mammals > Digestive system > Stomach > Rumen | place: Canada: Alberta | collected...
TATTTTAGAATAACTGTTTAAACAATAAACAAAATTTTTAATTATTTAAAAATTATTATATATTTTAAAAAATAATAAAATCATTAAAAATGAATTGAATTTATAATTTAATTAATTTATTTTTAATGGAAAAAAAATGTCTATTGATCTAATCATTTTTTGTTTAGTCAATGACATATTTTTAATAGAATAATTTAAATCAATTTATAAATACTGGTATTTTTTATCATCAATATGATTGGTTTTATTAATTTGCTTATATTTAGATTCATCATTATAATCAGAAATTTTTTTCCATACTTTATTTTATTCTGAATTATCTTTCCATTTTTTTATCAAATCATTTAATTCATATTTATATTTTACTAAATTTATAATAATAATTTTCTTATCATTATTATTATAATAATATATTTCTTTTATTATTTTCAAATTATTTAATATCTTTTAAGAAAAGATGTTTTTACTTCTTTTATCATAATATTTTATATTTTTTATCTTTACTATTTTTTTTTTATTGCAGTAATAAATAAATTCATTCTTGTAATCGATGAATTAATCCATAATATATGAATTTCTGCTTCATAATGATTATTAAATTTGATTTTTGAATTTCTTTTTATAATAAGAAATAAATCAAGAGTAACCGAATTTAATACTGTTAATTTATTTATATATTTTGATAAAAGATTAAAAAAATACATAATAGTAATAATATTATCATTTTACTTTTATTCTAAAATATTCGAAATATTGATTTCTACATTGATTTGTTTGGTTATCTATAAATTTAAAATAATTTAAAGTAAATTTAATTATATATTTTTTTCAACATATTTATAAAATGAAGGAAAAGCATTTTTTAAATTTTGTAATATAGAATTCAAATCTCAAAAGAAACCTACATTAGATAATTCAACTGTTCCTTTAATAGAACTGCTATTAAATTAAGTATTTTTTTCACAATAAAAAAATTTAAATGATTTTTTTCTTTTATATGTAAATATCAAAATTATAAATCTTTGAATATTCTTTATGAAAAATAATCTTTCAAAGATATATTTCGTTTAAATTATAAACATTTTTTAAATAAAAAATTAATTTTGCATATTTATTCCAATAAAAATACAAAAATAGCTTTTTTATTAAATTCTATAAAATCAGCACAAAATTTTGTTCATTTGTAAAAATCATTTTATTCTTTAATTATAAATTTTATTTTACTTTTTGATGTTTTTAATTTTAAATATTTAATATATTGTATTTTTGGATTATATGCTTTATTATCATATTCAAAACTAAAGAAAAATAAAATTGTTTTTCTTTTATATAAATTTATATTTAATAAAATAATATAATTCTTATTGAAATTATTATTCCTATCTTCATCATCATATATGTTGATTTCTTTTATTAAAATTATAAAATTTTATTATGAATTCCTTTTCATCCATTAACAAGGATTTTTTTTCTTAAAGGATATAGGTCAAGCTTTTGTTGAATTTTTCTTTTAATATAATAATGATAATGATATTAATGATAAACATTCTCTAAACATACTACTCATATTATCAACATTTTTAGTATCCCATTTTGATATATCAGGTAATGATATTATGAAATAATTTTTTATAATCTGTCTTTCAATCTATATTTATTATTTAGATTGGTTTAAAAAGAACTTTTACAAATCTTTTATTTTACTTATAATTATATATTTTGGTTAATTTTTTTTCAAGCTTAACTAATTTTGATTCTTAATTAATTTTGATTCTTAGCTATTTTTGATGTTTAAGCATATAAATTTTTAATCTATTTTTTAATAAATGAGTAGTATATACTTTTTTATCCATTATACAAAAACTAAAAGAGAAGAGGAAAATGATGTTAATTTTGTAAAACCTAAAGATGTAAATAAACAGCCTAAATGTATATATTGCGACGATAATTATGATGTTGAGAATAATATTTACAATTATAATAAAATATTCGAAGCTAATAAAACCAATGCTAAAGGGAAAAAAAATACATACGAATTTCATTTTGAATTAAATGATGATATATATATTATTAAATTTGATGCTGATACATATACATATATATATGAGATAAATTTAATATACGGAAAAAAATTTTAGATATCAGGAGAAAAATAGTTCAAAATAAAATAGAATATAAAGATAAAATAGAATATTTCATTGAATCTTTAAAAAATGATAATCAAAAAATCGAAGCACTTTACAACGATACGCTTGAATTATTTATTAAAAAAAAAGGATTTGCTCTTCTAATTCCACTATTTCTGAAGGTTTATGAAAATAAAGAATTATGCAATAAATTATCTACTCAATTCAAAGGAATGAATAAAAAACTGCACGATAATGCTAAAAATATGGATAGAAATAGATATTTAGAGGACTATAAAACGGAAATTGTAAACATAGCTGAAACCTTTATAAATAAAGATGATTATAATATTACTTATTTTTATGGAATTATACTATGTTATCTAAATTATTATGATTATGATAATTTTTCGTCTATTTTTGTGATTTATTTAAGAAAAGAAAGGAAAATTTATATGAAATTTTATTAATTTATCATACTCACTTCAAAAATCCAATTAATCAAGATTTAAATTTTTTTAGTGATTTTATCTATTATATACTCAATAAAAAGGATTTTAATTATATTCAAATAGGATTAAATTATATCAAAGATATTGAAATTTTTATATTTGTAATTGAAAGCAACAAAGAAGAAATACTAAAAAAATATCAACAATTAAATAAACAAGACAACTTTATTTTTAAAGTAAATAATAATTTAGAGTTTAAAGTTGATGATAAAAAGAATTCAGCAGCTCCTATTAATAATGAAAATGAAATTTGTGAAATAATTCCTGAAACCGATAGTAAAATTAATATTAAAAATAAAGAATCTAATAAACAAGAAATAATAAAGAATCTTAAAAAAATAATTAAATTTAATAGAAATCAAAAAATAATAATAATTTATTTTACTAACGATTTTTGGAAATATTTATTAAATTATTATAAAGATCCAACTCAAGATAATATATTAATTTGTTTTAAACTAAGAAAAATTTTCTTATCTTATTTTAATTTAGTAAACGAAAAAATTAAAGAAAACATCCCTATAAAAAAGGATGCAACATTTTATTATGATACCGATGAATTCGCTTTTTTACTTAATAAAAATATAAATATTTATTTTGAAAATAATAATGAATTAAAAAATATTGAAAAACTAAATTATATTAAATTATATAATCCATTTTATCAAGAACCTAAATACTTAAGTAGAGTAAATGCTAATATATTCAATTCATTTAATTTAACTGAAATAGATAATGAATTTATTATTGATTTTAGAAGAATGAAATTTGAGGATATTTTTAAAGAAAAACTAGATGAATTTATATTAAAGATAACTTCCAAAGTAAATAATATTTTTAGCCTTTATAATATAGTTAAATTAATAAATATAAAAAGAATTAAAAATAAGAACAAAGTTTTAGAGCCATTAAATAAAAAATACGATAGTATAAAAAAAGAAATAGAGGAATTAAAAGATAATGATTTACCGAAATCAATAGAGGTTTTAGCCAATTTTTTTATATTTAATTATATTAATATTTCAGAGCAAAAAAAAAAGACGAATATATTAAAAGAAAGATTTCAGAATTATCTTATAATATAATACCTAAAATTTATCTTGAAATTGTAAAAATATATTTTGATAAAAAATCTGAAAAAAATAAAGATTTTGAAGAAGAAAAAAATATCCAAGATTTAAATGAAGAAGATCAAAAAGAAGAATCAATCAATGAAAATATAAATATTGATAAAGATCAAACAATCAAAGAAAAAGATAATGAAGACAGTAATAGTTCATTTGAAGAAGGAAAAAAAGATATAAAAGAATGTTATAGTGAAGATGATGAAAATAATTTTGATTGCAAAGATTTCAAAGCATTGATTGATTATATTTTTGATAGATTTATTGAAAAATTAGAAGATGAAAATGATATAAATAATATAATCAAATTAATTGAATGCTTAAAGGGAAAGTTTCAAAGTAAAGAGAAAAAAGATGATAAAAATAATAATCTTGATAAGGAACAAAATATAAATAATGAAAGAATGGATGTTGTTGATAACTTTTTAGATAAATTATTAACTAAATATAAATTTGATAAAGAGGAATTTTTTTCAGGCAAAAAAAATTATAAAATTTTATTATTATGTGAATTATATGATAATGGATTGCTAGCATTAGCTAGTAAAGATAAAGAATATTATGATAATATAACAAAAACATTAATGGATATTAAAAAGGATATTGATGGTGAACTCACAAAGAAAAATTTAGATGAATTTTTGAAAAATGAAGAATCATTTATAATAAAAAGATTGCATCTAATAAGCTTATTAACAGTCCATTTTGATAATAAACAAATAATTGAAATATATAATAATTTGAATTCAAAAAATAAAAAAATAAATGAGAATCTAATAAAATTAAAAGGTATTTTGGATAATATCAATATTTATTTTAGCGAAACAAAAAAAGCACTTATTACAAAAATAAGAAACACTATTAGAGATATTCAAACAATTAAAATAAAAGAATTTGAAGGTGGAAATATAAAAAATGTTATACAAGAAACTGAGGATCCTAAATTAATAGAATTGAAAGAACAAATTGAAGGCGTAAAATACTTTTTATTATTTAATGTAATATATGAAAATACGCCTTCAAATAATGAGCAATTACATTTTGAAAATTCATTAACTAAATTAAAAGAATTAGAACAATTTTTAAATCGAGAAACTCTTAATAATATATATGAACCAGAAAATAAATCTTATCAAGTCATTTTTGAGAAAACTAATAAAATATTAAGTACAAAAAATGAAGAAGAGTCAAAGTTTTTTTTTGACAACTTTATAAAATATTATAATATAACTGATAAAGATTTAATTAAAGATTTAACAATATTATTTAAAAGTAAAAAATTTGAATTAGATATTAATGGCATAATTTTCTTTTTTAGAAATTTTGGAGATGATAATGATGATTTGAATAAAAATCTAAAAAAATATGAAAATTTATCAACAAAGAATTTCAATGAAATTAAAGAAATATTAAATGAATTAGAGCACAAAAAGATATACACATATTCAAATGTTGAGAATTATAATAAATTATTCACATATTTATATGAAAAGAAAGAAGCTATAGAATTTTTATTTTCAAAGAAAGGCAGTGATATATATTATTTAGAAGAAAGAATTCAACCAACTACAACAACTCTAAAAATAGAAGATATAGAATCAACACAAAAATGTATTGAATTTATGGATGAATTAATTCAAAAAAAAAATAATAATGAGAGATTTAAAAAGATAAAAAGTTTGAATGACAGCAAAATAATTAGTCATTTTGAAATTTATTCAAAAGTATTTACATCAGTTATTGAATTAGATAGATATTATGATAGCTCAGAAAATATTTATGAGCAAGTAAAGAAGATTATAGAAAAGAATTTATCAATTAATATTTTACAATATACTGAAAATTTTTCTTATGAATCTAGCGATGGAATAAAAGAAATAAGTATGGAAGAACTAATACATTTAAAAAATAAAATAACTATAAAAGATAACAATAAAAATAAAAAGAAAAAAGAAATTGAAATAACTGATAACCAAAATGATAATTCTATATCTAAAACTCCAACTGAAACTACTAATGAAAATAAAAAAGATATTATCAAAGAAAAATTAGATACTTTAATACTCTTCAAAAATTTAATAATAAATTTAGAAATAATTAACGAATATATGAAAGATCTTAGAATAAAAGGAAGTAGTTTACCAATACAATTGAAAATTAATATGAAAAATATGAAAGAAATATCATATAATTTAGGTAAATTGAAAGATTTAGCAGATATTAAAACTTTTTTATCAAAAGCCAAAAATAAGTACACTTCTCAGCTAGATTCAATGTATAAAGATAAACCAAATTTAAGATTTTTATATGGAAAACATTTTAAAAGCATTTTAAAGCATCTAGAAGTTGGTAGAGCTTTTAATATAGATTCATTTTTAAGATATATTTTAAATATAACAGATATTTATAATAATAATAAAAAGATTAAAGAAGGATTTATTGCTTTGAAAAGAAATGTGAGAGATTATATCACTTATTATGAAAAATATAATGAAGATTCATTAGAAGCAATATCTGAATATATCACAACTTTATTTGTAAATAATAATATAGAAATACAAGATCATTATGATAAAATGAAAATATATCGTGATATAGAAAATCCATCGAAAAATAAGGGAATATTCCTGTATAAAACAAATAATAATTCAATGGAGAAAGTTATAATTGATTTATTTTGGGATAAAATGAATAAATTTCCAATTGCACAAAATGTATTAATAACTAGTAAGGAAACATCTTACGAAGAAATCCAGGCTTTTTTTCATAGAGCTATTTTATGCAATTATTATACTTTATTTGTTGTAGAAATAACTGACTCAATTTCTGAATATCAACAAACTATAATAAATACATTTTTAGATCAATTATTAAATTATAAAAAAGAAACTAAAGAAATTTCCCGAGTTTTTGATAAAAAAAATACAGATGAATATTTAGATTCATGCATTGTTTTTATTTATGATGAAGATAATAAGAATATAACTTCTTTTTTAAAAGAAATTAAAAAACTAAAAACCCTAAAAATGGAAATTCCAGAAAATATAGGGGAAATTGATATTAAAATGCTAGGAGATATAAAAATAATTACTTCAGATTTTTGCGGGGCAGGAAAATCAGGCAAAATTAAAAAGGAAATTAATGAAGGTATTAAAGAAGAAAAAAATGGTAAAGAAATAATAATAAAACAAAAAAAGCATTATTTTCATTTTCCATTAGGGGGAATATTAAGCAAGGATATAATTTTTAATAAATTAAAAAATTTATTAGAAAAAATAAAAGAAAACAATTATGAATACAAAAATGTTGCAATACATTTAGATTTAACTGAATCGGAAGAAAAATCAATATTAAATGAATTTTTCTTTTCATTTCTTATAACTAAATTTTATATGAATGATGAATATATCTTATATATTCCAAAGGATATAGATATTTATATTGAAATACCAAATTGTTTCAATGATTATTTAAAAAAGTTTAGTATATTAAATATTTTTGAAAAAGATAATATAACATTTGAAAAAATGGAAGAATTTAATTATTCACAAGATATATTAGATATATTTAATAAAATGCTAGAAATTAGGACAAATAAAGGAATTAGAGAATTTGTTAAAAAAAATATTGGAATTAGTAAATATTCATATCACCAAGTTAATATTTTTATTAAATTGTTCATTTCTCAATATAATCAATTCAATAAAAAGCTAAAATTTAAAGATAATGGAGTTGATGTCACTGAAAAATGCATAAGAGATTTTGCTAAATGTACACGTTATTTTACCTTTGGAGGTTTTGCTAAATTATTAACAAATCAATACAAAACTGATAATAATAATTATATAGATATACTGACTGAAATTTATACTAATGATTTACAAAATATGAAATTCCCTGATCCTCTTATTTTTATTATCAAAGAAAAAATGGTATATGAAAACTTATTTATACCAGAAAAGAATTCAGATATTTATAAAAATACCGAAGATTATCTAGTATCATTTAAAAAAATTTTAAATCTTCCAAATCCTGTGAAATCAGTGAAGGGTCAGAAAGACTGTAAGTATAAATCTTTAATGTCTATAATTGAAGAAGAAAATAATAATTATGTGATAACAAATGATAATTTCAAAAAAATGGTTTTATTAGTATATAGAATAAAAGCAAATGTTCCTGTAATAATAATGGGTGATACCGGATGTGGTAAAACAGCTCTTATAACAAAATTAAATCAAATTTTAAATAATGGTGAAACCACACTTGAAATAATCAATATACATCCCGGAATTAATGATGAGAAGCTAACCAAAATAATGGATTCAATGAATACAAAAACAAAAGATAAAAACGGAGATTTTTGGCTATTTTTTGATGAAATAAATACATGCTTATCTTTATCATTAATAACAGAAATTTTTATTAACAGAACTTATAATGGAATTCCTTTAAGTGATAATATTCGCTTAATAGGTGCTTGTAATCCATACAGAAAAAGAAAAAACAAAAAAGAAAAATGTGGATTGAGTTTATCAGATGACAATGAGAACGAATTGGTATATTTAGTACAACCCCTTCCACAATCTCTTTTATATTATGTCTTTAGTTTTGGTTCTATAGATGATGAAGATGAAAGGAAATATATTCACAGCATAATAGAAAAATCATTTTTAGAGGAAAAGGAAGAATTAATGAAAAAGCCAGAATATTGTGAGAAATTAAAGGAATATGAAAATAAACAAAAAGAATTAAATCAATTATATGATTCAAAAAATGCTAATATAAAAGAAGAAGAAATAAGAAAATTGGTTAAAGAAATTGAAAGTAAATTGAAAAGTTTAAAAGATGAATTAATTAAACTTTCTACACCAAAAATACATGAAATAACCACAGAAGCTATTTCAAAATGTCATATATATTTAAGAAAAACTTTTGATCCGTCAGTGGTATCATTAAGAGAAATAGCAAGATTTAATAGTTTCATAAAATTCTTCAAAGAATATTTTAAAATAAAAAATCAATTTGAAAATATATTTAATAATGAAAAAAATAATAAAATAAGGAGTATTATTTGTACTATTTATGTATGTTATTATATTAGATTAACTGATGAAGATATGAGACATAATTTCGAAGTTGAATTAAGAGAAACATTTTTAAGATTAGTAAATAATGGAAATATGTCAAAAAAAAAGGGTAAAGATGAATCTATATCTGAGCAAATGTTAAATGAAGAATTAAAAAAAGAACTTAATAATAGACAAGAAATAATTGATCAAAATTTCAGTGATTTTATTCAAATTGAACAAGATTATATAATAAATCAAATTAAAGATTTAGATAAAGGTATTGGAAAAAATTCATTGTTAAAAGAAAATATATTTCTATTATTTATTTCAGTTATGACAAATATACCATTAATAATAATTGGTAAACCTGGTAGTGGTAAGAGCTTAAGCGCGCAAATAATAAAAAATTCAATGAAAGGCAAATATTCAAGTAATAAATACTTCAATAATTACAAAAGAATTATTCAAACATATTTTCAAGGATCAGAATCAACCATACCAGTGGATGTAGAAAATTTATTTGAAAAAGCAGGCAAAAAATTAAATTATTACAAGGATAATTGCAAAGATTTATTAGATTTGCCTATTTCTATGGCTTTATTTGATGAATTAGGATTGGCAGAAAAATCAAAAACTAACCCATTAAAAGTGTTACATTCTAAGCTAGAATATGGAGGTAAAGAAGAAGGAGTAAGTTTTGTAGGTATAAGTAATTACGTATTGGATGCTGCAAAAATAAATAGAGCAGTAGTTTTATCTGTTCCTGATTTAGACCAAAAATTAGATCAACTAATTGAGACATCTACTAATATTGTAGAAAATATTTCATCAAAAATTAAAAATGATAAAATCTTCAAATTAATTTCTCATACTTATTTTGAGTATAAGCGTTATTTAAATATTATTAAAGAATTAGTAGTGTGTAAAACATATTGTCAAACTCATGGGGATGTAAAAACTAATGAAGAGAAATTAAAAGATGAATCAAATGATAAAAAAGAAGAAATAGGTGGGCATATAATTGAGCAATCAAATATAGAAATTTCACAATTAAGAAACGATTTAATTAACAATTATAATGAAAATCTATCTGAAAAAACAAATTCAATAAAACAAGAAAATATAATCAATGATAGTAGCAATGAAATAAAAGTTTTGAATACCGGACATTTTGACTTTATTAAGAAAAAAAAAGATTTCCAAGATTTGATGAAAAAAGAGAAAAATATCAGAATAGATTTTCATGGGAATCGTGACTTTTATTATTTAATAAAAGGAATTGCTTATGATCTTGGAAAATTAGGAGATTATAATGATGATGAAAAAATAAAAATTATTATTAAACATATTGAGAGAAACTTTGGTGGCATTGAATATAATATTGATATTGATTTTGATTCTAAATTAAATGGTATTGAAAAAAACATTAAATTAATACAAACACTTTTAGAAGATAGGGAAGTTGGTGATGAAAAAGAAAAAACAATAAAAGTTAATTCTGTTTATTTATTTAAAAAATTATTTAATTTACAATGCGATGAATTGGAAAGCAGTAATTTAAAAATACCAACACAAAAAATAAATGATTATAACTTAAATCAATGCATCAATGATAATATAAGAGACATAAATAGCAGATTTGCATTGTTAGAAATAGATCAATCTCTAACTTCGTTAATATGTCAAAATATTATATCTCAAAATGACTTTAAAACAATAAAATTATATGATGGTAGTCCATTAGCTGAAGATGATAATAAAGAATATAGATTTATAAAGATAAATGAAATAATGAATGATGCTAAAGAAGACCAATTAATTATAATAGAAAATTTAAATCAAATTCATGCATTTTTATATGATTTATATAATATGAATTATGAAATAATAGATGGTAAAAAATATGCTAGAATATGCTTAGATAATAATACAGAACAAAAAGCGTTAGTTCATAACAATTTTAGAATCATTATTTTAGTTGATCGAAATTTCGTTGATAGCTGTAATTTAGCTTTTTTAAATAGACTTGAAAAAATGAATTTATCTTTTGGAAAATTATTAAATAAAAAATTAAAAGATATTTCTAATGATATAATTGATAATTTTAATTTAAAAATTTCAATTAATTCATACAAAAAAATAAATTATTCTCTCAGAGATTTGTTGATTAATTGTAAATTAGATGAAATTCAAGGTATGATTTATTATTATAATAAAAAAAACAAAAAAAATGTTAATGAATTAGATAATGAAGCCGAAAAAGAGGAAAAAATAGATGTAAATGAGTTACAAGAAATTGTAACAAATAAAATTTACAAAATCTTACCTCAAGATATAATAGCAATTTTGCCTGATGAAAATATTCTTAAAAAAAAATATTTGGAAAATAAAGAGGTATATAATTATAAAGATTTAATAGAATTTCTAAATAATGAAAAAAATAAAAGTTATCAATTATCTATTGTATATACATTTACAAGTAGTGCTGAAGTTTTTGATGGACTAAACAATGATATGAGTTTAATGATTTCAAGAATAAAGAGTGAAAATAGTTTAAAATATAATATAAATGAAATAAAAAGAAGGAACGAGAAAGAGAAAAATATTATATGTATTCATTTTGAGCAAACTAATCTACCAAAAATAAAATTTATATGTAATTTTATTTTAAATAATTTTAAAGATGATGGATATAAATATATGATGCTAGTTCATATAAATAGAAATTTCAATAAAAGAAAAAAAGAAAAAATATTCTCCTTACCAGATATCAACCCAAATATATACCAAATATTTATAGATAATTTAAATGGAGATAAAAATATAAAAATAAATGCTCTAATTAATAACGATATTCAAAATATTTTAAGATATAATAAAGATGAACTTAAATTGGATGAAGAATTTGAAACCACAAAAACTAATTTTATAAAAAAAGAATTTAAAGAATCAGAAAAATTAATGAATGATTATATAAAGGATTTCCAAGATTACATCAGCGACGATTTTACACTAAAAAATAAAATATTAGAAAAAACTTATGATTTTATCGAAGCTAATAAAGAAAAAGATGAAAATTGCAAAGATATATTTGAACAAATATTTAATAAAGGTTATGTTAATAAATTTACTCTTGATATTGCATCTTGCTCAATACAATTTATTAAAGAAGAAATATTTAATAAGTATTTAATCTTTGTATTGCAAACTTTAGAAGATAATAATATTTTAACAACTTTTATTGAATATAAAAAAAACCAATTATTAGATGAAAATATTTTTAATATTATAACTACAAAATACTTTGATAACCTAAAATTGGATTTAAATCAAAAAAAGTGCAAATTTTTATTTAATTATAATGTCCCATGTTTTTACAACTTTTTTGTAAATATTTCAGACTATGTAAAAAAAAATATTTCTTCAAATTATTTGTATGAAGAAAAAATAATTAGAGAATTAAAAAAAGATAATGATGAAATGATAGAAAAGTTTCATAAAAAAGAAGAAGATTTATTAGATATTATAAGCAAAGAATTTACTGACAATTATAAATTTATTATTGAAGTTATAAATGAATGTTCCTCGAGTAATGATAAAAAATCCAATATTATATTTTTTGATTTAATTTTTAAAGATTATATAACATACTATTTGCAAAAATATTATAATGAAGAAGGTATTTATAAAAAAAATGACATTTATCATAATATTATAGAATTATTATTAAATTTAAGATTTAGCGAAGAAAGAAAAATAATACAAGATCAAAGTAATAATAATACTAACATTCTATTATTAAAAATAATTTGGATGGAATCAAACGTAAATTATATTCTAAATATAATAAAAATAATAGAAAAAGCTAAGGAAATTTATAATGAGGATGAAAATAAATTATATAAAGCCATTAAAGAAAAGCAACAAATAATTAGATATATATATAACGAAAATATTAATTCAAAAGATTCTAAAGAAGTTAATGAATGCTATTATAAAATATTAGCCAGCATATGCTATAGTATAACATCGGATGATGCAAAACAAGAAATTAATAAATATTGTAGAAGATTGAAAGAGATAAATGATTTATTGCAAAATTTGAATGAAGATTTAAATTTATTTTTAAATGAAATGTATATCATTGATGAATTAATCGAAGTCATTGAAATTTTTAAATATCAAAATAATGAAAGGATAATCCAAGTTAAAAATTATATTATAAAGAATGCAGAAGATATTCAAAAATATGCCAATAAAAATCAAGATACATTATATGATAAGATATCAAAAAATTTTGACGAATTATACTTGTTGATTAATAATGAGAATGATGATGAAAAAATAGTAAAAAAAGATGATTCATATTATGATAGACTTAGGTATATATTTTTCAAAGAAATTAAAAAAATATCTGAACCTTCATATCAATATCATGTGTTAAAGAAATTAATTAAAGAAAAGGAAATTGTAAAAAAATCAATAGATATATTTGAAATATTATTACAAAATTATTTAAATAAGGAAGATTTTAAAAATAATATGGACAATAATTTTAAAAATAGCAATTTCAATAAAATAATATTCGGAAAAGATCCAATAGTTACATTTTTAAATGATAAATTATATGATGTTAATTTCACTTTAGAAGAAACATTATTATATTTGTTTGAAAAAAATTCATTAATCAATCTAAGCAATTTTTTAAAAAATAATACAGATTTATCTTTATCAGATCAACCTCTTGGAATGCTTAAGAAATGCATTGATTTTTTAGATGATTATGAAAATAATCCAACTAAAGTTGAAAAATTTTTAAAAGATTTAGGTAAATTATATTCCATAGCTTATATAAAAACTTATTGTAATGAATTCATTAAAATTATAAATAATACAAATAAATATTTCAATTTTGATAAAATAATAGATATTATTAACCAAGATAAATCTATTTGCAAAATGATACGTTTATATATTTATAAAATACTATATAATAAATATACATTATCATTTATTTCTGATAATAATATTATTGAGAAAAATAAATTAGATAAATATAGTGATTTTGTTGAAATACAAAAATTTAAAGAAACTGATAATAAGATTGAGCAAAAAAATGTAAAAACATTAATTCAAAAACATTTTAAAATAACTTTTGATGAAATTGAAAAATTAAGAACAAATAAATATAATAAAAAATTAAATAAGGAAGATTTTAATATTAAAGATTTTGGTTTTGATAATTTCTTTATAGCATCATTCAATAGCACATTATCTAATTTATATAATTTAGGTAATAAAGATCTATCAGATAATAATCAAAAGTTTTATAATAATATATGTGCTTCATTATTTAACGGAGATATTATTCTTAAAGGAATTGAATTATTGTATAGCCCTCAAAAATTCAAAGAAATTCAAAGACTTTATAGGAATATTTCAAATTGTATTACTCCATTATTATTTGGTTATCGTTATTGTTTAAACATATTGGCTTCTAAAACAACAAATGGTATTTATTATTTAATGTACACTAATAGGAATTTAAGAAATTATTTGGATGAAAATTATTTTCCTGGAAATGATACTAAATTTAATTTAGTTTATTCGAATATTGAAAATCATTTTAAAAATAAACCTGACGAAGGTTGTTATGTTTGTTTATGTAGGGATTGGTATTATAATTCTGTTTCTTCGGGTTTTCCTGATATGAAAGAATTGAATAAAATATGTCCAAAATGCAAAGAGAATATTGGATTATGCAAAAGAGAAAATTATTATAGAATATTTAAAGATGAAACAGAAATTAAGAATTTAAGAAACAGAAATAGAGATACTAGAGAAAAAATGGATAAAATTAATTGCATCACACTAGAAGAATTTAAAAAAAAATATATTGTTGAAAAATTTAAGAATGAAATAGGAGTATATAAAACTGATATAAATAATTTCAAAAATAATAATAAAATTATAAGAAATTTAAGCCAAGTTTCCTATAGATTATTGAATTATATTTTGTATATTAATTTATTCTATGCAAGAATGATATTAAGATCATCTGATTTAGATAAATATTTACCTAAGGATCAACACGGAGAATTAACTTGGCCAGAAACGATACTTGAATGTTGGAATCTTTTAAAAAGTCAATTATTAGAATTAAACATTTATTCAATTGAGGAATTTATGCATTATATATTTGTTGATTTATTCAATCTATTGAATAAGATAACAACTATTAATAATTATGACAGTCTTATAGAAAACGAAAATAACTTAGAAAATAAAATTAAAGAATTAATTGATAAATTCAAAGAAAGTAATAAGCCTATTGTTCCAAATAATGATGATAAATTATCAATTATTAATTTAATAAAAGAGCAATATAATTTGACTAATTATGAATCAAAAGAATACCCATTTTGTAAATATTTAAATTATACTGATTATTTAGATGAAAAATATATAAAAGATAAATTAATAAATATGAGTGAAGAACAATATCCAATCTTAAATATATTTCTTCAATCTAAAACAGATAATAAAAATAGCTCAAATTATTCATTAGATAATCTTAATATATTTAACAAACCATTGAATTTACTTAATCAGAAATATTTGAATAACATATCAACAAACACAGCCGAAACAACCAAATTAAAGGATGTTGAAATATATACTAAGAATAAAGAATTATTTGATAACTTTATTGAATTTTATAATAAATTAGGGATAGAAGGAGATTTATCTAAATTAAGTAATGAAAATACATTAAATAATTTTTTCATTAATGAAAATAATAAATATGGAATTGAATTCAAAAATATATATAAACAATTCATAAAACAACAATCAAATGAAAAAATAAGAGATATATTAGATATGAAGAATCTTAATTTACAAAAAGCCAATATACAGCAGATTGAAGAAAAGGAATTATTGACTTTAAAATTACCAGAGAATGTTTTATTTATTGATTTATTATTTAGTTCTTCTTATAGAAAAATACTTGATAATAATTCTATGAAATATAAAGAATACAATATTAATTTCGATTTTATTGAGGAAAGATTATTTGAATTATTGCTAAAAAATAAAAAATTATTAAATGAAGATATAACAGAATTTATTTATAATAACGAATTGTTTAGCTTTCAACTTAATGATTTCTTTACTTCTATCAGAAAAAAATATACTGCAAAACTTCTTAAGTTGGATGGAGAAACTATATATAAATTTTGCAAAGAAAATCAGAATATTCAGCTTCATAAAAAAATACTCAATTCTTTTATTGAATTAATGAGATATTTATTAAAAGAAGACAATATAGTCTTTGAAGAAAAAATTACTATAAATGAAGTAATTGATAAATTAAAAGAGAAATTATCAAATCAAGAAGTTAAAAAGCTATTCGAAACCGATAATGATGAGGCTAATAAAAGTCTTACCCTTGATAAAATTGTAGAAATCTTTGATTTTTATCTAAAATGCATTTTTGATATTGTTAAAGTAGAAATTAAAAAATATCAAAGTGAATTAAATAATAAAGATAAAGAAAATATTGATAAATATTTTGAAGATAAAAATCCTATAACTAAAAAAGATTTAGCGAATGCAATCAGATTATTTACAACTTTAGTTTTATTACAAGAAGAAGATAAAGAAAACAAAATAAAAAATAATTCCTATAATATAGCTAATTATTTGAAGCCGGAGGATTTATGGAGCAAAGATACTTACAAACATAGAGATTTTAAGATATATTTAAATAAATTAAATTTAATGAATATCAAAATAAATCAAATTATTTTATTATATGAATATTTAGACAAAGGTAATAATATAGAAGATAATTTCTTTTCTATTATAAAAAAATCAGACCAAGAAAAAGAAAAAGATAAGATTAAAAATGAATCAACTAATAAAACGAATGAAGGTGAAAAAATTGATGAAAATATTCAAAAAGAAGAAGAAGAATATGAAGCACCAGATGAAGACGATGATTAAATAATTTATTAATATTAGCATTTTAATTAAAATAAATATTTAAATATTTAAAAAATATAATTTAAAAATTATTTATTAAATTATAAAATAATTATAATATTCATAAAGAAAGAGGGGATTGGGGATTGGGGATTGGGGATTGGGGATTGGGGATTGGGGATTGGGGAGTGGGGATTGGGGAGTGGGGAGTGGGGATTGGGGGGTGGGGATTG
>Ga0256405_10007181_pt1 | contig 17049 bp, 18 predicted proteins | sample RumenRJG_02DNA_FD_189096 | JGI IMG/M metagenome (GOLD analysis project Ga0256405, IMG submission 189096) | Bovine rumen microbial communities from Lethbridge, Alberta, Canada - RJG_02 | ecosystem: Host-associated > Mammals > Digestive system > Stomach > Rumen | place: Canada: Alberta...
AAAAAGATACGGGAAGAATCTTCCCGTATCTTTTTGTTTGGGAAGTTTTGCCATGAAGGTTTTAAGCGTGTTCGGGACGCGGCCGGAGGCTGTGAAAATGTGCCCGCTCGTGCTCGAGCTCTCCCGCCGCGGCGGGATCGAGAGTGAAGTCTGTCTTACCTCGCAGCACCGCGAGCTGCTTGCGGGCGTGACCGATCTCTTCGGCGTGAAGGCCGATTATGATCTTGATCTGATGCGCAGCCGTCAGACGCTCGCCGATATTTTCTGCGGCGTGCTGCGCGGCATGGAGGACGTGCTGCGCCGCAGCCGTCCGGACGTGGTGCTTGTCCACGGCGACACCTCCACCTCCTGCGCCGCGGCGCTCGCCGCCTTCTACGCACAGATCCCCGTCGGGCATGTGGAGGCCGGGCTGCGCAGCTATCGGCGCTATTTCCCCTTTCCCGAGGAGATGAACCGCCGTCTCACGGCCGATCTCGCCGACTTTCATTTTGCCCCGACCGCGCGCAGTGCGCAGAATCTGCGCGCCGAGGGGATCGCAGAGCACATCTACGTCACAGGCAACACCGCTCTCGACGCGCTGCGCACGACCGTACGCCCCGGTTATGTCTTTTCCGAGCGCGCGCTGCGCGATCCCGCGCTCTTTTCCGGACGCACCGTGCTGCTGACGGCACACCGCCGCGAGAACATCCCGGAGGGGATCGCGTCGATCTGCCGCGCCGTAAAGCGTCTCTGTGCTGCCTATGACGATCTGCATGTGATCTTTCCCGTGCATCCCAATCCGGCCGTACGCGAGATCGTATGGCCGCTGCTGGAGGATGTGTCCGGCGTCATGCTCACGGAGCCGCTCGGCACGTTCGACATGCACAACCTGCTTGCCCGCTGCACGCTCGTTCTGACCGATTCCGGCGGGCTACAGGAGGAGGGGCCGGCGCTCGGCGTGCCCGTATTGGTGCTGCGCGGCGAGACCGAGCGCCCCGAGGCCGTCGAGGCAGGCGGCGTCCGTCTGGCCGGGACGGAGGAGAGCGGCATCTTTCGCGCCGCGGCGCGCCTTTTGGACAGCGAGGACGAGCGCAGACGGATGGCAGGCGCCCCCTCGCCCTACGGCGACGGTCACGCGAGCGAGAAGATCGCGGATATCCTCATGGCGCAGCTTGGCGCCGGGGAGGCGGCGGGATGATCGCCCATATCTCGCTCTGCGCAAGGAAATACGGCTTTTTGCTGCAGGAGCTGATCGCGCGGGATTTCAAGGTCAAATACAAGCGCTCCGTGCTCGGTATGCTGTGGAGTCTGCTCTATCCCGTGCTGATGATGGGCGTGCTGGCGCTGGTGTTTCAAAACGTCTTTCGCTTTACGGCGGGCGGCGTGAGCTATCTCGCCTATCTCATGACCGGGCTGACGCTGTTCAACTATTTTTCCGAGGCGTCGAATCTTGCCATGAGCAGCGTGGTGGCAAACTTTGCCCTGATCCGCAAGGTCTATATGCCGAAGTACATTTTTCCGCTGTCGAAATGTCTGTTCGTCGGCATCAATTTTCTGCTGACGCTGCTGCCGCTTTACGCCGTGATCCTGCTGACGGGAACGGGGCTGTGCTGGCAGCATGTGCTGCTCCCCTATGCGTACCTCTGTCTGCTGGGCTTTACGGTGGGGATGGGCTTTCTGCTCGCAGCGGCAGCGGTCTTTCTGCGCGATCTTTTTTATATCTACGGCATCGTGCTGACGATCTGGACCTATCTCACGCCGATCATGTATGATCTCTCCGCCGTGGGGAATCCAATGCTGATCGCACTGATGAAATGCAATCCGCTCTTCCAGTATATCGATTTTGCACGCACGATCATCCTCTTCCACACGACGCCGCGGCCGCTGCAGTTCCTCCTCTGCGGCGCTTCCTCGGCAGCCGTCCTCATCACCGGCGCGGCGGTTTTCCGCGCAAGGCAGGACCGTTTTATCTATTACGTTTGACGGTGAAGGATATGAACAGCAAAAACAGCGACATCATGGTCGAGGCGGATGCGGTCTCGATGCGCTTCGATCTCGGGATCGAGCGCGGCTTTTCGCTCAAGCAGTGGTTCGTCGAGCTCGGCCGCGGCGCGCACAGAGAAAAGGAGAGCTTCTGGGCGCTGCGCGGCGTCAGCTTTTCGCTCGGGCGCGGTGAGGTCGTCGGGCTGGTCGGCAGCAACGGCGCAGGCAAATCAACGCTTTTAAAGCTGGTCGCCGGGGTGATGAAGCCCTCCCGCGGCGCGGTGCGCTGCGGCGGGAGCGTCTGTCCGATGATCGAGCTCGGCGCCGGGTTCGACCCGCAGCTGACCGCGCGGGAGAACATCTATCTCAACGGCGCGATCATGGGCTATTCGCGCCCCTTTCTCACCGAGCGCTTCGACGCGATCGTGGATTTTTCGGAGCTGCGCGATTTTCTTGACGTACCGGTGCAGAACTTTTCCTCCGGCATGGTGGCACGCCTTGCCTTTTCGATCGCCACGCAGATCGAGCCGGAGATCCTGATCGTCGACGAGATCCTGTCTGTCGGTGACGCGGCCTTTCAGCAGAAAAGCGAGGAGAAAATGCTCTCGCTGATCGGCGGCGGGACGACCGTGCTCTTTGTCTCCCACTCGGTCGAGCAGATACGCAAGCTCTGCCCGCGCGCACTGTGGCTTGAGCGCGGCGAGCTGATGGCGGACGGGCCGAGTGAGAGCGTATGCCGGGACTATCTTGCCGCCGCCGGACTTTGAAAGGAGTCGGATCCATGCTCTTTCGTATCTGGCGTTTTGTGCGCCGCCTTTCCTCGCATTTGCTTCATCGGCGCTTTTCCGCCTTTTTCGGCGAGCTTGCCTCGCTCGTGCGTCGCCCGCTCGCCTCGGTGCGGGCGCTGCGGTATACAAGGCAGCTGCGCAGAACGCTCGGCGGCCTTGCGCGGGGGCGGCGCGTGATCATCTTTCCGCCTACGCTCGACTGGCACCTGCCGCTCTATCAGCGGCCGCAGCAGCTCGCCCGCGCATACAGTGAAAAGGAAAACACACTGGTGCTCTATCTCACGGCGAACAGCGCGCACGATCACGTGCTGTCCGCCGAGGCGATCGGCGAGAGGCTGTATCTTGTCAATGCCGCGCTCGCGCGGGAGCTGCCCGCGCTGCTGACGGAGGCGGCGGAGACGGTCGTCTCGCTCAGCTGGACGGCCAACCGACGGTATCTTCCCCTGCTGCGGCCGGATCGCGTGATCTATGAGTATATTGACGAGCTGGAGATCTTTGACGGCTATGACCGCGCGATGCGGCGCGACCACCGCTATCTGCTGCGGCACGCAGATCTCACGGTCTGTACCGCGCGCACGCTGTATGAAAAGGCGCGCCCTCTCGCCCGCCGCGCGATTTACAGTCCCAACGCCGGGGACTACGCCTTTTTCAGCAAGGTCTCCGACACCACGCCCGCGGAGGAGGCCGCTCACGCTGCCGCGCGCTATTCCTGTACGCTTGGCTATTACGGTGCGCTGGCCGGGTGGTTCGACTATCCGCTTGTCATCGAGGCGGCGAGATCAAGGCCGGACTGGCTCTTTCTGCTCGTGGGGATGGATTATGACGGCACGCTCCCCGCGAGCGGTGTTCTGTCGCTTCCGAACGTCCTGTGGATCCCGCCGCAGCCCTATGAGAGGCTGCCGTCGTTTCTGCGCGTGTTCGATCTCGCTATGATCCCCTTCGTTCTCAACGAGATCACGCGCTCTACCTCGCCGGTCAAGCTCTTTGAGTATATGGCGGCGGAAAAGCCGATCCTCTGCTCACGCATGCCCGAATGCCGCCGCTACCGCAGTGTGGCTCTCTATGCCGACACGAAGGATTTTTTGCGAAAAGCGGAGATCCTTCTCCGGCACCGAGGCGACCCCGCCTACCGGGCGCTTCTGCGCGGGGAGGCGCTTGAAAACACCTGGGCGGCGCGGACGGACGAAATTTTGTCTGCCCTCGACAGTGTGCCGCGGGAGGAAGCGGCGCGCGCGCCCCTGCGCATCAAAAAGGCGATCTCCGAATAAGTTCGGAGATCGCCTTTTTTCTATATATATCATGCTTTTTTCAAATTCAATCCGATGACACCGGCGGCGAAGACGCCGACAAAGAGCACCGTGTAGATAAGTCCCCGTCCGGCAATGAGGCTGACACCCTCGCCGATCACACTCAAGCCGACGGCCAGCGCCGCAGGGAGCAGAAGGCGCAGCCCCTGTCTGTCGCGGAAGGCGGCGGCGACCGTGACGATCCCGGCGGCGGAGGCGAGCAGCATCGCGATCGCTGCGGTGAGACGCAGGGCAAGCTCACGCGCCGTCTCCGTCCGCTGACGGGCAAGCTCCTCGCGCGAGACCTCGATGAGATCCTCGCCGGAGAGCACGCGCGGCTTGATGTCGCCGTCCGACAAAAGCGCATAGCGCAGTGTGGTAAATCGGTCTTTTCTCTCGGTATAATCCCGGATCTGCTCGGCACGTTCCCGCAGCTCGGCGGAGGTGCGCTCCAGTTCTTCCTTCCTGCGGTCAAGGTCGGCTCGCGTTTCGACCTGCTCCGTTTCCTTTTTTTCCAGCTCCTCTTTGCCCTTCATGAGCGTCGCCTCGAGCTGGATCAGCATTTCCTTGGCCGCGGCAAGCTGCTGTTTTCCCTCGTCAAAGCCGGCCTTTGCCTGAAGGAGCATGGGTTCGGTCTCCTCGATCGCCTTCTGCGCCTCGTCAAGCTGGGCGCGCATGGCCGGGAGCCCTTCGAGCATATCCAGCGTCTGCTCCGCCTGGGCAAGCGCCCCGGCAAACGAGGTCGGGATCTGCTGCTGGGCGGGGATCATGGCCTGCGCCTCGGCAAGCAGCTGCTCCGCGGTTTTCGACCCGTTGGCAAGCGCGGCCGCCTGGGCGTTCACGGCGTCGATCGCCGGGACGAGCATGGCCTGCACCTCGGCGGGGGTATAGGAGCCGGCCATCGCGCTGCTGATCTCGCCAAGCTGTGACGAGAGCGTCGCGAGGTAGCCGGAAAGCTGCGACTGGAGCGCCGCGCCGTCGACCTCGCCGGTCTCCGGGTCGGTCGGCGGATTTTGCACAACGGCGGCGATCGCGTCGACGGTTGTTCCAAGCGCCGTCTCCGAGCCCTTGACCGCCTCGAGTCCCGCGCGCATCAGCGCGGTATCGGGCAGCTGCGCCTTGAGCGCCTCGGCCTGCTCGAGCCGGCGGCGTCCCTCCTCCAGCTGGGCCTTGCCGGCGAGATACTGTTCATAGCCGGGAAGGAACTGCGCCTCGGCCTCCTCAAGAGTCTTGAGGCCGTTGTCATGCTGGATCCAGCCCATGCGCAGGCCGGAATAGCCCTGCTCGAGCTGCTCACGCCCCTGCTTGAGTCCCGCTTCCGTCGCGGTATACATGGCAAGATCCTTGCGGTAGGTCTGCATATCCCTGGTATACTGCTCGTTCAGCTCGTTATAAGCCTGCTCGTCCGCGTCATAGTCGTCGAACATGGCATCGATCTCCTCGCGCAGGAGCGCGGCCTCCTCCGTCTTGGCAGAGAGCGTCTCGACATAGGTATTCTGTTTTCTTCTGTTGTCGGCGGCCTTCTTGATACAGATGCCGCCGGAGATCAGCGTGATCGCGCTGACCGCCGCGAGAAACGCGGCCAGAAAGCGCGTCAGAGCCGGATGGCGCAAGTCGATCCCCTCCGAGCTGCCAGATTGGTTTTCTCATTAAGGATATTATTGTACAAAACAATTATGAAAAAATCATGTACACGGTGAAAAATCTTTGTCCGATCGGCAAAGCTGTGGTATGATCGGCGTGGTGATGAAAATGACACTGTCCTTCGCCCCCATGGAGGGCGTGACCGGCTATGTGTTCCGGCGGGTACACCACGCCTTTTTCCCGCAGGCGGACAAATATTACGCCCCCTTTATCGCGCCCGACAGCAAGGGTGAATTCAAGATCTCCCGGCTGCGCGATATCCTTCCCGAAAACAACGATACGATCGCGCTTGTGCCGCAGGTGCTTGCCAACGACGCTGAGGCCTTTCTGCACGTCGCGCGCCAGCTTGCCGACATGGGCTATGCGGAGGTAAACCTCAACATCGGCTGCCCCTCGGCGACCGTGGTGTCCAAGCACAAGGGCGCGGCCATGCTGCGCGAGCCGGAGACGCTCGATGCCTTTCTCGCCGACATCTTTTCCCGTGTGCCGATCGCCGTGTCGGTCAAGACGCGGCTGGGCTTTGCCTCGACGGCGGAATTTGAGACACTCATGCCGATCTTTGCGCGTTATCCGATCTGCGAGCTGATCGTCCACGCGCGCGACCGCGCGGGGATGTACCGCAGCGCGCCCGACCTCGACGCCTTTTCCGCCGCGCTGCGTCAAGCCCGCTTTCCCGTTGTGTACAACGGCAATGTTTTTTCGGCAGATGACTTCCGCGCCGTCTCCGGCCGCTTTGCGACGCTCGGCGGCGTGATGCTCGGACGCGGGGCGGCGGCGAACCCGGCGCTCTTCCGTACGATCCGCGGCGGCGACAAGCTCTCGCTCGGTGAGCTGCGCGACTTCCACAATGCGCTGATCGAGGCGCATCTTGCCTCTGGCCTGAGCCCGGCCTTTACTGCCGGGAAGATGAAGGAGCTTTGGTTCTATCTCCACTGTCTCTTTCCCGACTGTGCCAGGCCATATAAGGCGCTGAACAAGGCCCGCGATCTTCCTTCGCTGCGCACGTGTGCGTCCTCGCTGATGGCCTCCTGTGCGTTCGAGCCCGCGCGCGGCTTTCAGCCGCCTGTGTAATGGATTCTGCCCTGAACGTTCAAAAGCCGGCAGTCTTACGACTGCCGGCTTTTGTTTTATAATTTGTATTTCTCGGTGTAAGTCTCGTAATACTCGTCAAAGCGGTGGGCGTGCTGCTTTTTCAGGTCAATGAGATAGCCGTGCATATCAAAGTCGTCCTGATTCAGCTCGATCATCGCGATGGCGATATTCGAGCAGTGGTCCGCCACACGCTCATAGTTCGTGATCAGATCGTTGAACGGGAAGCCCTGGCTGATCGTGCACACGCCGCTCTGCAGGCGGGTGACGTGGTGCTGCTTCATCGCCTCGCACAGATCGTCGATGTGATCCTCGAGAGGCTCGACGGCATAGGCCTTTTCGATATCGCCGCTTGTAAACGCCCCGACGGCAAGCGAAAGGATCTCCTCCACCGCTGCTGTCAGCACGCGCAGCTCGGCCGCCGCGTCGCCGGAAAAGCCGACCTTGCTCTCGTTCATCTTCTGGGCGACCTCGGCGGTGTTCATCGCGTGGTCGCTGATACGCTCAAAGTCGCTGATCGTGCGCAGGAACTTTGACACGTCCTCGTTTTGCTTGACGTTCAGTTCGCTCGTGTTGAGCTTGACAAGGTAGGTGCCGATCTTATCCTCGAATTCGTCGATCAGGTTTTCCATGCGCTCGACCTTGCCATAACCCTCCGCGCTGAATTTCCAGACCAGCTGCGCCGCCGCGCCGAAGGCGCCGGCAGACATCGCGGCCATGTCGTTGACGGTCAGGCGGCTCTGCTCCAGCGCAAGCTGGGGATGCTGGAGAAAACGCTCGTCAAGGCGGGCAAGGGCGGCGTTGTCGCTCTCCTCGCTTTCGCTGATACGGATCAGCTTTTCGGATAGTTTGACGAACTGGCGGTTGAAGGGCATCAGGATGATCGCCGTCAGCACGCGGAAGATCGTATTCACGCCCGCGATCGTAAAGGGATCCATCTTCCATGAGCCGATCCCCAGCCCCACCGCGGCGTCAAGCCCGTAATAGAGCACGGCGAACACCACCGCGGCCACAGCCTCGACGATCAGGTACAGGAAAGCCGTGCGGCGTCCGTCCACCTTGGCGCCGATGGCGGAAAGCAGGACCGGTACCGAAGCGCCGACCGCAATACCGAGAATGAGCGGATAAGCCACGGTGAAGTTGATCGCGCCGGTCGCGGAGAGCGCCTGCAGGATACCGACGGCAGCCGAAGCGCTCTGCAGGACCGCCGTGAAAGCAGCGCCGACAACGATGCCGACGAGCGGATGGGAAAAGGTCGTGAGGAGGGCGAGAAACTGCGGGCTGTCCTTCAGCGGCGAGACCGCGCCGCTCATCGTCTGCATGCCGAACATCAGCACCGTAAAGCCGAGCATGATATCACTCGCATGCTTGGTCGAAGCCTTCTTCGCCGTCATGCGCACCACGATGCCCACGATGGCAAACAGCGCCGCGATCGTCGAGGTCGACAGCAGTGAGGCAAGTCCGCCGCTCTCACCGAGATAGGAAAGGCATATGATCCAGCCCGTGATGCTCGTGCCGATCAGCGCACCGTGGATGACGCTGAGCGCCTGCTGGGTCTTCATCATGCCGGAGTTGACAAAGCCGACCAGCATGACCGAGGTCGCGGACGAAGATTGGATCACTGCCGTCACGCCCGCGCCGAGCAGAAGTCCCTTTACCGGTGTGCCGGAGAGGCGGTAGAGTATGATCTCCATCTGGCTGCCGGCGACCTTTTTCAGGCCGTCACCCATAAGCCCCATGCCGAACAGAAACAGGGCGATGCCGCCAAGCAGGGAGATAATGTTGGAAATTGCCATGCTATGTGTGTCCTCCTTTGGAAAACGATTCTGTGCAGTGGGTCGGGGGGCGCTTAGTTGAATTCCGTCCACGGGAAGCTGTCCGGCGGCGGGGCAGAAAACGCCATTCTCTCCCCCGTCGCGGGATGCGGAAACGCGAGAGCATGCGACCACAGGGCGATACCGCAGTCCCGAACCGGGCTGCCGTAGCGTCCGTCTCCCGCAAGCGGAAGCGCGCGGGAGGCAAGCTGGACGCGGATCTGATGGCTGCGGCCGGTAACCAGTGTGACCGAGAGCAGGCTCAGCATTCTGCCGTCCCGCTCTGCCGAGCCGAGCATTTCATAGGAAAGCTCCGCCTCTCGCACGCCGCGGCGCATCCGCCGCACGACATAGCTCTTATTGCGCCCGGGGTCGTGATATAAAAGGTCCTTCAGACTACCCTTTTCTTCAGCCGGTCTGCCGCAAGCGACGGCAAGATAGCGCTTTTCCATCCGTCCCGCCGCGATCACGGCCGAGAGCGCGGCCGCCGCCTCCTTCGTCCGGGCATAGACCATCACGCCGCCGACGGCGCGGTCCAGCCGGTGGACGCAGAAGACGCTGCCGCCCGCTGTCTTTTCCAGCAGTTCCGGCATGCCGCCCGTCTCGGACAGGACGCCCGGCGGCTTGAGGCAGACGAGGATACTCTCGTCCTGAAATAAAATCTGGACTTCCATCGTTTTATTCCAACTGTGCGGACGCTTCTTCGTCCGCATAGACCGTGACGTTTGGCGGAAGCTGCAGGAACGCCGCGGGATAGACGCTGTCGTCCCGGCCGTAGAGCGTGCGGTAGAGCGCTGTCGCCTTTTCCGCGCCGTGGGCGATCACGACGATGTCGCGCGCATAACACAGCGTCCGGAAGCCCTGGGTCACGCCGCGCACAGGCACGTTTTCCTCGCCGCCGAAGCGAGGCGCGAGCTCGGCTCTCGTTTTCCTGGTCAGCTTTTGCACGTGTGTGCCGGAATCAAAGGGCGTCGCCGGCTCGTTAAAGCCGACGCGGGCGTTGTCGCCAAGACCGAGCACGGCAAGATCCAGCCCGCCGAGCGTCGCGATCTTCCGGTCATATCCCGCGCAGTCTTCCCCATCCGGGATAAAAATGTTTTCTTCTCGCACGTCGCTTTTGCCGATGAGATGTGAAAGCAGCCTTTGGCGTATCGAGGCGCCTTCCGGGAATGTTTCGCCCTCGAATTCGCAGACGGCGAAGAAGCGCACATCCGCAAGACTCACGTTCTTTTCTTTTGCCTGACGGCAGAGCTCGTCCCAGACGGCCAGCTCTTCGTCCAGCGTGCCGAGCGCGACGGCCGCATCCTTCTTTTCTTTGATGCGCGAGAGGATATGCGCCGCGGCGGCGCGAATGCTTTCTTCCCGCGGCAAAGATACGGTTTTCAAAGCTGATCCTCTTCCTTTCGAGTATTGCTTCCCGCTTGGGAAATACTAATTGCCGGGGTGATGTCTGCTTGGCAATTGTTTTTGTCAGAACCTTGATCCTGTATTTTAGTCTGCTGCTGTTTCTGCGCCTGCTCGGCAAACGCCAGCTTGGAGAAATGGAGCTGTCGGAATTCCTGGTCGCCTCGCTGATCGCCGACCTGGCGGCCAACCCGCTGCAGGATATCGGCATGCCGCTGCTCAACGGTCTGATCCCGATCGCGACGCTCTTCTGCTGCGAGCTGCTGATCTCGTCGCTTTCCATGCGCAGCATCCATCTGCGCGGCTTCCTTTTCGGCGAGCCGAGCCTGCTGATCTACCACGGAACGATCGACCAGCGGGAAATGGTCAAAAACCGCTTCACGCTCGATGAACTGATGCAGGAGATGCGCTCGCAGGGCGTACGCGATCTTGCTGCGGTCGAATACGCTTTCCTCGAGACAAACGGAAAGCTGAGCATCCTGCTCTACACCAGCAAGCAGCCGCCGAGTGCGGAAGAAATGAACATTCCGACGGATAACATCGGCTTTCCGCGCATCCTCGTCAGCGACGGACGGCTGATCCAGGAAAACCTGCAAAAAAGCGGCCATGACATGATCTGGCTGCAGGAGCAGCTTTCGGAGCATGGCGTCGAGCTCGCCGGGGTCTTTCTGATGACCGTGGACGACGCCTCGCAGGTCTATTGTGTGAAAAAGGAGCTTTTGAAATGAGACGGGAAGGGATCGCTATCGTGCTGTTGATTTTGCTGCTTGGCATTCTGCTGGGCAATATCCGCTATCTCGACAACCTCGTCGAGGAGATCGAAGAGGCTGTCAGCAGCTCCTCTGCCGCATGGGTGAGGGGGGACACACAACTCGCCGTCTCGGAAATGGAGACGGCGATGGAAGCATGGCGTTCCGCAGCGGAATATGCTCATGTTATGCTGCGTCAGGGCGAGATCGACGCCGTGTCGGACGCTTTTTTTGACCTTTCCGCCGCGCTTCACGAGGGAAAGGAAAACACCACCGACGCCTATCTGCGTCTTTTCTATCATCTTGACAGTATCGAACGGATGGACGCTCTGCGCCTGAGCAGCATTTTTTGAGCGCCCTTACTTCTCCGTCAGAAGCTTGGAGAGTTCCTCCATAAAGGTGTTGATGTCCTTGAAGCTGCGGTAGACAGACGCAAAGCGCACATAGGCTACCTCGTCGACGTCCTTGAGGCGGGCCATCACCATCTCGCCGATGTCGACCGTGCGGATCTCCCGCTCAAGCCCGCTCTGGAGCTCCTGCTCGATCTCGTCGGCGATCGCCTCGAGCTGGGAGAGGGTGACGGGACGCTTCTCACAGGCGCGCACCATGCCGTTGATCAGCTTGACCTTGTCAAAGGACTGGCGGCTGCCGTCACGTTTGATGACGACAAGCGGCAGACGCTCGATGATTTCATAGGTGGTAAAGCGCTTCTGGCAGGCCAGGCACTCCCTCCTGCGGCGGATGGTCGAGCCCTCTTCCGCCGGGCGCGAGTCGATGACCTTGCTGTCGGAATATCCGCAAAACGGGCACTTCATATCTCTTTCTCCCCCGATGATGTGTGATTGCAATCATTATAACACAGCACATTGTGCTTTGCTATAAGAAAATGTAAAAAAGGCAGGAAAAAAGCAAGCTTTTCAGCTTGCTTTTATGTGTTATGTAAACTTATTTGTTGAGCAGCACGGCAGCCGCGGCGCCGGGAAGCGTCGTCTCATATCCGACGATCATCTCCAGCTTCCTACCGAACACGCCGAGGGCGTAACGGGCGAGATACTTTTCCAGCAGCGGGCGGAAGTGGCGGCTCTTCTGTACGAGCGAGCCCTCGGCGCAGACGCAGATCGGCTTGTCCGTGCCGGTGCCGTTCAGCAATGCAATCGCGATGAGGTTGACGCACATGCATCTGGCCGAACGGTCGATCGCGGCAAGGCAGATCTCGCGGATGAACGCCGCGTCCTCTGAGCAGGAAGCGATCCCGTCCAGATCCTCGCCGCCGGCCCAGCGGTCGACCGTCGAGGCGTCAAAGCGGCCGCGCTCGGCGATCTTCTCCCCGCTCTCGGCGGAGAGGACGCCCTCGTTGACGGCGGCCTCGAACATGATCCGGCACAGCGAGCCGAGGTACACGCCCGCCGTCAGCTTTTCCAGATGCTTCGAGCCGGGGTTGTTGCTCTCGCAGTCGAGCTCCAGATCAAAGTCGCCGCGCGGAAATCCGTCATAGAGGCCGGACTCGATGTTCACGATGATGCCGTCCTCACCGTCACGATGCAGCTTGCCGATTTTCTTCATCGGGACGATGCAGCAGGTGTTGCTGCCCGTGCCGTTGATCTGGCCGATAAAGTCGCTGTATTTTTCCTTGTCGAGCGTGGCCGACACGCCGAGCAGCACCGCCGCCGTATCGTTTAGGATCACGACGCTCTTGCCCGTGCAGCCGCGGCGCTCGAGCTCTGTGAGCAGCGAAGCGCCGACCAGCTTGCCCTCAGACCCGGTCACGACGACCTCCTTGTCGATACGGATGACGCGGCCGTCGATCTCCGGCGTGATGTCGGCGGAGTAGGAGAAGCAGAAGCCGATCTTATCCGCGCGATCCATATAGGACATGATGCTGTCGGCCACAAAGGAGATAAATTCCTCCCAGGTGGCACTCTTGCCGATGCCGGGCATGGGCATTTTTTTCATCTCGCTGATCTCGCATTTCGCGCCGGAAAAGCGCGCGAGCGCACAGCGGTAATTCGTCCCGCCCGCGTCGATGACGACGGCGCTGACATCCTGCGGCACCTCGCCGCTGCTTTTCAGATAAGTGGGGATCATGGGCAGCATGCAGCCGTCCTTTTCAAGCCCTTCTTCCATGCTCTTCGCCATCTGCGGGCCGTAAAACGCGGGGTCGATCTGTTCCGGCAGCATGTTGTGGCGGGTGAGAAATTCCTGTGCGGTCATTTTCATGCGATTCGCTCCGTTCAAGGGCGGTGCCGGCAGAGCTCTGCCGGCACCGCTATTCGTTTTTGAATAAGGGTTATTCCTTGTTGGCCTCGATCACGCCCGCGGCCAGGCCGGCCAGGCCCTGGATCTCGCTGGGGATGATGATCTTGGTCGCCGTTCCGTTCGCGGCGGCGGTAAAGGCCTCAAGCGCCTTGATGCGCAGCACGGCGTCGGACGGGGCGGACTCGTTGATGAGGCGGATACCCTCGGCCGTCGCGGTCTGCACCTTCAGGATGGCCTCGGCTTCGCCTTCGGCCTCGAGGATCTGCTGCTGCTTCTTTGCGTCGGCGCGCAGGATCGCGGATTCCTTTTCGCCCTCGGCCTCAAGGATCGCAGCGCGCTTTTCGCCTTCGGCGCGGAGGATGGCCTCACGGCGTTCGCGCTCGGCCTTCATCTGCTTCTCCATCGCATTCTGGATCTCCTTGGGCGGGAGGATGTTCTTGAGCTCAACGCGGTTGACCTTGATGCCCCAGGGGTCGGTCGCCTCGTCGAGGATCGCGCGCATCTTGGAGTTGATGATGTCGCGGCTCGTCAGACACTGGTCCAGTTCAAGGTCGCCGATGATGTTACGCAGCGTCGTCGCGGACAGGTTTTCGATGGCGACCATGGGCTGCTCGATGCCGTAGGTAAAGAGCTTCGGGTCGGTGATCTGGAAATAGACGACCGTGTCGATCTGCATGGTAACGTTATCCTTGGTGATAACGGGCTGAGGCGGGAAGTCGGCGACCTGCTCCTTCAAGGAGACGATCTTCGCCACGCGGTCGATAAAGGGCATTTTGACGTGCAGACCGACGTTCCAGGTCTCCTTATAGGCGCCAAGACGCTCGATAACGAACGCGCGCGCCTGCTGCACGACGCGGATGTTGACAATGATCAGCGCAATGATGATGATAGCGATAATGATGATGACAGCCATGATGATCCCTCCGTTATTCTTTCCTGTATCCTTACTTTTTTCTGACGATCAGCTTGACGCCTTCGATCCGTTCGACAACGGCGACGGTGCCTTCCTCGATGATCTCCTCGGCCGCAGCGCTGCGCGCGGTCCACTCTTTCCCGGCAACGGAGACCGCCCCGGTCCCGTGAAGCGCGTCGATCGTCTCCTTCACGATGCACTCCTGACCGATGAGCATATCGGCGTTCGTGGCCTGCGTTCTGGAGTTGACGTACTTTTTGGCCAGCGGTCTTGTCACGACGAGCGCGAGCAGCGAGATCACGACGAACCACGTCGCCTGCAGCCAGATCTGCGCGCCGAGCATGGATGAAATCAGCGCCGCGAGCGCGCCGAGCGCAAACCAGATCGACACCAGTCCGGGCACGATCCCCTCGATGACGAGGAAGATGATCATCAGTATGACCCACACGGCCGTCATGCCGCCCTGGATTCCGAACATTTCACACGCCTCCTTCCGTTTTCTTTTTCTATTATATCCTCTCCTCGGCATTTACGCAAGAGGATTCTATAAGCCGCACGGGACGGGCGCCGATTTTGTCCCGACGGTGAAGGATGTAGTTTATTTTATGCAAAAACAGCAAAAAAACATGCAGAAGGGCGGAATTCTCTCTTTACTTTTACAGATTAAAGTGATAAGATGGAAATAACATGGAAATGAACGCAAACGGGTATGGGATACACGGAGGTAAACATGAACAAGCTCTCAAAAAAACCTCGCAATGAGAACATGTATAAAGCGATCCTCACGCTGCACGACGTCGACGAATGCATGAAGTTTTTCGACGATCTGTGCACCGTGTCGGAGCTCATGGCCATGGAGCAGCGCTATCAGGTGGCCGTCTGTCTTGACAAGGGCATGATCTATAACGACATTCTCGCCGAGACCGGCGCTTCCAGCGCCACGATCAGCCGCGTCAACCGTTCGCTGCAGTACGGCGAGGGCGGCTATGAGATCGCGTTTTCGCGTCTGGCCGCGGCGGAGGATGAGAAGAAATGAACTGCTACGGTCCGCTTGCGGCGTGGTATGACACGCTGACGGGCGATATCCCCTATGGCAGCTTCGCGGACTTTTATGAGGCGGAATTCGCACGCGACGGCGGCGAGTTCCGCCTTCTGCTCGATCTGTGCTGCGGAACGGGAACGCTGACGGCCGAGCTGTGCCGCCGCGGCTATGAGATGATCGCGGCAGACCAGTCCGAGGAGATGCTGATGGAAGCGCGCGAAAAGGCCGCCGAAATCTCCCCCGCCCCGCTGTTCCTGTGCCAGAGCGCGCAGGAGCTCGATCTGTACGGAACGGTCGACGCCGCGGTCTGCTCGCTCGACGGGATCAATTATCTCCCCGGTGAGGATCTGGGCGAGGTGTTCCGCCGCCTGCATCTGTTCGTGCGTCCCGGCGGGCTGCTGATTTTTGACATCAAGTCGCCGGAGAGCCTGCGCGCGCTGGACGGCAGCGTCTCCGTTGACGAGGACGAGGATCTGCTCTGCCTGTGGCGGGCGGATTTTAATGAGAGTGAAAACTGTCTCGTCTATGGGATGGACCTCTTTGAGCGCGAAGGGGCGCTGTGGCGCCGCAGCTGTGAGGAGCACGTCGAATACGCCCACACGCGCGAGGCGCTGCGCCGTGAGCTGGAGGCGCACGGCTTTGTCGCCGTCCGCTTTGTGACGGATGGACCGCAGGGCGATCAGGGGCGCGTTTTTGTCTGCGCCAAACGGGAAGGATAAGGAGAGCATAGAATATGGATAAAATCATTCGAGCCACTGCCGCCGACGGCTTTGTCAAGATGGCCGTCGTCACGGCGCGCGATACGGTGGAGCGCGCTCGCGCCGTCCACGACTGCAGCCCCACCGCCGCCGCGGCGCTGGGACGTACGCTGTGCGCCGCCTCGCTGCTCGGTGACGCGATGAAGGAGGAAAAGGGCAGTCTCACGATCCGCATCAACGGCGGGGGACCGATCGGCAGCGTCGTCGCCGTGTCCGACTCGGGCGGGAACGTGCGCGGCTATGTAGAAAATCCCTTTGTCGAGTTACCGCTGCGCAGCGACGGCAAGCTGAACGTCGGCGGCGCCGTCGGGCGCGACGGCATGGTCACGGTCAGCCGTGATATCGGATTAAAGGAGCCGTATATCGGCTCGACGGCGCTTGTCTCCGGCGAGATCGCCGAGGATATGACCGCCTACCTCACCGAGAGCGAGCAGGTCCCCTCGGCCTGCGCGCTGGGCGTGCTGGTCGGCACCGAACGCAGCATCAAGGCCGCCGGCGGCTTTATCGTCCAGCTCATGCCCGGCGCGGACAGCGCGCTGATCGACAAGCTGGAGGAAAACATCTTTATGATGGATCAGCTGACGACGATCCTGGACGAGGACGGAGCCGAAGCCGTATTCGAGCAGGTGCTCAAGGGGCTGGAGCACCATATCGTCGGGGAAAAGGAGATCGAATACCGCTGCTACTGCTCGCACGATCGCGTGAAGGACGCACTGCGCAGCATCGGCCGCGAGGAGCTTGGCCATATCGCTGAGGAGGGAAAGGACATTTCCGTCAGCTGCCAGTTCTGCGACAGGGTCTATTCCTTTACGCCCGACGAGATCGCGTCGCTGGCCGGAGAAGAGCCGGCATAAGGCTGCTTCCGCGGCGGGAGACGGCCTCTTCCGCCGCGGAAAAGAAAAATTTGATTTGGGATATTGACAACTTTGGATTTTTTTAGTATGATAACAAAGCTGTCGCGCGGGAGCATAGCTCAGCTGGTTAGAGCACCTGCCTTACAAGCAGGGGGTCACTGGTTCGAGTCCAGTTGTTCCCACCATAACTATATGCCTCGGTAGCTCAGTAGGTAGAGCAGCGGACTGAAAATCCGCGTGTCGCCAGTTCAACTCTGGCCTGAGGCACCATCTGCGGCCTTAGCTCATCTGGTAGAGCGCCACCTTGCCAAGGTGGAGGTAGCGAGTTCGAGCCTCGTAGGCCGCTCCACAAAAAAGAAAAGAGGGTTTTGTCAAAAGCCCTCTTTTCCAATATCCGGCGCCATAGCCAAGTGGTAAGGCAGCGGACTGCAAATCCGCGATTGCCCCAGTTCAAATCTGGGTGGCGCCTCCAAAAAAGAAGCATCTGCTG
>Ga0256405_10007183_pt1 | contig 17045 bp, 19 predicted proteins | sample RumenRJG_02DNA_FD_189096 | JGI IMG/M metagenome (GOLD analysis project Ga0256405, IMG submission 189096) | Bovine rumen microbial communities from Lethbridge, Alberta, Canada - RJG_02 | ecosystem: Host-associated > Mammals > Digestive system > Stomach > Rumen | place: Canada: Alberta...
GATACTCAACAATGGGAGGCGTGCCATCAGCCTTGTCAAGTACGGTCTGAACTTCATCGCAGACACCCTCCTCAATCCGTTCAGACCAACTAAAATCAATGTGTTTGATTTTTTGTCATGTACTTAGAAATAAAAGAAATAATAATGGAAATACGGAAATTAACTACAACTGATCTGGAAAAGTTGTACGCCTTTAACCAAAAGATATATCCAGAAAGAAAGATTCCTTATAAAGACTATATTGATTTTTGGTTGTCGAAAAGTGAAGATGAGATAGGATTGAATCTGATTCTTGTCGATGAAAGCAATGATATACATGGACAAATCTTGTCATCATCTATGTCATATTTTTATAAAGGTGAAAAGCACGATAGTCTATGGGGATTTGATTTTATAGTAGAAGAATCGTTACGAAAGGATAATTGGGGTGTGGATTTTTTAATAAAAAGGAATTCCCTCTTCCCGGTATCTTTCGGAACAGGTGTGGCGCCAAAGGCGCTGAAAATACATCTGCTGTTGAAGTATTATCAATTGGGTAATATTTTAAAATTTGTTGGCATTTCAAATCCATTATGGCTGCTAAGCTCTATTGGTAGAGGAATTATTCCGCCCTCAAAATACCCTATTGAAGTAAAAGTAAATAATTATAGGTATCAGCGTATCTCTTGCGACGATTTTCCTGATGTTTCGACTCCTTACAATAATGACTTTTGGGAACCATCTCGTGATAAATCGTATATGAGATGGCGTTTTTCAAATAGGTTACATGAATATGCGATATATAAAGATGTTGCATCCAATGATTTTTTTGTTGTAAGAACGGTGTCGTTTAAACATGTAACTGTTCTTATGCTCGTAGATTATCGATGTGATATGGCCACTCCTGATTCTTTATCAAGGATTATTAGGGCCGTTAAAAAAATTACAAATAGAATTCATATTTCGGTAATCGTTGTAGGTTCTTCATTGGGGAAAGTTGATGAAGTGTTACAAAAGCATCATTTTTATAAAACAGGGAATCCTTGGCCGATTATCGGTAGAATGAATGTAAAAGAATGTAAAAATAATATTGAGAACAGAAATTTTGCTTTTGTGACATTTGCTGATTCTGATGGCGAAACAGATATATTTTAATAACATTATAATGATTTAATTATGGAGATTAACGAATTTATCAAACATTTTGAGGACGTTTTTGAAGATACTGACGTCAGTGTTTTAAAACCAGACACAAACTTCCGGGAACTGGATGAATGGACTTCACTTACAGCCCTTTCGACGATGGCAATGGTAAGTGACGAATACGACGTGGAACTGACCGCTGATGAAATGCGGAACAACAGTACATTCATCGATTTGTTCAACGTGGTTAAATCGCATCAGGCATGAGTGTAACATACAATCCTTTTTCCCTTGAAGGGAAGACCATCTTGGTGACAGGTGCCGCATCTGGTATGGGCAAGGCGACGGCCATTGCCTGTGCAAAGATGGGAGCGACCATTGTGGCTGCGGACTTCAATGCTGACGGCATGGCAAAAACCGCTGCCGAATTGGAGGGCGAAGGCCATCAGCAGTATGCTATCAACCTTGCAGATGAAAGTACTTGGGCTGAGTTATTGGACAACACACCTGTTCTTGACGGTATTGCCAACTGTGCGGGTATTGCCAATATGAATCCTTTCGCTTTCATCAATCGTGCTGAGATGGATAAGGTGTTTAACATTAACTTCTTTGGACCTGTTCTTTTGACCAAGAGTCTTCTCAAAGCTAAAAAGCTGAACAAAGGTGGTTCGGTGGTTTTTGTTTCCTCTGTTGACGGCCCTCGCGTTGTTCATGTAGGAAACTCAGTGTATTCAGCAGGAAAGAGTGCTCTTGTGGGCATGGCAAGGAATATGGCAGTTGATTTGGCTGGTAAGAAGATTCGTGTTAATTGCATTCTACCGGGCACCACAGATACTCCTTTGATTCGCACGGCCAATGTGACAGAAGAATCGCTTGCTGAGGTGGCGAAGACCTTCCCGTTGAAGCGTTTTGGTACACCGGAAGATATGGCAAATGGTATCATCTATTTACTGTCTGACGCCAGCAGTTTCGTGACGGGAACTGAATTGGTGATTGACGGTGGTTATACTTTATTATAATTATGGCAATAGTTAGGTTTAACAATATTGGCATCAAGGCCATCAGTGCATGTGTGCCAAAGAAGGTATTGAGTAACCATGATTTGGGATACCTCATTCCCGAAGAGGAGATAGAGAAAACTATTCAGAATATCGGTATCGAAGAGCGTCATATTGCAGATGCGGATTGCTGCTCCAGTGACTTGTGCTTTAAGGCCGCAGAGAAGTTGATGCAGGACAATGAAATAGATCCCGAAAGCATTGACGCACTTATCTTTGTGAGTCAAACTTCAGACTATCATCAGCCCGCTACTGCACCTATTCTTCAACACAGGCTTGGCCTGTCGAAAGAGACATTGACGTTTGACATCAATCTGGCCTGTTCAGGATTTGTCTATGGCCTTTCAACCGCTTTTGCATACGCCAACTTGGGTAAGCGTGTACTGTTGCTGGTAGGAGAAACCATGTCGAAGATAGTTTCACGTAATGACAAGGTAAATACACCTCTGTTCGGAGATGCTGGCACTGCAACGCTTATTGAACAAGGTGATTATGGCAAGGCTGTCTTCTCCTTACATAGTGACGGCTCAGGTGCTTTGGTGATGCACATCCCTTATGGAGGCTTCCGCAACCAAAGTTGCGTGGATGGTTTTAAAGAAGAGGTGGATACAGATGGTAGTATCCGTACAGGCGAGCAGTTCCGTATGGATGGTATGGGCGTGTTCAATTTTGGCATGAAAGAAGAGCCTAAAGACATAAAGCGGTTATTGACAGAGTGTGAGATGACGATGGATCAGATTGACTTGCTCATCTACCATCAGGCCAATAAGTTCATGACTGATTTTTTCTCCAAAAAGTTGAAGATTTCCACCGGCAAAACTCCGTATAGTCTTAAGCACTTTGGCAATACCAGTTCAGCGTCAATTCCGCTGACGATTGTAAGCGAAATGAAAGCTAATTATCCAGAAAGGGAACATGTTATTTTGTCCGGTTTTGGCGCAGGTCTTTCTTGGGGCAGTGTGATGCTCGACCTCAGAAAATGTGCCATATCGGAATTGATTGAATTCTAACAAGACTACCATACTAAATCAATACGGATGTTCGTATTCAGAAACAACACAGTAGAAAGATTCTTCCCGAAAGACTATGCCTTTTCGGGATATGATGACATTTCCGTCATCCCGGCTGATGCCAACGGCTTCGTCTGGTTCTACCAGGCACCGATTGGCTACAGCCGTGAAGCCTCTGTAGAAGAGATACAGGGCTATCAACAGAAGTTTAACTTTGTCCTTGCGCAGATAGGTGCCAACAAGACTGTGATTGTTCTCACAATGGAAAACACGTATGCCGTGCCTTTCACTGAGGACGATTATGCGGTACGCTCTGCCATTGAGCAGTATAATGCGGCCTTGTTTGAGGCTGAGAAGGTACACTCCAACCTGAAGGTTCTCGACTACTCGGAGTTCACACGCAACTATCCAGTGGCCGACCTCTTCGACTGGAAGTTCTACTTCATCAGTCAGATGGGTATCAATCCCAAGCTGACCAAGGACTTTCAGGTGTGGTGGCAGCGAAAGCTGGACAGCATTGCCCTGAAGCGCAAGAAGTGCATTGTGTTGGATCTGGACAATACCCTGTGGGGTGGCGTGCTGGGTGAGGAAGGCATCAGCGGCATCAAGATTGGTGGCGACTATCCGGGTAAGGCTTTCGCCTTCTTCCAGAAGTCATTGATGCAACTTTCTAAGGCCGGTGTAATCCTGACCGTCTGCTCCAAGAACAATGAGGTAGACGTGCTGGAGGCTTGGGACAAGAACCCCTTCATGGTACTTAAGAAAGAACACTTTGCCGCCTACCGCATCAACTGGACGGACAAGGCCACCAACATCAAGGAACTGGCAGATGAACTGAACTTGGGTTTGGACAGCTTTGTGTTCATTGATGACAACCCGACCGAGCGCGAGCTTATAAAGCAGATGCTACCGATGGTGAGTGTGCCGGAGTTCCCCGCTCAGCCTTACGAACTGCCTGTGTTCTTCAAGAAGGTAGTTGAAGATTATTTCAAGGTCTATTCCATTACTGAGGAAGACAAGAAGAAGACCGAGCAATACAAGGCCAATGCTGCCCGTGCCCAAGCACAACACTCGTTTACCGACTTTGGTGCCTTTTTGGAGAGTCTTGACATTCAGATAACCATTGAGGCCGCCAATGAGTTCAACATTCCTCGCATTGCCCAGATGACGCAAAAGACCAACCAGTTTAACCTCACTACTAAGCGCTATACGGATGCAGACGTAAAAGGCTTCTTGGCTGATGGTTGGAAGATATGGTGCATCAGTGTGGCTGACCGCTTTGGTGACAATGGCATTACTGGATGCATCATGATCAATGGCGACGAGATTGACACCTTCCTGCTCAGCTGCCGCATCTTGGGCAAGGGCATCGAGAAAGCTTTCATTAAGAAGATTATGGCATTGCTGAAAGAGAGTGGTGTATCGAGCGTTAAGGCTGCTTACCTGCCCACTGCCAAGAATGCCCAGGTGGCAGACTTCTACGACCGTTGCGGATTCCCCTGTGTGGCTGAGAATGCTGATGGAAGCAAGAACTATCTGCTTGACCTGACTACAGCTGATTTAGAAATTGAAAAGTATTATCATATAAATTTGAAATAACATGGAAGAAAAAGTTTTAGAGATTCTGAAGAATCTGTTTGAATTGGATACCGTTGATGAAACTTGCTCTCAGGAAACCTGTGAAAAGTGGGACTCTATGGGTCAGTTGAACCTTGTGGTTGAACTGGAAAGCGAGTTCGACGTTACTCTGGAGCCGGAAGAGATTGGGGAGATGAAGTGCTTCAATGATATTATCAGGATTTTGAAATCAAAGGTCGAAGAATAACTATATAGGGAACTATAGGGTGTTATAGCTTTGCTTTTAGAATCATAATAGTTTATAAGTTTTGGGAAAGATAATAAAACGCTTATTTGACCTGTTTCTGGCACTCATCCTTATAGTGCCAGGGTTCTTAGTTTTGCTGATAGGGATGCTGTTCGTGAAGATCGTATCTCCCGAGTCGTCACCCATCTTCAAGCAAGTCCGTGTGGGTTACAAGAACAAACTCTTCACGATGTACAAGCTCCGCTCCATGACTAATGAGCGTGATGCAGAGGGTAATCTCTTACCTGATGAAGTACGTCTGAAGAAATGGGGCAAGATTGTCCGTAAGACCAATATGGATGAGTTGTTCCAAATCTGGAACATCCTGAAAGGCGAAATGTCATTCATTGGCCCTCGCCCAATCCTGCCCGAGGAAATGAAGGTGATGACAGAATCCGAACAAGCAGAGCGTCAATCTATGCGCCCTGGTATCACCGGTTGGGAGGCTATTCACGAAGGAGAATCAAGCAATCGCAGAGAGATGGCTATGTTCGATCTCTATTATGTGAGGAACTGGTCACTCAAACTGGATTGGATAGTATTCTACAGAACATTTGCCGTTGTCCTTGGATTCCAGAGACCTGATGACTCTGTGCGTGCGCCCAAAATGACGGATGATCAAATTGTGGAAGGAAGCGAACACGAATCACACGAATAGCACGAATATGGAAATAGGAAGTTTTCTTGAACTGCAACTGCCCAAGGGTAGGGAGTGGCACAAAGGAGATAAGGATATTGCCCGTCTGAACACGGGTCGTATGGGTATCTGGCATGCATTCCGTGTGACAGGATGCAAACGCATCTGGATTCCCATATATCAGTGCGACTCCATCCGTGATACCTTTGAGAATAAGGGCATTGAAATGTGTTTCTATCACCAAGACAAGGATTTCAACCCTTTAGATATTCAGGCCAAGGATGATGATGCTGTACTGGTGGTAAACTACTACGGCATTATGTCGACCGAGCGGATGGCAGAGCTTGCCAAGCCCTATAAGCATCCCATCGTTGACTGTGCACAGGCATTCTTCTGCAAACCGGTTGAAGGAGCTTTGACAGTTTATAGTTGCCGTAAGTTTGTGGGCGCTCCAGATGGTGCTTACGTTGTGGGCAAGGATGCTCACAAATATGTGGAGGAATACCCTCAGTGCTATAGTAGTGATACGGCAGCATTCCTTCTGATTCGTATTGAGTATGGCTGTGAGGGTAAGGGTTATGAAGCCCGTGGGTTGAATGAACGCCGCATTGATGCAGAGGGCTGCATGAAGATGTCCAAGCTTACACGCACCTTGCTGGATGCAGAGGATTATGCCTACAACCAGAAAAAGAGGGAAGAGAACTTCGCATACGCTCATCAATTGTTAGGTGACATCAACATAATAGACCCCACCAAGTATATGGATGCCGAGACCATCCCGATGGTCTATCCCTTGGTGGTAGAAGATGACGGGTTGATTAAAAAAATGTTCGCTGCCAAACACTTCCAAGGCCATTGGTGGAGTTACATTTGCGACGAACAGCCAGAAGACAGTTTTGAGCATTGGATTAGCCGCTATGTGATTCCGATCACCATTGACCAGCGTTACGGGAAAGAAGAATTAGATTACTTAGCACACATAATTAAGAAATGAACAATAGTTATAACGGGCATCTCTGTATAGTCTTTGCCCTTGAACATTACAATCCGTTGAACATGATTCGCGCCTTTGGCGAGAACGGTATCAACCCTGTGTATATATCCGTGAAGCGTCGTTATGAGGTGGCCACACGCAGTAAGTATATCTCCAAGCTTCACCGAGTTGACTCCGTAGAGGATGGCTACCAGTTGCTGATTAACGAGTATGGCAACATTGCCGCAGAGACAGGTAGGAAGCCTTACATTGTATTCTCGGATGACAAGTCGGTAGGCTTTTTTGACCTGCACTATGACGAGTGGAAGGACAAGTTCATCACCTACAATGCCGGACGCAACGGACGCATCAATGAGTTTATGGACAAGTACCAGATACAGCAGCTGGCCAAGAAACACGGATTCAACGTGCTTGACAGCTATGTGATTGGTAAGAATGACCCGCTGCCTGAAAACCTGTGGTACCCCATCATTACCAAGGATATTTCCCCCAACTCCGGCAGTTGGAAGTTTGACGTGTATATTTGCCAGAACGAGCAAGAGTTAAAAGATGCCATCAAGAAGATAGAAAGTCCGCTGATTATGATTCAGCACTTTGTGGACAAGAAGAACGAAATGGCACTGGAAGGCTACACCATCAATCACGGCAAGGAGATGCAGATCATCACCCAGATGACCTGGAAGTACCTCATCCAAGGATACTACAGCCCGTATCACGATGTATGCATGTTTACCGACAAGGAGATGGAAAAGAAACTTCAGGCTATGTTTGAAGAGATTGGCTTTGAGGGCGTGTTTGAAGTGGAGTTCCTGATAAACAAGGACGGCACGTTCTACTTTATGGAAACCAACTTCCGTGCTTCTGCTTGGAACCCCACCTGCAAGTTTGCCGGAATGCCTTTGGATTACCTTTGGGTGAAGGGTATGGAGAACGGCTATATTGATCCTGCTGACCGCAAGGAGTTTGAACCGTTCACTTCAATGAGTGAGGTGATAGACTATGGCAAGCGTGTGGAGGGCGGTATGGTATCCATTGCAGAATGGCTCCGTGATTTCAAGGATGCCAAGTGCGTTTATATCTATGACAAAGAAGACCGTGGCCCTTGGGATGCAGTGATTCAAAACTGGGATTCATTCAAGTAAGATGAAAAAAGCGCTTATGCTGGCTCCTATGGGGTCGGTTCATCGTAGGTTTAACAAGGCAAACATCGAGGCTCTGAAGAGCCTTGGCTACCAGATTGAACTGGTTGCCAACTTCGAGAATGGTGACGGGCCGGAGGTGCATAACCAGGAGTATGTGGAGGAATGTTCAAAGAACGGAATTGTTACCCACTCCATTCCTTTTGCGCGTCATAGCTTGACGGGGAGTTTGAAGTGTTTGCCTCAGGTAAAGAAGTTGCTTAAGGATGGGCATTACGACATTGTTCACGCCCATACAGAAACGGGCGGCTTGATTCTCCGTCTGGCAAAGGGAGTAAAGGGTAAATCCCGTTTCTTCTATACTCCTCACGGAATGTCTTTCTGGAAGGGAAGTTCCTTGAAATCGCAAGTGATATACCGCCCGCTGGAACGCTGGATTTGCAGTGGGATGGATAAGAACCTGGGCATGAACCAAGAGGAGGTTGATGTGTTGCGAAAGTGGAATAGCAAAACTGCCGCTTATGTACATGGCATTGGACTGAATCTGGAAAGATTTCAGAAAACAGGACGTTCCAGAGAAGGAGTGCGGGCTGAGTTCGGGCTGAAAGAAGATGACAAGTTCATCGTTTCGGTAGGAGAACTGGATGACAATAAAAACCACATTACCGTTATTAAGGCACTTGCTATGCTGGAACATAAAAACTTCAAGTATGTGGTTTGTGGCGTTGGCCCCAACAAGGAGATGCTGGAGAAATATGCACAGGAAAGAGGATTGGACGATAAGGTGATTCTGGCAGGTTACCGTTCTGATATTCCAGACATACTCAATGCTGCTGATATATTTGTGTTCCCGTCATTCCACGAAGGGTTGCCGGTTTCTGCATTGGAAGCTATGGCTTGTGGCTTGCCTCTTGTTTGTTCAAAGATTAGAGGCAATGTGGACATTGTAAAAGATGGGGAAAATGGATTCTTGTTTGAGCCGGAGGACTTTATAACACTAGCTTTGTCACTTGAAAAGCTGATTGGGAACCAACTCCAGTCTAAGCAATTCGGAGAGAAGAACAAGATAATTATACAGCAGTATTCACTTAATACTGTACTTGATGAATTGAAGTCATTTTACTGTTAACAAAAGAATTGAATATGACACCCAAAATAAGCATTATTGTCCCTGTATACAATGTTGAAAAGTATTTGGATAAATGCGTTAAGTCACTTATCAATCAAACTCTTGATGCAATTGAAATAATCCTTGTTGATGATGGAAGCCCGGACGAATGTCCTGCACTCTGTGATGCCTATGCTTCACAAGATAAAAGAGTAAAGGTTATCCATAAGAAGAATGGAGGCCTTTCAAGCGCAAGAAACACTGGTCTGGAAGTTATATCTGGCGAATATTTTATGTTCGTAGATAGCGATGACTGGCTGGATTTGGAAACATGTGAGGTGGCGTATAATTACGCTAGCCAACATAATGCAGACTGCTTGATGTTTACCTATACGAAGGAATTTGGCAGCCATAGTATCGTGAACCATACGTTCAGCCAAGATTGTATTGTATGGGAAAAATCAGAAATAGAAACCAATTTTCACAGACGATTGTTTGGACTTATTGAAAATGAACTTACAAGGCCCCAAGACGCTGATTTGATTGTTACAGCTTGTATGCAACTCTTTAGAGCAGACAAATATCGTCACATACAGTTCGTTGATACAAAAATTATAGGTACGGAGGATTGCTGGTATCAGGTGCTGGTATATGAAGATTGTGATAAGTTTGTATATATAGACAAACCATATTACCACTATCTCCGCACCAACGACGGTTCGCTCACTACAAAGTATAATCCCAATCTGTTTGCCCGTTGGCAGAATATGTTTAGTTATATGGAAAATTACATCCAAGAGCATAACAAGGGAGCTGTTTACGTGCAAGCGTTGCAAAATCGTATTGCGATTAGTGTGTTATGGGTTGGCCTCAATCAAATTCACTCCAATAATGGGGTCTTTAAGGTAGGAAAATATCTAAAAAAAATACTTGATGATAAAAGATATCATATTGCTCTTTCTCAGTTAGATACTTCTGTAATGCCATTCTCTTGGAAAGTATTTTTCTTCCTTGCTAAGCACAGAATGACCACTTTACTTTTCGCAATGCTAAAAATTATTGAGTATATAAGAACACATAAAAAATATTAATAAAAATGAATCCATCACTGAGTGTAGTCATCCCAGTCTATAAAGTTGAGAATTACTTGGAACGATGCGTAAAGAGTGTTCTCAATCAGGATTATAAAGATTTAGAAGTCATCTTAGTGGATGACGGTTCACCAGACCACTGTCCTCAAATTTGTGATGAATTAGCATCACAAGATTCTCGCATAACCGTTATTCATAAGAAGAACGGTGGCCTATCGTCTGCTCGAAATGAGGGGATAAAGGTGGCTAATGGAGAGAATGTTGTGTTTCTGGACAGCGATGACCAGTGGTCTCAAAACAAACTTTCCCCAATAATGGAGCAGGTTTTAACTAATAAGGCCAAGATAACATACTTTTCTTCTATGAGTCTATATGAAGACGCTGGTTATTATGTTCGGGATGAACGGGTCTTCCATGGTTTAGGGGCAGGAGTTTTTTCGCCGCTTCAGATTTATCCAACACTTATTAAATGTGGTGATTTACATGAACATGCATGTACAAAAATAATAAAAGCGGATTTTCTTAGAGAAAATAATCTGTTTTTCAAAGAGGGTATATTGGGTGAAGATACAGAATGGTTTTTTAGGGTTTTAAGAAAAGATGTAACAATAAGTATAATAAATATATGCTTATACATTTACACAGAGGGTAGGATAGGCTCTATCGTTAATTCGGCTTCAACACGTAGTGTAAGAGATACATTATCTACAATTCGGTCGAGTATATACTATTATAAACAAAATCCTTCCGCCCCTACAAAGGTGTATGAATTAGCCCATTGCTCTTACTTATGGTCAATTGCATTAGGGCATTATAATTACGTAGGAGAAGTAGATAAAAAGGATGTTAAAAAGGAAATAATAGAGATTGGGAACCAGTTGGATTTGACGGCACATCCCAAGTCAAAGAAAGCAGGAATATTATATAAACTTTTAGGTTTCAACGTTACTGCCTATGTGCTGTCTATCTACATTAAGCTACATAAGAAGAATATCGTCAATAAAAAAATTAAGGTAAATGGATAGGATGCTTAAGGTGCTTCTACTTGTGATGGAGCCGTGGCGAAAAGAAGATTCTGGTGGTAATACAATAGATAACTTCTTCAATGGGATGAAAGGAGTTGAATTCGCCCAGGTATACTGTGGAAATGCAATGCCGGAGAATGATGTATGCAAAAAGTATTTTCAAATACCAGAGAATGAGATGTATCATTCTTTCTTTAACAGGAAGAAGGTTGGACAGGCTTTTGAAATAGATACTATTCGTAAAGACTCGGAAACTCTCAATAATAACAAGTCCAAAACAAGCATGCTTCTAAAGTCCATCAAGAGAATAAGACCCGAATCGTTGATTACGCTTAAACTTTTGTTGTGTCGGTATGCAAACTGGAAAACGCCAGAATTACGTCAATTCATCATTGACTTCAACCCTGATGTTATCTATGCACCCTGCTATGCATCTCCGTTTCAATTGGCTCTAACCAGATTTGTTAAGCAATTAACAGGTAAAAGGATTATTACTTGGTCGGCAGATGATAATTATTCTTTAAGGCATTTTAATCTTTCACCGTTCTTTTGGCTTAATAGGTTCTGGAATCGCCATTGCTTGAGAAAGACCTATCCTTGCTATGACGAGTTTTTCTCGATTAGTGAGGATGAAATTAAAGAGATGTCGCCTATTGTAGGGAAGCAGATGAAGTTATTACGAAAGGGTGTTGTTGTGCCGGAGACATTTACACCTCGCGAGGTGCATCATCCTATCAAGTTTATTTATGCGGGTGGATTATACATAAACAGGCATAAAAGTTTAATCGCTATAGCGGATGCTTTAAGGGATTTAAATAAAGATATTGTCAGGGCTGAACTACATATTTATACTGGCACTTCGTTGTCAGATAAGGTCTCACACCAGTTGAACGATGGACGTTCTGTTTTTAATCATGGCTTGGTTTCTTCGAGTGAGTTGTCATCAATATACCAAGATTGTGATGTGGCAATTCATTGCGAGTCGTTTGATTTGAAATATCGTCTTGGAACTCGATGGTCGTTTTCAACTAAGGTGATTGATTGTTTCCAGAGCGGATGCGCAATTCTGGCAATTGCTTGGAAAGAACATACGGCCTTGAAATATCTTCAAAAGGAAGATGCCGCTTTTTGTGTAACATCAGTTAATGAAATAGCCCCTACGGTTCGTAGAATCGTTGAGAATCCCGAGCTTATTCCACAATATGCACGCAAAGCTTATGAGTGTGAATATAAAAACCATAGAATAGAGGATGTTCAGAAGACCCTCTATGATAGTTTCGTGAGATGTAGTAAATGACAGGGGCACATCAGGTTAATTGAATAGTAAAAATGTGGGTGCTTTTCTTGCCGTTGCTCTTAGGGTTGCTGCTGATAATAGCGTTGATAGCTGCCGTTAAACGGTGGTGGAAAACAGCAGGAGCCTTGTTTTTGGCAGTTCTACTGCTGAATGCGTGGGGAGAGGTGATTTCCTTTGGGAATCTTTTTGGAAGCCGCTCAAATCAGGGTCGTGATTCGGCACTGAAGGTGCTATCCTGGAACATACACGGAGGGGATGCGGACACATTGCGATACAACGCTATTGCAAAGAGGATATTGGAAGAAGATGCTGATGTTGTTTTTGTGGCTGAATGTTTTTTGGAAACTACCGATATAATGGATGAGTTACTGCGTAATAGATACCCATACATAAATTATGATAAGGACAAGACGATGATTTATTATTGGCATCATATCTACAGTAAGTTTCCAATCATACATTCGGATGCCATAGAGGTAGAGGGAGGCAATGAGGTTATTATGAGTAGCTGTATTGATGTACACGGTAAGGTGGTAGATATATATGGTGCTCACCTGACGAGCAACAACTACGATGAACCAAAGATGGGTCAACAAAGTGTAGAAAGAATCAGTGGTGGCCGTTCTTTGTGGAACTATATGAAAGGCATTGAAACGGCATCGAAGCAACGCAAGTTGGAGGCTGAGACCATAGTGGATTCGATAGCCGCCCGAGGGCGTTGTGCACTAATCGTGGGAGATATGAACGACATCTGTGGCTCGCGTCCGCTACGAGTCTTCAAAAGGGCCGGTTTCAAGGATGCTTGGGCAGAAGCCGGTTTTGGCTATGGAGCAACTATCCACAAACCTCTGCCCTATATGATAGATCATATATTTATTCAGAAAGGAATGAGGGTATCGGAAATAAAAAAGATTCCAGCCAATGGCCTGAGTGACCATGATGCGCTGGTAGCTACGTTTCAAGTAGGTGAGTAATGTGAAAAGCGTGATGAGTTTTGACAATAATATAAAAACATTCTTTGCATTAGTTAGGGCTGGGTTGTGGGAGAACTTTCAAAAGTTTAGAGTTGAGAGTTTAGAGTTGAGAGATTCAGCGGATTGGGGGGAGGTGTACCGGTTGGCAAGTGAGCAGTCGGTATTGGGTATTGTGCTGGCTGGGATTGATTATTTGCCTAATGAACAGAGACCACCGAAGATAGAATTACTGCAATGGATTGGAGAAATCCAGGTGCTGGAACAGCAGAACCAAGCGATGAATAACTTCATCAAGGAACTTGTGCTGGATATGCGCAAGGATGGCATCTATACGCTATTGGTGAAAGGACAAGGTGTAGCACAGTGCTATGAGCGTCCGATGTGGAGGGCCAGTGGAGATGTAGATCTACTATTGAATGAGGATAACTATGAGAAGGCCAAAATCTTTATGGCAAAGATTGCAACCTCTACAGAGCCAGAAAGGGTTGTTGCCAAGCATATAGGCTATACGGTAGATTCCTGGATAGTGGAGCTGCACGCACCGGCACCAGAGAGCTTGAAGATGTCGATATACAAGGTGATGAAGGATGTGTGGAGAAGCATCTTTAACATTGGTAATGTTCGGGTATGGGATAATGATGGAGTTCCGGTTTACCTTCCCAGCACTGATAATGATGTTATCATTATCTTTACCCACTTCCTTGGGCATTTCTGTTTCGGCGGAATTGGTCTCCGTCAGATTTGCGACCTGTGCCGCTTACTGTGGTTTTACAGAGATGAGATAGACCACAAGTTATTGCAAAAGCGGCTACAGAAGATGGGGCTGATGACTGAATGGAAGGTGTTTTCATCATTGATGGTTAACTGGCTTGGAATGCCCAAGGATGCTATGCCTTTCTATACGGATTCATCTTGCTATAAGCGCAAGGCGAACAGAGCTTGCGCCCGCATACTTCGCTCTGGCAACTTGGGCGTGAAGGTTGATGAAAGCTACCGTTCAAGTCAACCCCAATGGAAAGCCAACCTTATCACCTTCTGGCGCAGAACTGGCGAGTTTTTCGAATTGATGACTTTGTTCCCTTTGGATGCCCCAAGGTTCTTCGGCAAGTATCCGCAGTGGATGCATGATAAGTTGGTGGGGTACGCTGAGAGCGATAAAGTTTGGAGTTTAGTGTTTAGTGTTTAGTGTTTAGAGTTTAGAGGCAGTTCAAGAGTTTATAAGGTTTAATAGTTTAAGGGCTGTAGAGCTAAGAGCTGTAAAATCAGAAATGCTAGAGAAGTTAAGTTCATACACACCTCAAGACTTGGTAGAGCTTGATGCTCTGATGCATGAGTTATCTGTTACAAGTTTCTGTAACGAGGAGCTTTTGAACAATGCCTTGAATGATGCCAATGTTCACGTGTATGTGATTAGGGATGAAGGGCACATCGTGGCTACCGGAACGCTTTGCATCAAACACACGCTGGAGTTTACCATTGCTGATATTGAATCTGTGGTTGTCAGCTCCAAGTGCCGTGGCCGTGGATACGGAAAGGAGTTGATGACGGCTATGATTGAGGCGGCAAAGAAGATGAATGTGCATCATATACAGTTGACATCCAATCCCGCACGTGTGGCAGCCAACCAACTGTATCAGAAGTTCGGGTTTGAGAGGTATGAGACGAATTGTTATAAGAGAATTCTTACAATCTAATAATAGATAATAATCAAAGATATGAAATACTTAATCGTAGTGGCGCACCCGGATGATGAGGTGCTGGGTGCAGGAGCATCGATATGGAAATGGGCACACAATGGTGACCAGGTGGATGTGTGTATCATGTGTACAGAGGCGAAAGCGCGTGCATTCCGTCCGGAGGACAAGGAGCTGGATGATGATACGCATGCAGCATTGAAATATATCGGGGTGAACAAGGAGTATAAAGGGACGTTCCCGAACATCGAGATGAACACTGTGCCGCATCTGCAGCTGGTGCAGTTCATCGAAAGTGCCATCAAGGAGAGCGAACCGGACATCATCATCACGCATCATCCTGCGGATACGAATAACGACCATCTGCAAACTAGTATGGCCTGTCAGGAGGCAATTCGTTTGGCACAACGTCAGCCTTCTGTTAAACCGCTGAAGGAGTTCTGGTATATGGAAGTTCCTTCCTGCACCGAATGGGCTATCAATAATGCAATGAACCTCTTCCGCCCCAACTGCTATGTCGAAGTTGGTCCCGACGGCGTGCAAGCCAAGGTGAAGGCTTTGGGCATGTATCGTGGCGTGATGCGTCCTTATCCGCATCCTCGTTCAGAAGCTTACATTACTGGTTTGGCAGCCTATCGTGGCGGCCAGTTTCAGTTAGATTATGCAGAGGCGTTTGAAGTTGTGCTACGCAAGTATTAACGAATAGCTTGAATATGAAGATAACCCAGGCATTACTTGACTCTCTTACGGAGCAAGCCAAGGCTTCGCCCCGGCTACGTATGAATATGGATTTGCGCAATTCGGCAGAGGACGGCTCCCAGCGAATGCTTAATGCAATTGAGCCTGGTTCTCCGCTACCGATTCATCGGCATCGTTCAACATCAGAGACGGTCGTTGTGCTGCGTGGTCGGCTGGTCTGGGAGTATTATGATGAGTTGGAGAAGATTTGCATAGAAACAATTGAAGTGAGCCCTAACGGCCCCGTAGTTGCCTTAAATGTCCCCGCCGGCCAGTGGCACACGGTTCGTGCGTTGGAATCCGGGTCCGTGATTCTGGAGATGAAGGAGGGGGCATATGAGCCTATCGGCCCGGAAGATGTTTTAACAGTGTAAACTGTTCTCGGAATTTGTTAAATGAGGTTTACACGGGGTTATCATATATCTCCGCAATGCACTTGGAGGGAATTGAGCAGAATGTGGTATTGATAGATTCATTTTAGTGTTGAGGGATATCGCGGATTGGGTAGTGCGGCGAAGGAGGCTCGTGGATTGAGATGCTTTCAAGGCAAGATGCAAGGCGTTTAAGTTTGATAAATTCCTGGCGTTGATGGATGCCTTGGTAGATGTGGTGGATGGCAAGATGGATTATCAGGATCTCCAGCCATCGTATCAAGAGATATTTGATGAGATATTCAAGGTCCCGGTGGCAAAGAGCCCCCGCTCTTGGTTCGGAAGACGTGTGGAATTATTCTTCAGCATCCTGCGCAACGGCAAGAAGTACCAGCAGTTTGGTTACACCTCTATGCCGTCTTTCCTTTTTAATAGCGTTTGGGCGCATTTCTTTGATAAGGAAGTGAGGTTGTAGAGGTTACGACGTTTACTGCTTACTGCTTATGGTTTATGGTTTTGGGTTATGGCTGATACGACAATAAATGATAGGCTTAGACAGTTTGTCGAGAGCGAAATGCGCTCTTGCTCAATGGATATTGGAGGCATTACACCACTACACGTTTATAGGATGTGGGGAGGAGCAGTGGCTATCGAAGATATTGCCACTGCGATGGAAGAGGTAAGAAGGATGAGGTAAGAGGTATAAAGTAGAAGGAAAAGTTTTTAGTTAATAGACGATTATGTATTCGTGGTTTTTACGTTTCGTGTATTCTTCTACCTACTACATCCATTTAGGTGTAAATTGCCACCGAAAAGTGAACAGTTTTGCCAACGAAAGTTGAACAGGTAAAGACCGTTTGCAAAGGTATTCATTTTTCTGGTTTTTGCTTCATTTTTCTTTCTTTCATCCATTTTTCAGTAGC
>Ga0256405_10007185_pt1 | contig 17041 bp, 18 predicted proteins | sample RumenRJG_02DNA_FD_189096 | JGI IMG/M metagenome (GOLD analysis project Ga0256405, IMG submission 189096) | Bovine rumen microbial communities from Lethbridge, Alberta, Canada - RJG_02 | ecosystem: Host-associated > Mammals > Digestive system > Stomach > Rumen | place: Canada: Alberta...
CACACGCGCGCCCTGCTCACGGTCACGGACGCCTCGCTCGTCTCCGGCGCGGGCGGCATCGTCCAGGGCATGTCCGGCAGCCCGATCATCCAGGACGGCAGCATCGTCGGCGCGGTGACGCATGTGTCAGTATCAACATGATGCCCACCGGAAAACCAGGCGTTTCCTCACACGAATCGTACATAGTCACGGAAAGCGAGAATACGGAAAAAGCAACAAGAGCGCGGCGGTCAAGCTGCGCTCTTGCTGCGTCAAATACTAAACACTAATAAGATGAAGGCAAAGATTTGCGAGGCATATTTGTGCCAGGCGAGGCGGCGGCCGCAGCGAATAATGGAGATATATTTGCAAGGCCGCCAACGAAGCACGGCGCAAATCTGACCGCAAAGATTGTCTGATTTCTATTAGCGTTTAGTATAAGGAGGTTTTATGACGGATTTACGCCCTCAGAGCGAGGGCTTTTCTTTTTACCGGGTTCCCCGGCAGCTTGTCAAAGGGACGGAGTATCGCCCGCTGTCGCCCGCTGGGAAGCTCCTGTTTGCCCTACTGCTTGACCGCGTGAGCCTGTCCGTCAAGAATGGCTGGCGGGACGGGGAAGGCCGGACGTATGTGTATTACGCCGTCGCGGAGATCTGCGAGGACTTCGGCTGCAGCCGCGTCACCGCCGGAAAGCTGCTTTCGGAGCTGGAGCGGATCGGCCTCATCGAGCGAAAAAAGCAGGGCCAGGGCAAGCCGGATCGCATCTATGTGCTGCAATTTTGCATCAAATCAGACTTCTAGACTTCCCAAAAGGAAACTTCTAGACTTCCGGTTTCCCGAAGTCTAGAGGTAAAGAACTTTTACATCAAGAAACAAAAACTTATGCCCTAATAAGACTGATAGAAAAAACTGATAGAATTATACTGAGTGATCTATCCATCTATCTATCATTACTGCTAATCTCCGCGCCGAAAGCAGAACTCTGAAATCGGAAATATGTCTCACCGTGAGACAAGTTTTCCCTTCATGAAGACAGCTTTGCCATTTTTGCCGCAGGTCCGGGCAAGTATGGCATTTGTTAAACACAACCACCCTTGTTAGGGAGATGACCCCTAATACCCCATGCAGCGAAAAAACGGACGCCTACTGAAGCGACGCGACGCACCAAGATATGCCGTTGACAATTAGCACAATTATGCATATAATAATGCTAAGTAAGGAGGTGGCGAGATGCCGAATATTCGTCCTGTTTCCGATCTGAGAAATCATTTCGCTGAGATCACGAAAGACGCGCAGCTCAGCGGTGAGCCGATTTTCCTGACCAAGAACGGCGTCGGATCCATCGTTGTCATGAGCATGGAGAGCTACGAGCAGAACCGTTATGACAGCATGGTCTATGACAAGCTGCGTGAGGCGGAGCTGCAGGCAGCCAGCACGACCGAGCGTTTGAGCCATGCGGAGGTTATGGCGAAAGCGCGTGCGTTTCTGAGCGGTGCGGAGGAGCAAAAGCGTGCATAAGATCGTTTATTTGCCGCTGGCGGAAAGCGACTTGATGGAAGCGCTGGGCTATATTGCCTACACGCTGGACGCGCCAAAAGCCGCCCGCGATCTGCTTGCCGAGTTTGATGAGACGGTACAGCGCATCGCGGAGTTCCCCTACGCTCACGAGCTTTACCGAACAGACCGCCCGATGAAAGACGAGATCCGCAAGGTGGCGGTCAAGAACTATGTGCTGTATTACGCCGTCTTTCAAGACCGCGTGGAGATTCGCCGCTTTCTCTACGGCAAGAGAGACAGAAGCAGAATCGATGAAGAATAATGCAACACAGAAGATGAAACTGCCCGCCGTCCCCGTCCCGGACATGAGCAATCTCACGAAGGAGCAGTTGAAAGCGGAAATCGAAAAGGGCTTTGCTGACGCTGCCGCCGGACGGGTAACGCCAGCCGCATCCGTGTTTGCCGAGCTGCATAAGGCGCACCTGAGTTCTATTTCGCAAATTTGAGTTTTTCTTGATATTGCGAAACAAAAGACGGATTGTTGCTGAGGCTAATTGGCGGTTATCAAGAAAAGTCGAAGGAGAACAGGCGTGAACGATTATTTGAATTCCCTTGAGCCATACAAAGATATCAGAGAGATCTCGGACTTGATTGATGAGGTCCACAAGCTTCGGGAGTACTATTACACCCAACAGCACGAAAAAATGCAGCAGCATATTAACAATTTGATGATTAAGTATCTTGCCGAAACTATTACGTGGAACGCGATCCATCCAATCAGGCCCATCACTTATCAAGAGGCATACATAAATGCGGAAGTTTTTCTTCGGGCAAAAGGAATTCGCATCCTTCTCGATAAAGGCCTGAAGCGCCGGGATCAGCTTACATCTGAAGAATTGGCGCTCATCGAATCAAGCATCAGGCCAACGGAGTAAAAAGGATATCAAAGCTTTTTCGTTTCACCGTGAAACGGATTCACAACCGAATAGCTATTAAAAGGAAACTTGTCTCACCGTGAGACAAGTTTCCTTTTTTCATGGAGGTGTTATGAGAGAACGCAAACACTTTATCGGCCTATGGCTGAACGATGAAGAATACACCCATTTGCGGGAACAATGCGAGATCACGGGCTTGTCTGCCAGCGTGCTGATCCGTCACGCTCTCGCTGGGGTACAGATCCGGCAAAGACCGCCCGGTGAATACGCGCCTCTGCTGCGCGAATTGTCGGCCATCGGCAACAACATCAACCAGATCGCCCATTGGGCGAACGCCAAAAAGAGCATCCAGGAGGCAGAGATCCGCCAGGCGGTTCTGCTGGCAAACAAGGCGTGGGAGTTGGTAAAGGAGACGTTGTAAATGTGTCTCACCGTGAGACAAGTTTCCGTGAGATTTGCATTTATCTCTCGTGCTGATATACTTTTCTTTTGGAAGTGTCTCGCCGTTATTTTCTGAAAAAGATTTTTGCTATAAATCATCGCAACCAACGGCGACTTTTTTTGTAATATATCTATGAGAGCTCTTAACACGAAGGAGGATCAGTATGGAAGACGCAGCGATTGTTGATCTGTACTGGCAGCGTTCCGATCAGGCCATATCGGAAACGGATCGCAAGTATGGCAGGTATTGCCATACCATCGCGTATAACATATGCGCAAGCAACGAAGATGCGGAGGAGTGTGTGAACGATACATGGTTTAATGCCTGGAATCTGATGCCGGACAAGCGGCCCTCTGTTCTCTCGACTTTTTTAGGGTATATTACGCGAAATCTTGCTCTTAACCGATACCGTGCAAGAAGCAGCAAAAAACGGGGTGGCGGAGAAACGCCCCTTGCCTTGGACGAACTGGAAGAGTGCATCCCAACGGTAATCAGTATAGAGCAGCTCTATGAAGAAAAGGAACTGGAAGCTGCGATTGATACATTTATCAGCACATTACCCCAAACAGATCAAAGAATGTTTATTGCCCGCTACTGGTTTCTGGAGTCCGTTGCAGATATATCAAAAAGGCTTGGCTATAGCCAGAGCAAGGTAAAATCGTCTTTATATCGGTCAAGAGGTAAGTTGCGTACATACTTACAGGAGGAAGGCTTATGTTAGATTCTTTTGCCTTACTGAGCGCCATGCGCGGTATAAGAGATGAGTATGTCACGGATACCGCAAATGCTCTCGGTTATAGCGCGGAAAGCCCCAAAACCCATCGCATTAACCGGAAACTTTGGAGCACATTGCTGGTTGCTGCTATTATCGTTTCCCTTTTTACAGGAGTCGCCTATGCGGTAAATCTTTTTGGCCTGCAAGCACTGCTCATAAAAAATTCACCGCCTGCGGAGAACCAAAATGAGGGCTATGTTTCTCTTACTCAACCTCAGGACGTACCAGAAGAGATGGCCGACCCAATCCGGCAGAAGATCGACAATTCCACCGAGGCCTGGGCGGAGTGGGAGGTCTGGCGCAAGAGCAACGGAATCTTCCAGCCAACAATTTTCCAGTGGCCGGAGGGCTGTGTTGACGATGCATACCTGGACAACGGGGACGGCACATGGACGGTCATCTTCTATGCTCCCATCACAACGCGGTATGACGAAGACGGGAATCTCCTCGGCTATTATGACGGATTTCGGGAGATCGAGCGCCGCACGGCGACCCAGGCGGAATACGAGCAGAACGCTGCGTACAAAGAGGCTGTACTCTATGGAGTCGGAGGCCTTGACTATGATTTCAATTACCAAGTCTTTTCGCAGGAGATGGCAGACAAGCTGGAGAGTATCGCTGCAAGCCATGGATTGAAACTTAGGCATCAGCGCACGGTGATGTTTCAAAACTATGGCGAATTTACACAATACTCTACCCGCGAGGAGATCACCGCAAAAGTCAATGAAATCTGTGCAAAAGGCAAGAGCCTCTTCCGAACAGAGCCGCCCGGCTATGAAAAATTCTATTACTTCGACGAAGGGACGTTCGCCATCAACTTCTACACGTCGGACGAGCTGACGGCCGGAACAAGCTGTTATCTGTATAACTCTCCATACAGTACACTTTCAAGCGGCTTTGAGATTTTTGAACAGGTGCAGGATATAGACTCCTTTACAGAAAGAATTCACACTACACCCGACGGAACGGAACTGACTGTTCTTCAAAAAGGCACAAGTATGTATGCCTTTGTCTATCTGGAAAACGCTTTCATAACGTTGAACATCAAACAGTCCGAAGAACTGAGCGACGCAGAGATAGATGCTATTTTGGACATGGTTGATTTCAGCGCTATTGGCTGAGCTTACAACTATAGCAAGTTCAGGGAGCATGAAGAAAGGAAAGCTCCTTTGGCCAAATACGGAGTTAAAAGCTCAATCGAGGTTTGTCTGGATAGCAATTCCGTATGCTTATTATTAGGAGAAAAAGAATGAAGAAGACAATTGCTATATTGATTGCATTCGTTCAGGTGTTGTTTATGGCCTCCTGTGCAAAGACGCAAAGTGAGGGATCGGATCCTTCCGGCGTTGACGCAGCAGCCATATCGCAGAGAATAACGGCGCCAAGGTATGCTGTTGTCGAGCCGGGATCGACGGATGGAAGCTGGACTTCTCACAGCCTAAGTGCCTTTGAAGGCCGTGTGTATTATATTGCCAGTCAGGGAGAACAGTTTTTTATTCGCAGTATTTTTCCTGTAAAAGGGGAGATTGCGGAGCTTACATCCTTTTCGGACCTGATAATCCGGGATCTTTCCGTCTCGCCCGAGGGAGGCATTTTTCTTCTGGCCCATGCGAGGACCGATGAATACTCTTTTTGGGTCATTGAACTGGACAGCTCCGGCACGGAAATGAACCGGTGGGATCTCACCAGCTTAAAACAGGATGCCGGCTGGAATCCCCGCGAGATCGAAGCTTCCGGGAGAAATGTATATCTTTTGTCTGACAATGACCTGATCAGTGTGAAAGCGGATAAAAGCTTCGCTTACACGCACCGCATGGAGGTGGGGTCGGGAGCAAGTCTGACGCGGCTGTCGAGCGGGCAACTGGCTCTTGGCTATATAAAGGATGGAGAATACTGTGTGTCGCTACTGGACGGAGAAAAGCTCCGCGTGGCCGAAGAGATCAGCTTCAACATGCCGTTTATCGGCATTTCCGGCGGCGAGACATGGGATTTGTTCCTTAGCGACAGCAATGCTGTTTATGCGTACTCTTTCGCCGAAAGCAAGCTGGAAAAACTGTTTTCTTGGAACGGGATCGGCATTACCAGCGGCAGTCTTTGTGAATGCGGTCAAGATCTCGTCTGTTCGGGTGCGCTCACGGAAAACACACCCAATCCGCCGCTCGTCCTTCAGCCGATCGAGCAACCGTATGAAGCCAGTGCTGTCATAAAATTTGCCACAACTGACCCAATGGGGTTGGATTTCCGTGTCCAGACTGCGATCAGGGAATGGAACATGGAAAATCCGCAGTGTCCGATCGAAATCGTGGATTACTCGGTTTACGCATCGGAAAACGACGAGAGGGCGTCGACCATGAAGCTCACAGCAGACATTGTAGCGGGAAATCTCCCGGATCTTTACGATTTTTCTCTGTCCTCTGTGGACACGGTGCTATCCTCGGCAACCTTTGCCAGACGTGGTCTTTTAGAAGACCTGTATCCTTTTCTGGATGCAGATTCCGAGCTTTCCAGAGAAGATCTGATTCCTGGCGTACTCAGTGGCATGGAGATTAAAGGAAGTCTATACGAATTCGTTCCACAGTATTCTCTTGTCACAACCCTTGCAAGCACTAGCATTGTCGGTACAAATGAAATGCTTAGCTACCCGGCATTGATGCAAATTATTGACAACAGTGACTCCTATGAGTCTATATTTGATAAGCGAAATGACCGGATGTTCCTTTTGGGAAATGTGGTCAATGCATCAGGAAAAAAGCTCATCGATTGGGACAAAGGGGAGTGCTATTTCGATTCAGTTTATTTCCAAAACCTTTTGCAGGTCTTCAACACAATGCCAGAGAAAGGGCTCAAGAGAACCAGCAATCTTCTAGATGAAGATGTGAAAGAAAGTCCAAGTCTTCTTTACTATTATCCGTCAAATGATGTGTGGCTAGCAAGTGTCGGCCCGCTTGCATTTGGAGAAGAGTACTGTTTTCCGGGCCTACCAGAAATTGGGAATGTTATCTATCCCACCAGCTGCTATGGAATTTCTTCGTTGTCGCAACATAAAGAGGAATGCTGGCGTTTTCTCCGTCAGTTCTGGACGGAGGATTACAAAATGGAATTCTTTCTGACTCCGCGTTATGACGGACTAGCTGCTTCAATTGACCGCAGCTGGAAGCAGATTGGAGAAGAAGGGAAGAAATTCCATTCTCACGGGCTTGAAGCCATGAATAAATTGGTAAATATCATCGAACACACAGAGAATGTCTATCGTCACGACCAGCAGATCTGGCAGATCGTTTACAGTGAAACAGGAGCTTATTTTGCCGGAGAGAAAAGCATAGAGGAAACCATGCAGCGGATCCAAGCAAGGGTAAGCTTGTATATGGCAGAACAAGGATAGGCTAAGGAGTATTCACGAAGTATTAATGCTGAGTACTCATATATAGAGGTGTTATTTCTTGAATGAAGAACAACAGACGTCTCTCTGGCTCCCATGCCCCAAGTGTGGAGCCAGGACGAAGATCAAAATCTATGAGGACACCGTACTTCTGAATTTCCCCTTATACTGTACCAAGTGCAAAAAAGAAACCAAACTCGGCGTGATAAAATTTAAGATCGTAGTTAGCGACGAGCCAGACGCTTAAAGCGCAGAGCCTGCTACTCCGTGAGTGGAGAAGCAGGCTCTTTCTATCGTTATGAGCCACTCAGCCCTGGCGTTTTCCCTTCCCTGCACGGGCGGTTGAACAAAAGGGTTTGAAAACCAGCTGATTTAGCCTGATTGGTGCGATTTTGCACCGTTGCTATAGTTTCGGTTTCGCGTTGAGATCGAGCGCCTTCTTGTTCAAAAGCGAAAAGATAGCATTGCTTATTTGACCTAAGCATTCAGAAAGCGGAGGACAGATATGTACAGCTTTCATTCTGAAAACAAAGTGTCCGGCATTGCGCCGGAAGAGATCGCACGACTGCTCCGCAGTATCGGCGCCTCCGGGCGGCTGGTCGGGTTCCACTACACCGTCTATATCGTGTATCACATTTTGCAGAAGCCGGACGAGTATTTCTGGATCACCAAATGCGCCTACCCGGAAACGGCCCGGTATTTCAAGGTCAGCACGTCCTCCGTGGAGCACGCGATCCGCACGCTGATCGCCTCGATGTGGAATCGCCGCAATCATTCCACTCTTAACCGCGTGGCCGGGATCGAGCTGGAGAAGCCGCCCACCAACAGCGAGTTTATAGATATACTGGTCGCATACCTCCGCTACGGCGTGGATTAATCCGTTTCACCGTGAAACGGATTTTAGTATCGGGTGTTAGGGTGCGCCCCTAAAAGCGGCATTTGTACTCTCAAATGCCATACTTGCTTATAGCAAACAGCTTTCGTCGAGAAACGGATAAAAGAATCAGACAAGATAGTATGCGTTCCGTACTTTCTCGAACGAAAAAGGGCCACTTATCCCGATAATTGCGGTAAAATAGTGTTAAACCAAATAGTGCTGGCAGAAACAATGGCGCCGAACGGAATCCAATGTCCGGCTATAAGCGCGGAAAGAAATCTGTCGCAAACGATTTCTTCTTGTCGCGGCTTGACTTCTTTTGCGAATTTTCGTTTTTTTAGACCGCCTTTTTGTTTTAGTAGTATAGAGGGAGTCCCAAGGGAAGCTTTCCCCGAAAACCGAATAGGGCAGGCAGATACGTTCTGCTTGCGAGGAGCCGGACAGCGGGTGCGCCAGGATGCCGATCAACCGGGAGGTGAAGAGATCTGGCTGAGCGAACAACACCGCGCTGTGTGTAGCCGAAGGCAAGGCTGCCGGCCACGATCCGCAAGCAGAGATAATGATACCTACGTTAATGGCACGTCACAGAGTCAAACGTCCCGCCATAAGCATGGAGGGAGGCACGAAAACCATATCCTACGGAGCGGCCCGCCCCGCCGCCGTCTGACCCTCGCCTTTGAAAAACCGTGAACCTTACGATCCGCACTACACAAGAGTGCGGATTTTGTCTTTTATAGTCGAAATGTGTTTCACGGTGAAACACATTTTTCAAGCCCAAATTTGGCATACTAAACCATATCACCATACGAAAGGAGCGGGAGCCTATTATCGTTTCCACGATCAAAAACGAAAACGCCGTGGTGCAGATCCACGACGATTATATTGAAGACATCGACGAGAACGCGGCGCGGGTGAAGGAGATCCTGACCAAAGCCCGCAAGCGCCGCAAGGCGGCAGCAAAGACAACCGCCGCACAACGAAAGTCTTACGCGCCGCAGCTGTGATCTGCGGCCTTTTTCTATAAATTGCCACGCCCGAAAATTTGACAGGCTGTGGCCGATTTGAGATAATATCGACAGAAAGGAGGCCCCCATGGAGCAATATATCGAATATCTCCGTAAATCTCGCTTTGACCGTGACTATCTGGACTTGAGTGTGGAGGAAACGCTGAAACGGCACCAGGAGATTCTGGACAGACTGGCGAGAGACAGAGGATTCTATATTGCGAAGGTGTATCGGGAGGTCGTGTCCGGTGAATCCATCGCCGCCCGTCCCGAGGTGCAGAAGATGCTGGAAGAGGTCTCTTCCGGGATCTATACCGGGGTGCTCGTTGTCGATGTGGAGCGTCTGGCCCGCGGCAACAGCGCGGATCAGGCATATATCAGCCAGATCTTTCAGTTTTCCGACACCAAGATCATCACCCCCGCCAAGACCTACGACCCGACAGACGAATTCGACCAGGAGTATTTCGAGTTTGGCCTGTTTATGAGCCGGAGGGAGTATAAGACCATCAACCGACGCCTCGTCAGAGGCCGTCAGAGCTCCGCCAGCGAGGGGAAATACGTCGGCAGCATCGCGCCATACGGCTACGACCGGGTGAAGCTGCAGGGCGAGAAGGGCTATACGCTCGAGCCAAACCCCGCAGAGGCGGAGGCCGTGCGGCGGATGTTCGAGCTGTACGTCCGGCGGCAGGGCACGAAGATGATCGCCAATGAGCTGAACGACCGCAAGATCCCCACGCGCCACGGCGGGAAGTGGGACGCCTCGACGGTGGGCAATATCCTCATAAACCCTGTCTATCTGGGCAAGATCAAGCGCGGCTATGTGAAGGAAACCAAGCGCCTGGACGAGCGGGGCAATGTGGTGTCCAGTTACCGGCACTGCAAGGACGTGGAGGACTACGATCTGTACGAGGGCCGCCACCCCGCGCTGATCGACGACGCGCTCTTTGAAAAGGCCCAGCGCATCCGCAAGGAAAATTACGTGGGGCCGAAGGTGAAAAAACAGCATGAGCTTGTCAACCCCTTCGCCGGGGTGATGGTCTGCGCGGAGTGCGGGAAGCCCATCGGTCGCAAGGTCTCCTCAAAGAACCACCCCAATCCGCCCCGCGTGGCCTGTACCAATCCGCACCACTGTCACAACCGCTCCGCCAGCTTCGCGCTGGTGGAAACGGAAATCCTGAGCGCGCTGCGGAGCTGGCTGAACGGCTACAGGATCAAGCTGGACACCGTGGGCTTTGCGGAGGACATTGCGGACTGTCGGCGGCAGCTGGAACGGATCGAGGCGGAGCGGGAGAAGCTGAAAGCGCAGCTTGACCGGGCCTACACGCTCGTCGAGCAGGGCGTCTACAGCCTGGAGGTCTTCGGGGAACGGCGCGACAAGCTGACCCGCGAGCTGGCCGAACTGCAGGAACAGCAAGACGCCGCAGAGCAGAGCCTGGCGCAGTTTGAGGCCGACGAGAGCAGCCAGCAGGAGATCATTCCGCAGACAGAGACCCTCCTTGCAAGCTACGACGACATGACCGTACAGGAGCGCAACGAGCTCTTGAAGACCATCCTTTACAAGATCGAATACTACCGGGGAGAGGACGGGATCGTGTCGATTGACCTGTATCCGCGGCTTCCCAAGGTGTAGCCATCATGCGGTGACGCATGTGTTCGTCAACGACCCGCGCCGGGGCTTTGCGATCGGGATCTACGACATGCTCGGCGCGGCCGGGAGCACGGCGCAGGCGGCATAGCGGCGGGCAAATGCGGCGCGGGAACGTCCCGCCCGCGAAAAAAGGGAGAGTGTACATAAAAAAAGTGTTGACAAACGGAAATGAATTTGATAGTATAATCGAGCCGTGGCCAAGTAGTTCAGTTGGTTAGAACGCCGGCCTGTCACGCCGGAGGTCGAGGGTTCAAGTCCCTTCTTGGTCGCCACATGCCCCTTAAAAAAAGGGGCATGTCTTTTCGCTGCTGTAGCTCAGTAGGTAGAGCGCATCCTTGGTAAGGATGAGGTCGGCAGTTCGAATCTGCCCAGCAGCTCCAAAAACGCAGATACCCATTTGGGTATCTGCGTTTTTGCATTTGCCGGGCTCTGATGCGGGCTGCCCTGCCTCCGGCAGGTAGCAGCGACGGCGCATAAAAGGGCGAAGCCCTACCTTGATCGCGCCTAGTCCCCGGAGGGGATTCGAATCTGCGATTGATTTCCCCTCTCGCGCAAATTCAAAAACCGCGGGAAACCATCAAGATCTAACATCTCGGAACATCGATTGAACATATTTTAACATCTATGAAGATGATGGAGAGAAAACGCGCATCTCTCCATCATCTTTTTACATTTTCCAAGAGGAAAAGCGATTGTTTTCCGCTTGACGCTGTGATACACTATTCTTGCCACGCAATCAAATATCGGAACATACACAGAGAATGTGTTTTTGCTTTTTGGTAAAAATGCACTCTCCACTTTGGCATTCCTCTGTGTATGTTCAAAGATTGCGTGGCAGCAAACGGGGCTGTGCGTTTTTCGGCGTGTGGCTTCGGCTGCGCGCCTTTTTATTTTCCCGAAAAGCGCGTGCTGAAAGAAATAATGAAAGAGAGGATTAGGGAATGAAAAGATTTGTGGCATTTATACTGGCATTATCTATGATGTTTGCTTTGTGCGGATGTGCAAGCAGCGATTACAAAAAAGCGCAAGAGTTGTTCGAGAAAAGACAATACTCAGATGCGGCTGAATTATTCAAAAAACTGGGGGATTACAAAGACAGCAAAGTAAAACTGTGTGAAGCACTCATTCACAAAATAGGGTTTCTCAGCACTTTCAATCCATCATATTCAGATATTATCAAAGCAGAGGAAGCCCTTGAGGTTTACAATTCTCTTTCCGATGAGGAGAAATCCGCTGTTAGCAATAAGTCTGATCTTCCAACACAAGATGAAATCAACGAATTACGAGAGATTCGGCAGCGTAAAGATGCTGAAGAAATAATTGAGAAAGCCGTTTTGGAGGATGCTGTCAAGACAATTAGGAGTTACCTAAAAAACCCGAGTTCTTATCAAGAGAGAACCGATACACAATCGTATGCGTTTGTATTGTGGGATGAAGAGGATCCGACAAAAGTTCACGGGAGTGTGTATGTATATTACAGTGCACTCAACGACTTTGGAGGCAGAATAGATAGTTCAGTTCATGGTGTATGGAACGGCACATACAAAAACGGGATATTTACATTAGAATCATCAAGCATTGGAACAAGTATGATGTTGGAAGCATTACGGTAACTGCTCCTTTACCACGCTATCGCCGTGTTCGTATTCAAGAAAGATTTGCTCCGCCCCTGCGGCTTTCAGTTCGCGCACCTGACGCTGTATATCCTGCTTGTCCTCATTGGTGGAGCAACGCGCATATCCGTAAATCATAACTGTTTCCTTTCTCGCCCCGCGGGTTTGTGTTCCCGCGGGGCGCGTTCCGTTCAGCAGGAGATGGAGAAGCGGCGAGAGGCGGTCTGCTTGGTGAAAGCCTTGTAGAGGTCTCCATACATTTTCTTGAACGCGGTGCTGTCAAAGCGGTTGGAGAGAACAGGCGTCCAACGGATGATATACTGGCCTGCGGTCAGTTCCTCGGTCTCGCGTTCCATCATCTCCTTATAAACTCATATGGCACAAGGTGTTCAAGGACAAGGTCAACAGAAAAAAGCATTTATTCCCGCTCATCGGTTTATGCTGGTGGGCGGGATCCTTGCATTGCCTGGAATACAAGCGCTTCCTACGCCCCGCTCTATGGCAAACTGTTGACTGCTTTATATAAAAGAGTTAACAAATTCTTCACAGAAAAATTAGCACTCGCTCTTGACGAGTGCTAACAGAAGTGCTATAACATACTCGCAAGCGGGAAAGAGATCCGGAACTCAGGTTCCGGGGTTTCTCCTCTCCCCTTGCGGCATATACCACAGGAACAGCCCTGAACAGCATCCAGGACCGAAAATAAAAGGAGGTTTGACTTATGTTGTACATGCCTGGTATTTTTGGTGAGGATCTGATGGATCGCTGGTTCGACGACATGGACCGTGAATTTTCCCGGATGGAGAAGCCGCTTTACGGTCACAACGCCAAGAACCTGATGAAGACGGATGTGCGGGAGCACGATGACAGCTATGAAGTGGATATCGAGCTGCCCGGCTTCCACAAGGATGAAGTTCAGCTCAGCCTGGAGAACGGGTACCTGAACATCACGGCGGCAAAAGGCCTTGACAAGGACGAGAAGGACAAAAAGTCCGGCAAGCTCATCCGTCAGGAGCGCTACGCCGGCAGCATGAGCCGCAGCTTCTATGTGGGCGAGGAGCTCACGGAAGAGGATATCAAGGCCAAACTGGAGCACGGCGTCCTGTCGCTGCAGATCCCGAAGAAGGAAGCAAAGCCGCAGCTGCCTGAAAAGAAGTACATTGCCATCGAAGGCTAATTGATCTCTTGACAGCTCCCCACCGATCCCGGTGGGGAGTTTACTTTCAGGAAGGGAGTTGTGAATCATGATGACAAGAAAAGTTTTATCTGTAATCCTTGGCGTTCTGATGATCATCGTCGGCGTGTACTGCTTCTTCACGCCCGTGGAGACGTCCGCTGTGATCCCCTTTGTTCTGGGAATCGTCATGATCGGCGACGGTATCGGGCGTATCGTTACCTGGTTCGATATCCGGGATATCGTGCGGCAGAGTGCATGGGTGCTCGTGAGCGCGGTTGTATCTCTGATCTTTGGCCTTATGCTTGTGCTCTCGCCGGTGCTGCAGATGTCCGTTGGTGTATTTGTCATTCTGCTGACGGGCTGGTGGATCCTGGCCCTTGGTGTTATCCGGATCGTCCACGCTTTTCACTTGCTCAAGCTCAAGAGAGAATCCGACGGGTTTGGCTTCGGTGAAATGCTCGGCTCCAACTGGTGGATCGCGCTGATCCTCGGCGCTCTGCTGACCATCTTCGGCGTCATCGTTATCCTCAATCCCATGCTTGGGCTTGGCGTGATCGGTGTGCTGGTCGGCTGCAGCGTGATTACGGCGGGCATCAACCTGATTTATCTGGGCTGCAGCCCCTGGATCCTGTGATCAGAGAATGGAACGAAACAAGATGAATGGGCTTTCACGAAAGAAGACCGGCGTGTCTCTTCTGAAAAAGATCGACAGGCGATTTGGAGACAGCACCCTTTGGCAGTTTGTCAAGTTCAACCTGGTATCCTTCAGCATCACGCTGCTGCAGCTTGCTCTCGCCAACCTGCTGCCCCTGATTTTTGACGGCGTTACAGCCAAACTGCCCCCTGTTATGCGCCCGGTCTTTCGGCCGGACACACTTTTTGAGGGACCTTCTCCCTATGTGGTTGACGGGGTTGTGACCTGGGGATATGTGCTCCCGTTCTTCCTGTCAAATTTCATCGCCAATATTTACGGCTATTTCATGAACATGAAGACCACATTCCGCGGCAAAGGAAGCCGGAGAGGGCTCGCTGCGTATCTGCTGATCCTGGCAGCGCTGATTCTCTTTTCTACGTGGCTGCAGGGATGGATCACCGCCAGATTGTCTGCTACGACCTTCGCGGCGCTGGCCAGAACCATTGCCGCCGCAGCTGCCGGACTTGTGCAGGTAGCCGTGTTGTTCCCGCTCGAAAAATACGTGTTGTTTAAGAAGGAATAAAGGATGGAAAAGGTCAGTGTCATCGTTCCCGTTTATAACGGTGAGAAATGCATCAAGCGCTGTGCGGACAGCATTCTGAGTCAGGACTACCCCGAGCTGGAACTGATCCTGATAGATGACGGCAGCCGGGATCGCTCGTGGGAGATCATGCAGGCGATTGCCGCTGCTGATCACAGAGTGAAGGCGATCCATCAGGAAAATGGGGGCGTTTCCTCTGCACGCAACCGGGCCCTCGACGAAGCAAGCGGGACCTATGTACAATTTGCAGATGTGGATGACTGGCTGCCGATGGACGCTACGAAGCTGCTGGTGCGGGAGATGGAAGCACAGTCATCAGAGCTTGCAGTAGGTGATTTTTACCGGGTCGTTGATGGAAACGTGTCGGAAAAGGGCTCTATCGAAACGGGCGGAGCCCTTACTCTCCAACAGTATGCCGATGAGATGATGCTTGCGCCGGCGGACCTTTACTATGGTGTCCTGTGGAACAAGCTTTACAGAAGGGACATCCTGGAGCGTTACGGCATACGCATGGACGAAAATATCAGCTACAGTGAGGATATGATTTTCAATCTGGAGTATCTGCTCCATGTCAAGTCCGTAGCGATCCTGAAAGCACCCGTTTATTACTACCAGTACACCAAAGGATCATTGGTAGATCAAAGCCTGAATCTAAGCAGCACAATTAAAATGAAGAAAAGCGTCATCGGCTATTATAATGAGTTTTTCAGGAAGACCTTTGACGCACCCTCCTATCAGGAGCGGCTGCCGGTGATTTACGGCTACCTGCTGGCTGTCAGTCACGATAGCCTGGCGCTGCCCTTCACGCCGGGAACCCGAAAGCTGAATGCGGGTACAGACTTGTCTGCCCTATCCGGCGAAAGCGGCACAGCCTTCCCGGTGCGCAGCGCGATCCTGGAAACGCGGCTGCTTGGCCGATATCTGGAAACGCTGGGCCGAAAGCATGGAATGGATGAGGCCAGAATCAGGCTTTTATACTGCATGGAAAAGAGGAACGAACCTTGCAGTGTTGAGAGTCTGTGTTTGCTGACCGGTATGGGAAAACCTGCCGTGATCGTGGCAATGGCCCGACTCCTGGCGGACGGACTGGTGAGGCGCGAGTCGCCCCTTGGAAGCAAAGAACGCTTCTCTTTCCAGGCACCGGAGCTTACAGAGGAGCTGCAGCAGTTGGATCGGGATGTGGACACGGTGTGTTTTGCTGAATTCACAGAAGAAGAAATTCGGCAGTACCGCATCCTGGAGGAACGGATCGGCAACTGTATTCTCCACCATCTGCAGGCCGAGACAGCGAAAGAATCATAAGCCTCAGGCATACCAGCCCAGTCAGCAGCATCATGAAGCCATCAATATTATTTAGGAGGAACCCTGCATGCAGGAAGTAAAACGCCCGAAAAAGCCACTCATTTATTTTTATGTGGCGATGATTCTCGCAATCCTTGTATTCAACTGCCTCGTTGTCCCATATCTTGCCGGGAAAGCCATAGAGAATGTAGACTACGGCACCTTCATGACGATGACCGAAAACGGAGAAATCGGGAAAGTTCAAATCCAGCAAAACCAGATCGTGTTCACGGACAAAGAGGAATCCACGATTTACCGGACAGGCGTGATCGAGGATCCCGGCCTGGTGGAGCGGCTCCATGCGTCCGGAGCGACCTTCACGAGCGAGATCGTAGAGGAAACGTCACCCCTGACAACGCTGCTTTTGTCGTGGCTGCTGCCGATCGGTATTTTCACCCTGCTCGGTCAGTTCATGTCAAAGAAGCTGATGGACAAGGCCGGCGGTGGCGCCGGGTCCATGATGTTCAATCTTGGCAAATCGAACGCCAAGGTCTATGTCAAGTCCTCTGACGGCATTCGCTTCAGCGATGTGGAGGGTGTTGACGAGGCGGAGGAAAACCTGCAGGAGATCGTGGATTATCTGGAAAACCCCGCAAAGTATCGGGAGATCGGCGCCTCCATGCCGAAGGGCGTCCTGCTTGTCGGGCCTCCGGGTACGGGCAAGACCATGCTGGCCAAGGCCGTGGCAGGTGAGGCCAACGTTCCCTTCTTTTCCATGTCCGGCTCGGAATTTGTGGAGATGTTCGTGGGCATGGGCGCTTCCAAGGTGCGGGATCTGTTTCGCCAGGCCAAGGAGAAAGCCCCCTGCATCGTCTTCATTGACGAGATCGACGCCATCGGCCAGAAGCGAAGCGGCGGTCAGTACGGCGGCAACGATGAGCGCGAACAGACCCTCAATCAGCTGCTCACCGAGATGGACGGCTTTGACGGGAGCAATGGCGTGATCATCCTCGCCGCGACCAACCGTCCCGAGTCACTGGATCCGGCCCTCACGCGTCCCGGCCGTTTCGACCGGCGTGTACCCGTAGAACTGCCCGACCTCAAGGGCCGCGAAGCCATTCTGAAGGTTCACGCGAAAAAGATCAAGGTCGCCGACGATGTGGACTTCCTGCAGGTGGCGCGCATGGCCTCCGGAGCCT